>CETK01158873.1_pt1 | contig 33313 bp, 24 predicted proteins | sample 361431 | NCBI WGS metagenome assembly CETK01 (sample SAMEA2622452, study PRJEB7988) | marine metagenome | biome: marine biome (ENVO:00000447); feature: surface water layer (ENVO:00002042); material: "saline water (ENVO:00002010), including plankton (ENVO:xxxxxxxx)" | depth 5 m | reverse complement strand
AAAAAATGCCACTTTTTTGTATCTGGATAAAACTCGTGCGAAAGCAGATATATAATATGTTATTACCTTTTAAATAAAAAATACATGTCAGAGAAAAAAAGACGCAGAATTAAGACTGCTGGTGTAAAAGCCGAATCGATCGAACTTTTAGATAAAGTTCAAACCCCTACCCAAGAATTTACTGAAACTAAAGAAGAAGTCAAAGATAATGGCAATGACTTCTCAGAATTCTATGATGAGAACGGAGAGTTCTTATGGGAGAAGTACGAAGCCACATGTCCAACTCAAAACAGGACTCATAACCCACATATTAAAACAAATAACGGAGATAGAGTATTCTCAAGAGAGGCTTATGCTCAAGAGTTATATGATTTAATGGAAGGCCATAGTGCTAAGATTAAACCTGTTATCAATGAGGGTGAAATTCATACAGGTGTTGTTTACGGAGTAGACCAAAACTTTATTACTGTAGATATTGACTATAGAGAATTAGTCTATGTAAAAGCTAATAAAGAGTCTGAAGAAGTCAGAGCTTTATTACCAGGTGAAGAAACTGCTGTCTTAATTACTGACACAAAAGGTACTTTAGGTGGAACAATCACTGGAGGAGTTAAACACAAAACATTCATGGATCTTAGAGCTGGTATCGAAGAAGGTAACACTGCTTGGATTGGTTTAGTTAAGAGTATGATTGAGAATGGTGGTTATATTGTAAGAGTTCAAGGTGTAGATTGTTTCATGCCAGGTTCACTTGCAGGTATTAATAAATTATCAGACTTTGGTTCTATTGTAGGCGAAGAGATTTATGTAGTACCAGTTAGTTTCTCTCCAGATAGAGGTACAATTGTAGTTTCACATAGAAAATATCTACAAGCTTTAATTCCAGGTGCAATACAAGAATTAAAACAAACATTAGGTGTTGAGAAAACAGGTAATGTTACAGGTACTGCAAAATATGGTGTATTCGTAGAATTTGATAAATGCCTAACAGGTATGATTCACAATAATGAATTAGATGAGGAGACTCAAGCTAAATTCAAATCTAGAGAGATAAAGCCAGGAGACCCTATAAAATTCTTTGTTAAGGATATTATTAGCAACACTAAAATTACATTAACTCAAAAAGAAGTTAGTTCTTTTAATCCATGGTTAGATATTCAATCTAGATATACAATACCATCTGTAGTCGAGGCTAAAGTTAAGACTAAAAAAGACTATGGTATCTTTGTAAATATCGAAGATGGTGTAACTGGATTGCTACATGTTAGTGAATTGCCGGAAAATTCAATAGGAGACTATAAAATAGGAGATGACATCAATGTTCAAATCACTAGGATTGATGAAGCTACTATGAAGGTGTTTCTTAAATTACCCCAATAACTATCCCAACAGAGTTTGATATATATTGAAAAGTAATATCATACTCCTAATATGCAAAAACTAAACAGATCTTCATCGAGACAATCTGTCCTAAACGCTAGTCAAATAGGCGTCGAGTTTGAATTCTACTCAAATCTAGAGTTAGAAGAGACACAGAAGTCTTTGAGTGAATTATTAAACAGGAAGATTCGATTAGAGGAAAAGGCTCATTCTGACTTTCAACCTAGTGCGGAAGTCTTTAAGATGGAACCAGATATGTCTGGTGGTAAAGGTCTTATTGAGTTAGTTACTGGTGCGATGCCGTACCGTAGTGCTAGAATTGTAATTCAAAAGATGTTAAGATGGATAGAGAAGAATGGTTATACTAATGACCGAGCTTCTATTCATCTCAATATGTCTTTTAATACAGATTACTTAGAGGACAAATACATGATTACGCACATGTCAATCTTAAAGTTTATCTTAGAGTTTGATGAAGCAAGAGTCTATAAGTATTTTCCAAATAGAGAGCATTCAACTTATGCTAAGTCTGTTAAATGGATTATGCCAAAACATGAAGCATTCTACTATAATGAAGATTTAATTAGTTCGGATAACTTTACTTATGCTAATACTAAATACTATGGTATTAACTTTGAGAAAGCACAAAAGAATTATTTAGAGTTTAGATATTTAGGTGGTGAAAATTACGAGAAAAGAACAGACGATATTCTACATTTAGCAGAAATGTTTATTATGTCAGTTTGGAAATCTTGTAATAATCCTAAATTTACACCTGAGAATAAAATAGAGCTTAAGAGGATCTTAGAAAAGAATAGACCTCTTATGGAGATGCTAAAAGACTATAAAGCAGTAAATAAATACTGGAGACAGATAAATATATTAGTAGACTTAACAGACAATGAGCAAGTTATTAATGTACAGTGGAATAGATTTAAACACAAAGTGTTAGAATTATTGTCGAACGGATCTATGGAGTCGGGTATTATCAATTATGATTCTGACTACGGAACTGTACAAATTAAGGATGGTGTTTTTAAAACAGCATATTTGCTAGACGGCTTTGAGTTTATCAATTGCGAGCTATCCGGTAACATTGAAAATAGTTCAATTTACGGTGGTAAAGTTGAAGGAGCACAGTGCTTGCGCTCACAATTTTATCAAGGATGTGAGATAAAAGATTCTAAAGTAGAGTCGTCTTATGTTCACGGTAGCTGCACACTGACTAACTGTTATGTCTTTGGAAAGGATGGTATTTTCAAAGGTAGAATGGTCGGAGGTATTTTTAGAGAGGGTGGAATAGGACCAAACTCTAGATTTGAAGATACAGAAATAGTGGTAAGCACAAAAATAAATACATAACAATGAGTGAAATAAGACAAGGTAATCTAAACGATTTAAGTACCGAGAGAGATTTTGGGGCAACTTGCCTCAATGCATTCTTACAAGAGTTAGGAGACGACTTAACTGGTGCTTGTATGGTTCCTGTTAACCTGCCTCAAAGAGAAATTTTAAACATAGTTAAAAGAGCTAAAAAATGGTTCTATAAAAACTATGAAGATGCTGTAAGAGAGAACTATTTTGTTGTTCCTACTTCAGTATTTGATTCAGCATATTTTACAAATCACAGATCTTTAAACCTACCCAATGCAGCCGTAGATGGTTCAGGTTCAGTCTTCTCAGTATTCGGTGTATATGACACTGGTTCTGGTTTTCAATCGACTGGTGGTGGTCTAGATGTTAGATTTCAAAGTGGAGGTGATTTCGCTTTAGAGAAGATGTTATTTAGAGGTATGTATGAAGGAGCTGGTAGTGCTGAAGCTGCAGAAGAACTACAATACTATGTTCTTAATCAATCACTAGCAGATATGTCTAGAATGATTCTTGAGAACCCAATCTCATATAACTACTCTAGATTAACTGGTGAATTAAAGATATTAGGCGACAAGCCAAAAGATGACGTGGTCTTACATGTTTATGAAACACTACCTGACTGCGCATTGTATGAAGATGAGATATTCTTCAGATATTGTTCTGCTAAAATTAAGCAGTCCCTAGGTGCCAAATTAGGTATCTTCAAGTTTGCATTACCTGGTAATGTAGAATTTGACTATGACGCAATAAAAGACATGGGAGACACCGAATTAGAGTCGATTATTGAAGAAATTAAAGGTGACGAGGGTGTAGATTACATGTTCCACTCGTAAAAAGTAGAATACATATATAAATGGAATTTTACATTAAACACATAGGCGACCCTAACTATCAGACTAAAAGAGTTCAGAGTACTGGTGAGATTGAGCAATTATTAACTCAAATCGAAACTACACTGTTCACTAGAAAGAGAGATGTATTAGGCGAACCTAATTTTGGATGTAACTTAGAAGATTTGGTATACAGTTTAAATCAAAGCGAGTTCCAAATTAGAAATGAAATTGAAAGTCAATTAATGAATTATGTACCTTTAGCTCAAAAGTATTCAACCGAGGTTGATGTTAAGTTTTTTAAAGGTGAAGTAAGAGATGTTTGTTACGTTGATATTACAGTTAACAATGAGTATATAATCCAAGTAAATCTAAGATAAATAAATAATGGCAGAACTAAAATTTTTAAGTACACTAAGAACAAACGCCGAGCAAATCAAGGCGGATGCACGTACGTATATTTCAAGAGTATACAAACGTGCTAATACTTTGTTTACTGAAGCATCACCATTTGCACAGATAGTAAATGTAATGTCAGAGCTTGGTGAGTTAATTATGTTCTATGTAGAAGACTCTCTAGTAGAACAAAACATTTATACTGCACAACAACCAGAATCTATTTATGGTTTATCAAGATTAACTGGACATGATGCAACAAGAGGTTTTGCTGCAACAGGTGAGATTGAATTCAGATGGAAAGTTGGTGCAGACCTTGGTAAGATTGCAGGTACTGGTTTAAACATTGATGGTAGAGCTCAACTGCAATGTGAGCAAAACGGATTAAAATATACTTTACTAACTCCTTCCGACAGATATAGATTAGAGAAGTCTAGTAAGTCTAAAGTTAAAACTGCAATGGTACAGGGTGAATTTGAACAACAGACTTTTACTGGAACAGGTGAACCTATGCAGGCATACAATGTAAAAGTAAATAAATTAACTGACCATTCAATGGTTTCAGTTTCTGTTAACGGTGAGAAGTGGACTAAACATGAGTCCATGTATGACTTATTAAATAATGAGAAAGGGTTTATACTTAAGACTGGTATTGCAGGTGGACTAGACGTTTACTTTGGTACTGGTAATTTCGGAGCTATCCCAGTAGCTGGAAGTGATATTCAAGTTGAATATGTAAAACATTCAGGTGCTTTAGGTAATTTAGCAGATGGACAAGACCTAGTATTCCAATGGCAAGCAGAGGGTACTGATTCAAATGGAGATGAATTTGATTTGAATGAGTATTTAGAATTGACTATTACTTCATCACCTAAAATGGGAGCAGATAAAGAGAACCCAGAGTTTACAAAATTAATGGCGCCACTAACGTCCAAATCTTTTGTTCTAGCGACACCAGATAACTACGAGTATTTCCTATCAAGATATGGAATGTTCTCGTATGTGGATGCCTACAATACCACATCGGATGAGTATTTAGATGATGATAATGTTATCTATATCTTTGCTGTACCAGATGTGAAAAGAAAGTTATTAGCAAGTCAAGATTACTTCTCGATTCCACAGAACGAGATGTTCTTTGACCAAAATGAATATGACAAGATGTCACAAGTAATTCAAGATAGTGGCCAACAAATGGTTACCACTGAAGTTGTCTTTGTGAGACCTCAGATTAGAAAATACAGTATGGATATTAACATCAGATATTTTGAAGGTTATACAAAGCAAGAGATATTCTCAGAGGTAAGAGCTAGAGTTAGCGACTATTTATTAAATGTAACAAGAAGAGACAAACTGCCTAAGTCTGATATTGTATACATTTTAGAAGAAATTGAAGGCATTGATGCAGTGAACGTGAGGTTTATCTCAGAAACAGAAGAGACTGCTAGACGATTAGGTTACTATGAGTCTAAGACTGTTTCGGTTGTACCTCAAGAACCTGTACTATTAGAAGATATTGGTAACGGCAAACAAAAATATATTTTCTTTAAGCAAGTGGAAGAAGTTAAGACCGTAGACGTCGATGAGACGACATTCATTCCATATACAGTTGCAGGCTTAGATCAATGGGGAGACATTATCATGGAGAAAGAAGAAGTCGCTGTCTTTAGAGGCGGATGGCAAGATCGAGATGGTGATGAAATTCTAGATGATGCTAAGATAAATGCTGAAGCTGCGCTTAGTGTGAATTTTGATGAAACGCCGGTACCTAGAACAATATACACTAGAGTACAGGCTGGAAATAGAAAAGCCTTGAAATAATGTTATTTAAAGATCTATTAGTTTACAAGCGTAAAAGGCTATATAAGATAGCTAAGCACAGAAGAGATGACCTTAAGAATACTAAGTATGACTATAAGTCTGGTAATAGAGGTTTAATCGGTAAACAGCTTTCAAATCACATACAAAGAAATCAAACGATGAGAGAATTTCTCTTATTCATAAATGACTATATTGTAAGTATTTTAGATAATGTTAGATTTCTAAGAAACTTTACAAACTTTACAGTACAAAAAGACGACGATACAACTAGATAATTATGTGGAATAATTTAAGATTTTTTAATGGTACTATCTCAGAGATACAGCTGGTTCAAGTGGATGGCATTTGGACTGGTAAAGTCTTTATGCCTGAGGTATCTACTGGTCTATATGAGACTGTTAATCTTTTTATTCTAGAAGAATGTCTACACAATGGTGCTACTGTAATTAATAAACCTATCTCACCAGATAACTTAATTACTAAATTTACATTTGAATGGGAAGCTCTAGAGCTAGATCAGTCAAAAGATGTAATTATGTATGGTATGAGAATGGATGGTGGTAAAGCCTATGTGAAAGAATTTAGTACTCAAGAGAAAGACTTAGCAGACTGGAATACAATTATCTCACAGGACGCTAACTACTTTAAGACTATTAATGCACATGAGAACGTCGCGCTGCAGGTTAATGTAGCTATCTCATCTGATAGTGCAGGTATTCATAAGAGAGTTCTATTAGTTAAGGCGGACACAGATATAGTAGCAAGAATTGAATTCTACGGTGAGGTTGAAGCAGAAGATGAAAGACTAAAAGTTCTATTAGCCAACTTAGGTAACTCGCTAGAGGAAGAGGACTTTATGATATTCAAGTCACATGACATTTCAGAGATGCATCCTGACTATCAACTCTTAAATCAAAAGAGAAGAGAACTCTTATTAGAGATGAATAACATTAAGCCTTTTGTCGGTACATATAAGGCTATCCTAAATGCAATCGACTTCTTTGGCTATGATAAAATTACACTTAAAGAGTATTGGATTAATGTAGATAAAGACTCGAAGACTTTCGGTAAGCTACATGCAATCCCAGTACCTAACTCATCTGTAAGAGGTGAGATGACTAGAAAGAAACTTAAATTCAAGTTACCTTCTAATACTCAGAAGAAAACCAGTAGATTCTCTTTAGTCTACAGATTAAATGAGCCTAATGGTAAATTCGATGCATTTGATTTTGCACAAGTAGATGAAGTGTTTGATTATACTCCAGAAGAAGTCCTAATCAAATTATACGGTTTAAAGAATAGATTACAAAGAGATTTTTTACCCCTCGAAGCAAAAATCGTAGACATCACAGGGGAAGGCGACTATTTCACTAACAAGAACGTAAATATCTGGAAGATTCAAAACCCAATTAGTTTCTTTAGTGAAGGACATAGAGTTAAGTTTAATGTATTTCCTAATGACAGAGATTTATTCATTGAAGATACTTCAATGGTTTTAAAATCTGTATTAGACCAGAATGACTTAACTAATAGCTATGTTCCATTCTTAACTTCAGGTATTGGTAACGAGGGTAGTTATACTGATGCACAAAGAACAGAATTAAAAGCTATCTATGAGACATTCTATGAAACTTACCATGATAGAGCAATGGAGTCTTACAATCAAAACTTCGGCCAGAGAAACATTCCAATCGGATGTCCTGTTATTTTAGATTCTGGTGAGTCTTGGGATGATATTTGGGATGAGGCTGTTTTTGTATGGGATGATGCAGTTGATGCAAATCAGAATTTACAAGTAACTTGGAACAATTGGTATAAAAGATGGGTATATGAAATTGAATGGATTATTGATGGACCAAATGATTTCCACCAAGAATACAGAGGACCTGTAGATTACTTAGATGCTAATGGTAATGTTATTGATGGCTATAGAAGATTACCAATTACTTTACCATACGTTGGAAGCTACACGGTAGAAATGAGAATGTATGACTTATTCGGACACATGTCTTACTATAAAGAGAAAGATATGTTTGATGTTAAGTTGAAAGAATTAGAATTGTATGGTATCTACAAATCTTTAGAAAGAGATACAAGAGGCAACGTGGCAACATGGAACTCTAAATTCTTAGACTGGGATAAATCAGGTGGTTATTGGCATTTCCCACAAGACAATACACAGAAAGTAGAAGATACAATCGCAACCTTTTATTTGAGTTTAGATAGAGCTAATTACCCTAAAGGTATAGAACAGGGTGTAAGATTCTCAACTGTAAAAAGATTTATGGATATTTACTCAGATACAGGCTACTCAGAGTCAACAGGACCATATCAATGGGGTGAATGCTCATTTAGATGGAAAGACACTGAGCACAATTGGTGGGATAATATGAGAGTAGGACCAGATTTAACTGCATCGTTCAAGATAAATTGGATTGAACAAGGAGATAAATTAGTAATCACACATAGAGATCCAGTAACTAATGTAATTAGTACAGGTACTCATACGATTACTTCTGCAACTCCAAACAATGCAACACATATAACTGGTTGGGAAACTATTGCAAATGAATTAGAAGCAAGTACAGATCCTGTTATTTCTAAATTTAACTATAATCCTATTTTTAAAGATGGAGATAATGATGGAGATACAGAAGATGCTGGTGGCTTAGATCAATTTCAATTTATACTTGCTGTAGGTCAAGAGTATTCAAAAATATATGATTTTGAAACCGCGACTATTACTGCTGCAAACCCTGCAATATCTAATGTCAGTGGAGAAGTTCATGTAGTACATTACAATCCAACTTGGGATAATGTAAAAGTATTTAGTGACTATGCTGAAGTAGAAAGGTCTACTCATTTAACCATATCAACAGATATTTCTAAATTTCCGGGCGCGAGAAAACCAAAATGGACTATCACGAATATAACTAACCCAGAAATCAATGATATATACTATAATAATATGTGGCTCACGTACATTTTTCAGGAACCGGGTGACTACTCGATTCAACTGGAAGCGGAAGACACGTATGGCAATAAGAACGTTGTAAAACGCAACATGTTAAAAGTAAAATAAACGAAAAATGGCAAACATTACTGAAATTTTAGGTACAGACTCGGTATCATCTTCTAGACCAGTTATCAATAGTAACTTTGAGTTGTTAAACGACGAGTTAGCTTCTGTAACTGCATTGTTAAACCCTACTACTGCGGTATTAAGTGGTTTAACTAATGCTACTGCACAGGCTATCAACGTTGTTGACGGAACAACTTTACTATCGGTTAGTTCTTCAGGTGCTTCGATTGGTACTGCTGCTAACTTTACATCATCTGTAAGCTTTGGTGGTAAAATCATCAAATCAGGTGTAATTGGTACAGCTGCAGCTCCAGCAACAGGAGTTCAATTAACTCCTACTTCTATTGATAAAGGTACTTACTTTATCGATGGAGCGTTCACACTTCCAAACGCAAGTGACGGACAAGAAGTAACTTTAATTAATAGATCTGCTGCCGCAGCTGCCGTAACAGGTACGCTTGGTGCAACTTCTATTTCTTTAGACGGACTAAACTCAACTGTAACATTAAGATGCTTTGAGAACACTTGGTATGTAATTAGCGCTTACGCTACTACAATATCATAATAATTAAATTAAACCGAAACTGTAGATGGCAACTCCATTAGTAAGAATACCACAACCACAAGGTGGCACGATGTACGCTTTCGCTTCAGCAGCGAGAGATATTACTAGAGCGTTTAACAGTGCTGACATCAATTTTGAGTTTAGTAAATTCGCTTTACTAGACTTACCTGATTTCACGCAGTCTGTAAACAACTCTAATACTATCGACTTTGAGCTGAACTTAAAGCAGCCTTCAGGGCAGGCGTATGTTGCAGGTCAACCTAATGTGGACTTCGCACAAACATTTCAAAACTATGCTCTGAATTTAGAAGAGATTCTTCTGAAGGATGATGACTATGACCCAATCTTACTGCAATCAGATGCAGAGAAGATTTTCTTTAAGTGGTTATCTTCATTAGGAGCAATTGATTTTAGAGCGACAGATTCTAATGAGAGTACAAATGGTGCTTACGCTGAGAACAATAGTGCAATCTTAGGCGGAGCGAACTACGACCCTGTAGTCAAGTATTTAGGTAGTATTGACGCTGAGAACGACGTAGCGTATCAAGGCAATACTTACCATGAAGTCTATATTAACGTGCCAACAGCGGTAGGTTTCACACCTCAGGTGCTGTTTAAGCCAACAGACTATAACACATCTGCAACTAAAGCTTACCCTACGGATGTAAATGCACAAAATGTAGAGGGTAGAGAAGGTCAATCACATCCAGATCCAAATATCAATTTATTACCAGTAGTAGATAATTATACATTGGGCTCAGGTCCTTTCTATGATATTCAAACGAATTCTACAAACTCGGTACAAATTGATTTCGATACAGCCTCTTATGTGGCTATTCAAAACAATCCAGATGTTCAAACATTATTGGATTATGCAAAAACTGGACAACAGTTCAGATTTAATGCCGTTTTAGTTTATTACGATTTATATAGCTCTTCTGTACCAGCAAACAGAGCAACCAACCTATATGGTATCTTAATCTTAGATGATATTGCAGATGCCTTCGGTCCAGGTACAAAAATTCATGAACAAATTAAATTTAAACCTAATGAAGTTACTGGTTTAAATGGTAATGCGTTCTCTTTAAAACTGAATCTTAAATTTAATTCATCTCTAGATAATGTAGGTGTCGAGACAAGTATTAATGACTTTACTACTTTCTCAATGGACTTATTCATGGACACAACTACTGCGTTAGAGAATGCTACAGATCTTTTATTACAAGCTAATAACAGATATAGTAAAGTTGTAGATAGATTAGATGCTATTGAAAACCTAGTCTTAGGTACTGCGAAAGCTACTGCTTTAGAGACTAGAATAAAAGAACTAGAAGATGACTTTACAGCTTCATCACTACAACTACAAGATTCAAATGCACTGTTAAACCTAATTAACAATGCACATAATAAGATTAACCAATTGGTAGATGGTACAATTCCAGTTGAGTTACAATATAATACAGATGTAATCTTTGCAGGTAGAGGTACTACTGTAGATAAATCAGTTGCTGATAAAATTAAAATCAACAATGAGGTTGATGGTTATGCAGTATCTGATATTTACAAGTGGGATATAGCTTCAAAAATTACAACAGGTCAGATAACTCCATCTGCACAGTTTGATAATACACAGTCAAACCAATATGGAGTATGGGCTAAACTAAATGATTACACAAATAGATTTAGCTTAATAAACCTACTGAGTTCAGACCCACTTAATAGCAGTCTAAATATATACATTGACGATTCTACTAGAGGATGGAAGATTGGTCAAGTATTCAAGATTGCAATTGATACTATTGACGTGTCTGGCAATAACATTAAAGTTTGGACTAACCAAGCTGGCGGCTATCAAGCAATTGCAGACATAGATCCGTCTCAACTTTTAACTAATAAACCTTACATTGAGCTGGTTTGTATCGATCCAGTTAACTATGTATTTGAAGTAGATATTTTAAGATAATATGAACACTAACAACTCCATATCTAATTCCTTGAAGAAACTTTTAGAGATTAACACTAATTCTCTAAAGACTTTTGAGCGCATCAATGAAGCGATAACTACAAACCAAAAGGACATCCCGTTAGAGATTTTAACTGACGAGGGTACTAAACTAGTATCTGTACCTGGGTTTGGTTTTATGAAGAAAGAGCTAGAGAGATTAGACAATAATCTAAAAGCACTTGCAGGATTAGGTAAAGGTAGTACTAGGGTTAAATTACCAGATGGTACTTTCCAAAACATTATCACTACTTCTCTAAAGACTCCAGCAAATGATATTACAGCTTTAGCAAGACCAACTCTTTTTGCTACTAAGCCTAACTATTTTGTAGAAGATTTCTTAAACCCAATGTTAACTACATCCATGGATGTGAGTGGACAGATACCAAACGACACTGAGAGAGTTGTCGTTAAAAGAATTTTATTTGATGGTACAAATCAAGTTGCAGTAGATTTCTTTAATGATAATTATAGAAACCAAGATAACATTGATTATCTAACTGCAATTAGAGATATTGTCAATAACAATATAGCATATATCGTAGATGAAGAGACGAGAGATATGCCATATAGAAGCCAACAGTATACTGGTACATTTGATGTTCTATCAATCTCAAACTCTAAGAGAGAAGTTGTAGAGAATGGTGCAACTATAAAAACTGCTATCAAACTTTATACTTTAGATAAATTAACTTACTCAGATAATGAGAAAGACCTAGATCAGACTGAATTACTCCGCGTTGGAGACGAACTGATGGTTACTGGTGGCGCTAAAAACACAAGATATGTAATTGACAAGCTGGATGCATCGACTCGTCAGGTTGAACTCAGACTCGTTGAGGGCTATGAAGCAATTAAGATTGGTGCAGGTTCTCTAGCAGTATTTAAAGCTGGAGATAACAATTTAAACATTGAGGCTCCAGTTGGTTTTGATGAAAGAGTATTACTATTCGTAAAAGCAATTGACCCTGAGTCTAAGATCTTAGCAGAGAAATGGTCACCAGGTATTGGTTATTACACAAATGATTTAGAGCTCGTACAAGACGATGGCTCTGTTATCCTATTATCAGACTTCTATAAAGAGAATGTAGCAGACTTTGGTAAATTTATTACTTCAATTAAAGAAGACAATATCCCACCAGCAACAGTTGGTGTAACTCCAGATGCTCCCCTTCTAGTTGCTGATAACTTTAAAGTAGTTCAAATCAATAAACACGTTAGTGAAAATGATACTGCTGATAAAATTAGAAAATTAAACGCTGATAAAATTGCTGTCGATGAGGCTGTTAAGAAGTTAGATGATACTATCACTAAGAAGAGAGCTGAGATTGCAAGTAAGAAATATGAGTCACAAGTTCAGAAAGATAAAGACAAGAATGAGTTAAATGCTCTAATCGAGGAGAGAGCTTCTGAAGCTAAGTTATTTAACTCTATTGTAACTCAAATTCAATCTCTTGCTGCTGCGTCAAATGCTACTAAAGTAAAACCTAAATATAGAATTAGAGGTTTCTGGGCAATTCCAGCTCCAAAACAAGTAGCAGATACATTAGATCAGAATGTAGTACAATTCGTTGTACAATATAGATACCTATCCACTTCAGGAAAGGCTGCCGAAGCTTCACAGCTTAAGTTTACAGATAACGGTAGAGAGAAACAGGCTATCTTCTCAAACTGGGTTGAAAAGAAAACTAAAGTAAGAGAAAGAGCTAAGTCTATTGATAATAATGGTAATATCTCTAAAAAGTTTACATGGCAAGATACTAAAATTGAAGATGGACAAGAAATTAACTTTAATCAATTAGATATTGCTGTTAACCAAGGTGAATTAGTAGAGGTTAGAATTAAGTCTATCTCTGAAGCAGGTTATCCTCAAAACCCAATAATGTCTGATTGGTCTGAGTCAATAACTGTTGCATTCCCAGAAGAAGAAATAGATACAACTGACGTTGAGCAAGTAGTAGAGAAAAATACTGCTGAACTTGCTAAAGTTCAAATCACAGAAGAATTAACTGCTCAAGGCCTATTCACACACTTAGGCGATGCGTTTACTGCAAATGAAAATTATTATGCTCACGTTGCAACTAATATAGCATCTGGTTTCCTATCACCAGAGCAAAAACCAATCTCAGTATATGACAAGATTGCTGAATTAGAAGCACAGATTGCAGGACTTAAAGGTACTGTTGAAGCTGAAGTTGGAGAATTGGTTGTTAAGATTGTTGCAGAAGACGGAACAGTTACAAACATTGTAAAAGATACTACAACTCAATTATTCGCTGGTTACTATGTGGATGAAGTTGCAGACTTAACAATTAGAAAAGGACACATTGTTACTAAGACATTTAAACTACAATTAGAAAATAGTAAATCTACTAAACTAGAATTAGTTTCTAGATTAATTGGTGATAGAAACAAACCAGCTTATAGATCGTTTACTGCAGGTGAAGCTGCTACAAATGGTTTTGGTATTGGATTAAATGACCAAAGTGGTGCTGCTGTTGATACTAAAGTAGAAAGAGATAATTATTATCAAGAAGAGGGTAACTATGATTTAACTCCTATCCAATATCAAAATGTAGCAACTGAGAATTTTGAGAAAACATCTGATGCTCCATATCAGTCAGCTCAAAGAAGAGGTCAGTTTATCTACAGTAGATTTATGGATGTTGCAAATCAAAACCCACATTACATTTTATCACCTCTTAATATACTAACAGCAGGTGAAACAGCGACGATTGACGACTATGAGTATGAGTTATCTACTAATACAAACGATCAGCCATGGCCAGGTGCAACTGCGAATGACGGTAATACAAATAACTTTATTTGGTCAGGTAACTTTAATAACTCTAACGTAGGCGCTGCTGCAACTGATTGGAATGTGAATAAAATTAATGTATCAAGCACGTCGAACGTAACTCTAACTCAATACAACACTGGTTTATTCTTACATAAAGACCACCCGCTAATTGAAAATATCTGGCAATCTGCTTATACTGACTATAATGGTGTACCGGGTACTGGTATGAATTTAGCTAATACTAGAAAGTCTATGATTTTCTCAATGCCTAAGACTGCAACACAAGCAACAGGTGCTACTATCTTTAGTATCTTTGGTTATGATGTTAATACAAATCAGGTAAAAGCAAAACAACAAGTTGCATATCACGATGGTGAAGGTTTATATGACGCTACTCTAGCTGCAGCTAAACCTGAAATTGTTAGACCAATTAAAATGTCTTTTGATGCTAATGACCAGTATTTATTAGGTGGTAGATCTTGTGGAGCTTTCTTATTCATGTCTCCTGTTAACACGGACACATTAAAAGTAAGTGGTGAAACTAAAAGATCTAAAAAAGAAATAAACGCAAAAAAAGATAATGAGTCTAACGCAGTTTCTGTAGATATTGTTTTCCAATATAGAATGACTGATTACTTTGGCAACAACGAGTCTACAGATACAGGAAGGATTGGTGGTTTTGCTAGACTAGCATACAACAACCTAACTTACACTAAGAAAATAGGTTTAGATATTTTTGACAAGTTTGGTGAACAATTCTCATTTGATTTAGAAGTGTTTGCTAAGTATGGTCCAAAAGGTAAGAACTTAAACTCTATTAGAGCTGCTCAGTTACTCAGATAATATAATGTATCAGCCTGCTAAGGTAGATATATAATAGAGAAGAAATTCTCAAATAAGAATAGAACTGAATGGCACAAATTATATTTCACGGATCACTACGAAATTCATCTGCACTAGCATTTGAAAATGGCCCTGCGGATAAAGCTGCAGCTGCAAATAGTCTCGGCGTTACCGATACTACATTGCATTACCAGTCTATTAGTTCAATAGCAGTTGGAGATATTCTATATACCGATACAGGTTATACAACTGCATTTAGTGGTGATGGTGGTAGTAATGAGTTCTTTTACACATCGGATGATGTAAATGATGGGCCAACCCCTACAAACAAGGTTGTTGAAATATCTGGTGTAGACCTCTCTGGTAGTGGTGGACCTGCTCTAGGTGAAGTTGTTTCTGTAACACTAGGTCCAACATACCAGATTAGTACTGAACTATTAAATGGTAATCAAGTCTCTACTGTTAATGAGAATGTACCTTTTAAGATAATAGTTACAGAGACCGGAACTCCATCAATGAAACCTATTCTAACAACTGGCGGTAGTGCGACTTCGGCTGATTTTAATTCATGGCCATTCCAATACAATGCGTCAAATACTCAAGCAGAATTAGATTTTACACTGGGTACAAACCCAATAGAGATTAACCTGGTTACAGCCGATGACCAGACAAATGAAGGTAATGAGACTTTTACAGTTCAACTAACAGATGGCACGCTAGCGTCTATTGCGATAGCTGATACATCAACGGCGCAACTTGATATTGAATGGGATGATAATTCTGCTCTAACTGTTGCTACAGCAGGTGGAAGTAACATAAGAACATTCCAGATGACTGGGGCGAGCCAGGCGTTAAGCATAAGTAACAACATTGGTTTTACCAATCAGACTAACTGGAATACTGCTGCAGGTGATGTTGGGTTTGTTCAAAACGGAGGGACTCCAAGTGGTGGTTCATTAAACATTACCGTTCCAGCATATACATATTCAGTCAGTAATCCTAACACAAATGATAGAAGTGTCGACATAATCCTATCACACCCAGATGATAATGGTGTAACTTCTAGTACTATAACTATTACACAATCAGGTACTGGACTAGTAGCATGGGATTGGCAAAGTGCTTCCGTAATTACAGGTAACTCTTTACAAATTGACTTTACCAACCTAGGAGGTCAAGCTGTTAGTGATGTTCAAGACGGTATGCCGGCTATTAAGATAGCAAGTTTACCACCAAATGGTACTCTATATGACTTAACTGCTAACCAAGTAGCTCTAGGTGTAGGTGATTTTTTAGATGCTAATAATGGACAACCTACTGTAATTTATACTCCTAATCCAACTTTTGGTGCTAGTGGTAATGCCACAGATTCATTCACGTATACAGCAGAAGACTCGGATGGTAATACTCTAACAAAGACTATTACAATCACAGTTGGTCCACCAGCGAACACTGCTCCAACAATTTCAAGTTTTGGTGTTTCTGTAAATGGTTATGGTACTCAGGGTACTTCAACTCAATTTAATGTAGCTTCTGTTGTTAATGGAAACCCACAAGATGAGAGTCTTGGTACTTTAAATTATTACTGGACTAATGCAAATGACGATCCAAGTGCAAGAATTGCATTTCCAGGATTACCTAGTTTATCACAAGTAGACTTAGCTAGTAACTCTAACATCGGCAACACTGTATTTACGTTATCAAAACCTAGTGGCACTAATTTAGGTGTAGGTCAAAGTAACATAAATGAAACAGCTTATATTACTGTCGAGGACGACCAAGGTGAGTTTGCAGCTGCTCCTGCAACAGTTACATTTACTCTATTATCAGAGAGTAATGACCCTCCGGTAGTTGCACAACAGAACTTTCCGACTACAGGTTCATATCAAATTAACCAATACGACCAAAATGATGTTGACCTAGCTCCTTTTATTTCCGATGACGATGGAGACGGTAACATTACATTAGCAGTTCAAAACCAAGTTGGTGGTGGTAATGTTTCTATCAATGGTTTAGTTGTTAGTTATGCAGCCAGTTTAACTGGAATGACACAGGGTCAAACTCAGACTGTAACATTTGAAATTACTGTAGCAGATCAATATGGTGTAAGCCCTGCTAGTAACCACCCTATCACATTCTCTTATGAAGTAACTCCTGTACCAATTGTACAGATTCAAAGAGCAAACGTATTCGCTAGTTCTGCTGAAATAGCATGTACAACTCCTACAACTACTGCAGCATATTTAGATGCTGCTAATCAAGCAACCACTATCGCAGAATTACAAGCAGGAGATTCTATTTACCAAACCGCTAATAATAGTGGTGGAACTGTAAGTAATGAGGTTTCTTCTAGTTCAACTAACGCACAGTGGTTATCAGTATTTCAAAATATAGGTGGAACTCCTACAACTATTTCTTTACAAATTGATACTAGTGGTGTAATTATTTCAACTGTTAACTGTTCTATATCTACAGGTAATGCTTGGCCAATTATAGGTTATTATTCAGACGATGCTGATGGTGTATGTCATGTTGGAGGTTATGAACAGGCTACCCTATGGCAAAATGTCGTAGATACAACAAATGTAAATAATGCTACTTTAGAACAGGTAACTGATGTTAGGGTAAATGATATTCCTACAGGTACTCTGTTTACAAACGAGGCTAATGCAAACTTTTATGCAGGCAATCCTATTAGTTCTATACCAAGTTCGGTAATTGTTCCAGATGGTTTTTATAGAACTCCATCTGAAGGAGGCTCCTACTTTGAGATAGTTAACGGTCAATTCGTTCAAGTTACAGATGTACAGGGCCAACCAGTAACAGATCAGAATGGACTTGCATTGTATAAGAACACATGTCCTGATGAAATTGTTTACCAAACTTACGAAGCTAAAGTATGGTATAACGCAAATGATAGAGAGCGAGTAGACACTGGTTGTACTAGTGAACAAGCTGAATTAACATTAGCTACTATTTACTTTAGAGCAGACAACCAAGATGGTGTTGACCAACTTGGCGATAAAGAGAAGTTAGAGTATGCATTGCAAAATCAGCTAATGATTTACACTACTCAAGAATTAGCTACTCAGGTAGATTATGAAGGCTCTTGGCCTACAACAGTTTTCTTACCTTCATCTACAGACAACAACGGCTTACCGACCTTTGACCAAACCAACTCGAAATTTGCTATCTTTGAGAATGATAATTCATCTGGCTATAATACTGACTACAGATGGTTGGGTGTAAATACGGATCCGAACTCACCAGACTATTTAGCTCTAACTGTAGGAGGTCCAGGTATACAGCTAGGAAGCTGCTCAACGCAGTTCGATAGACCAGCAGGTAATACTACTTACCGAGTTCAAGGTAATTCTGACTCAAGAGTTAATATATTCTATGCTTTCTACTCATGTGTTGCTAAAATAGAAAATGGAATACCTTATTGGCCACTGTATATTGTAGATGGTCTACATACCAAAGAGGCTGGCTCTTCATCATATATTAAAGAGTTTGTAGATGCTGCAGTCTATGCGAACGGTTTTGGCAACATGAATGCAGAGGACCAATCGACTATCGGTGGAGATACACTAATAAGTTGTATGCAAATAATGCATCGTCTTGAAGGAGTAAACATTGAAGATGCTGTTGAGCAAATAAGCCTTATGGCAGAATATCAAGGTAATGATGTTCGACCACTAGAGATAAATGCAGTAGACTTAGGTCTTACTTCTGGTGCTGTTATTAACTATGGATATACAGACTGTAACGCATGTGTAACTGGACAGACACCTCTTGGCTCGTACACTCTAGCTACAGTAGATAATGCTGAGATAATTAACAGATCAGTACCTAACTTTAAGTTAGAGAAGAACTATCAGTTAGATGATTTATCTAAACCTCTATTAAGAACGAACCCAAAACTATCAACTAATGCTAAATTAGTGGTTAACTCAAACGGTAAAATGTTTATCGAATCTATTGAGGCTACTAAAGAGTTAGCATCAGTTGAATATAAGAAATTTGCTTTAAGCAAAACAGGACAATGGTCTTATGATTTACCTAGATTCTTTATGAATACTAATACTCCGTCAGACCAAGTATATTTAGCGAAAGAGTCTTTCTCTAATCTAACAGTACAAGAGACTTTTGAAAATCAAATAGAAGAGGATTATCACTACGGTACGGTGTATAACTATTCTAAACTTCATGAGGAAGACCTTAGAATGATGGCACCAATCTGGTTAGATAAAAATATCCCTCAGAAATTCGTTATCTTCAGAGTAAAAGATCCAGTAGGTACTTTAGATTTTGATACGCGCTCTAACTTCGCTAACATGAAAGAAATTCTAAATAACAGTGAGATTGTAAAGACGTTTGACTTAACGAGAGACTCTGAATTAGGTACTTATATTAGAAACCACGTTCAGTCTGAGTCATTCCCTAAAAACCCAATCACTGTAAACTTTGATCAGAATGAAAGAACTTCATTCAATGGTATCGATATTAAGAAAGGTGGTTTCACTAGTAAAGGTGAATACCTACATAAAGATTTTGTAAGACAAGACCAAACTCTAATCGCAAGTAATAATTTAATCACAGGTGGTTTTGAAAGAAACTCATTAGCTTGTGCTAATTTAATGAACTTAGAGTTCTTGTTTGATGATAATACGACTTCAGACTACTCTGTTAATAGATATTTTGGAATATATGTAAACGACATTGATTCAGGGTATGGTACTCTAGAATCTGCTAATAGTGGTAAGTTAAGATTTAAAACTCTAAACTCATATATTAACAATGACCCTAAGTCGGCTATCCCATCTTTTAAACTAATTGATGAATTACCTACATTAGGTTATGCTAATATATCTGAGAAGTTCTATAAGATTAATGCTAATACATTCTATGATACTAGTAATCTAGAGGTAAATGTAGAAGACAGTGGTAATGCAATACCTGCTGAAGTTAAATTGGCTAGAACTGGTAATTCAATAGACATGGTAACTAATGTTGACCCTGGTAGTGACTTTGTAAAAGTTACAGTACTTGGTGCACCGGCAATTAATGACCAGTTTGCAATCTTCCCTTCTAAAGAACAGGCATATAGACTTAAGTTTACTAGATATTCGGCTGGAGATCAGCTTACAATATCGCTCAGAAACCCTGGAAGTGGAAGTGTATACAATATGACAGGATTAACTACAACTGCAGATATTGCTGATCTAGTTGAAGACCTTAATGTTAAGTTAGGTATGATGTTCTTTAGTATATCTTCTCTTACATGGACTTATACTGAATTATTAGAAAACTTAAATGTAGTTTTCGAAAAGGAAACTGATACTTCTATTGTATTATATGAGAAGAAAGCTTCTCTATATCCTCTAATGCCGCAGATAGCTGGTCAAGGTAATTTCAATTCTATCTTTAGATTTGAAGAACTACAAATACCTTATGATTTAGAGAACAATACTTTTAGAGCTTCTACTACTTTATCTGCTGGTACTTTTAATTCTACTAATTTCTCAGCACTAGGAACAAACGCTGAGATTGCAACTGCAATTGCAAAGTCTATTAACTCAGTTGATAATGGCTTTACTGCTCTAACCTATGATGGAGCAGATCATTTATATGTTAAGACGGATGTACAAGGTTATAGATTACTACAGGCTGGTATTGCAATACCTAACTCTAATGCCAACCAATGGATTAGTATAGACTCAAACAACCTAGATACATTAAATGAACTAAGGTTATTTAAAGATGCAACAAGTAGTGCTACATTGTTAACTGATAGTGCAGTTTATTATTTCTCAGGAGGTAATGCCACTGGTAAATCTGCTCTAGTTACTTTAGATTCAGTAAGTGATGTTAATGTAGGCGACTTTATTGAGACTAAGTCTTCGGGAATATACAACAAGATAGTTGATATTGTAGATGATATTGAGAGATTACCTTTACAATACAATAAATTAATTTTAGAAAAAGTAAACACGATTGAGTCTGGTGAGATTGAGATATATGCAGATAACCTAGTAAGACTGGGTATGTTCTCTGCATTTGATATTCACGATATGAACTTTGATTTCTATGACACTGCAAACTCAGATTTAAAAGAGTTACAGTACGAGACTCCAGCTAATATAGCATACGAACCGGAGACAGATAATCAAAATGATATTTACCCATTCGGTGATAAACAAAACAATGAGTTTACTACAGATCCTGTTAGTTACTTTACTGGACTACAAGATATTCTACAAGAGGAGGTTACTGATGCCGATAATAATAGTATTGTAACTAGTGAGTTTGATAGACTACAAGAGAACTACTTAAAACAATATGCAGTTACTTCTAGAGTAGTACCTACAATTAATAAGTGGGTATTAAAAGATACTAAGACTGTAAGAGAACAACCATATTACTTAAATACAAATGAAGCTTTCGGTAGATCTAATTTCGCGCCAGATTTAACTTCTGATGGTAGAAACAGATTAGGTATGACACATGAATGGTTCTACCTTAATAATCTACCAAAGTATTTAAAAGAAAACCAAGGTACAAATTCAAGTCCATTCTATAGATTAAATGATTCATTTAGCTATATTAACTTTATGGATGGTTTTGAAATTACACCTTCTATTTTTAAAGATACTAATTTTGATTACTTTGATAGATTCTTTGTAACAGAAGGTTTTGAGTGTAAAGCTCCTAACACGTATAAGACTTTTGTTAAGACTAATTTACAAAAGAAATATACTAAAGTAGATGGTGGTAATAACAAAGCGTTTGCAACTACTATATTTAAAGGTTTAAAAGTTATCTTTAAGAATAGAAAGGAATTTATAGAAGATAACCCAGCAGATTTCGTAAGATCTCCAGAGTTTAACGGATATAGATTCAGTATTCTACTAAACGTTAGAACTGCACAAGAAACAAACGATGTATCTTATGAAGTAATTCAAAACAAGAAGTTCAAGTATGTTGTATTCTTTATCAACTTAAATTTAGATGACTTATGGTCAGATGGATCTTTGAATAGAAAATTACTCTATGAGTTAAACCACTCTCTAGTTTGGAAAGGTGAACAAAATACTTTTGCTTTCTCAGATATTAAGTTAGATGGTTCGATGGACTTAATTAATATAAATATGGATCCGAACTCATCAGACTACTTATTGGTAAATGGTCTGGTACATGGTAATGATACAATACCTCAATACTTTGAGCAAATCAACAAGAATGAAGAAGATGAGTTTGGTACTATTGAAGTTAAGGTTCAAACTTGGTTTGGTCCTAGAATATACCAATTAAAATTACTTTCTGTTGAGGGACAAGATACATTACTTTTATCTGAGCCACCATTAGATATTACGGATGGTGTAAATAATGCTGTTGCTGCAGATTTCAGTAATATGCCTTATTCATTCCAATATAACGCTGAATACACTTATGTAAATGGTGGTGTAAATGCATATAGAAATATATTAGATAGCTTAGCGGCTAAAGAAGTGGCAGAGATGTTGTTAAGACAACCTAACAATGTAACTTATACAACAATTGATACTGATGGTACTTCAAGTAACAATAGGTTTATTATCTTGCTAGAAGATGGTACTGAAGTTGTAAAAGAGTCCTTCATAGTTACTGTTGAAGATGACGACAAACCAGAATCTTTTAAATTATTCTCTGGTAATATCGGTTTTGATTTAGCACAAGGTTTAACTTATTTCCCGTTCTTAATTAGACAGAATAGTAGTTATACAGTTGATACTAGACCTGTAATTACATTTACAGATGTTTATACTCACATGAAAACTAACACTCTACAGAGTACTGCAAACACTGGTGAATTACTGTTAGAAGAGCAAATGTATAAACATTCTCTAAGCGATGCTGATGAAATTTCTTTAGCTAGAGATTTCTATAAGAGATACAATAGATGTGGTGTTGCATTAAACTTAGGCTTTATCTATGATGATGGAGCTCATGATAAAGGATGGGGTTTAATTAGAAATCACTTCTACAGAAAAGTAAATGAGTTTAACGCGAGTGGTGTAACTAAATTATCTGCAACTTCAGATAAACCACCATTATACCCACTAATTGGTGAGATTGCAATTGACAAGAAAGACGTACATACATTCAGATCTTCTTGGGATAAAAACTATTACACTAGGTCTTTATCTGGTGGAGAGTCAGAATTAGTACCAGGTACTTTTGAAACTAAAGAAGAAAAGTCTTACCTATCTTCTACAATTATGAAGATAAAAGACTCTTACACATTACTTAATTTCTCAATTAATAATGTTGATTCAGAAGAAGAACAAGAAGATATATTATTAAATTCTACTAATCAAGCAGATGTAGTTGTATTTGAAGATAAAACAAGAATTGTGATGGACTTCTATATTACTACAACTATTAGAAAAGCACTTTCTACAGACGGAGTTTTAGCAACTATTCAGGATTATGTAGCGGTTGGTGACTCTGCTGAAGATAAAACTACTCTGAAAGATGATGCCGAGCTTTACATCGATGAAAACTTAGTAAATCTATTCGGAATTCAACAAATAAAACTATTCACTCGAAGAATTAAAGGTGTGGACTCTAGTATAGAACTTGCTGCCACTGTTGATGCTTTAGATGATGGAGGTTTTGCACAAGACCAAAACTTCTCTTTTAGAGCTCATGAGCAAAAGCCTCTTAATTTTAGATTGATATATAATAAAAGATTAGGTTATTCTTATAGAATTAAGCCTATGATAAAAATAACGTCGTAAGGATGGCTATCAATATACAAGAAATACTACACCCTAGTGACTCTGATGCTATTAAGTTTGAGAAGATAAACTATAATTTCGACCAGATTGTTGCAAATGGTGGCGGACCTACTGGTCAGAAAGGTGGACTTGGTGCACAAGGTGCAGCTGGACCGCAGGGACAAAAGGGTCAAAAAGGTGACACAGGTCTGAAAGGTGAAACAGGAGCCGTTACTTCTCGTTGGAAGGTTATTGCTTCTAATTCAGGTGATTATGATATTCTTAAGCCTAAATTAGAAGGAGATGTATATCATCCAACTATCTTCTTAGGTGACCAGACTTTCGATGAAGTACAAAACCAAGATGGTATAATCAACTTTTCATCTACTTTAACAATAGGTAAACATGCTGCTGGTGGTAACGCACCATCTGACATTTACCTAGCATTCTATCACGGAGACTCTGATGGTAATGGTAATTCAGCAATAGATGTTCAGTCTGCAGATTACAGTGCATTAAATGATGAAACAGGAGCTGGTGTAAGGTATAAGTTCGGACCTTCATTCAATAATCCATCTGGTTTAGAAACACAAATTATGATTGATGCCGATCAATTCAAAATCGGTGAAGGTACTAAGATGAATTTTCAAGGTACCACTTCTTTATTCAAGTTACCAACAAGTAGCGTTGCTGCAACTGAAGCGGGTCTATTACGTTGGACTGCTAATAATGTTTTGCAAGTCTCAGTACCTTCAGCAGTTCAGGGTAACTTTGAATGGAAAGAAGTTTGTTTAGCACCATGTGGTCAAGGAGGTAGTTCATATTCAATTGAAATTATCCCTGCAGGTGATCTGAACTTGAACGCAGCGGGTTATCCAGCTGGTAACTCAATCGCTATGACAGATAATAGTGACGTAACGTTTGATGACCAAGGAGTACTCCAGAATTAATAAATTATGAAAGACAAAATAAAAAACATACTCTCGAATAAGACTCTAGTAACATTTATTGCTGGAGCTCTTTTCGTTATGCTATTTCTTAGACAGTGTAACCAAATTTCTAATCTTAAACAAGACGTGAAGTTTGCACAAGAGGATGCTGATAGAAGTTTAAATAACTACAAAGCAGCTCAAGACTCTGTTAAAGTACTAAGAAATGAGAATGGCGACCAGCTAGCTGAGATTAGATCTTTTGAGTTTGACCTATCACAGCTTGAAGAGAGTCAGAAGAATTTAACAAGGAGATACCAAAAGGCTCTCGCGTTAAATAAAGATTTGAAAGAGGTTAACTCTTTAATTTCTGCAGAATTAGAGATTAAAGATAGCCTAGACGTATCGACAACTACAGAGACAATTGATACTACTACAACTAGAATTACTTTTAATTCAGAAAAAGATTTTGGTAATGGTAACTCAAGAATCTTAAGTGGTTTCTCGACGGTAAAATATGACTTTGGAAAATTCGAAGTCTTAAACACACAATTTGAATTAAAGCAAACACTAAGCCTGATGGCTGCAATTGAAGCTGGTGAAGATGGAGCAGACAGACTTAAATTATCTACTTCGTATCCAGGGTTAGTGATTAGAGATATTGAAAATATAAATTTAGTCAATACTAGATTAAACAGAAAGGCTGAGAAGAAATCAAGATGGTTAATAGGCTTTGGTGTTGGATATGGTGTTAACTTAAATAATAATCAGGTAATTAGTACCGGCCCTTCACTTGGTGTTGGACTTTACTGGTCACCTAAATTTTTACAATTTTAAAACATGGCGCAATCATCAAGATACTATAAGATAGACCAGGACATTCTACTTGAGTTTATCTACCATGACCAAGGCGATGCAGAGAAGTATCGTATTGAGGTAGATGATAATGGTAGTGAAGTAATGTTCTTGGACACAGTGGACCAAGATCCATTTAAAACTAGACATTTAATTAATGAGCTAGGTTCTGCTGTAGTGAATTTTGATGTAACTAGTGTGTCTGGTTATATAGCGGTAGAAAACTTTGCTGCTAGAACTCTATTATTACAGAACGGTAAGACATATAAGTTTGACTTAAGTGCTCTTGCTGCTCCTGCTCAATTTACTATTACAGGTAGTTTAGGTATTTACTCTTATTCACCTACAACACAAATAGGTGAATTTACTCCGAACACAAACGGTACAGTAGAATATACATATCCTGGTTTAATCGGTGGTAAGGTTATAGTAGATACTAGAGCTAATCCTCTATTTGCTTCACCAGATGAAGCTACTGGAAACGATATTAATCAGACTATTGGTAGATACCATGGAGTTAATGTACCTGGAGAAGATGCAACTAAATATGCACTTTTAGGTTATGACTCTACAGGTAACTATGAGATGCATAACTTTATTAATAATTCAGTTGACTGGCCAGGAGGTAATGAGGCAGATCTTTTAAATTATCAAACAGAAGCAACTCAGAATATCAACTTTATTCTTTATGATACTGTAAGACTACACTTAAGATCTGGTTTTAGTTTTTCAGCTAGAGGTTATGAAGGCTTTCTATTTGAAGTAACTGCTGGTAGAACGACTGGTGTTAAAAATTTCTTAACTCAATTAGTCTACTTAAATCAGAGTAACTATGAGCATTCTAATCCTAAGCCATTTATTTTAGGTGAAACTCTGTGGTCTAAGTTTATTAACATTAAGATTCCTAGTTTAATTGGACAGAACGCAGAATTCACAGATAGATTTTATGGAGATGGTAGTGTAGGTTCAAGTGATTTAGACCCATTCTCAAATTACGGTATTAGATTTGCACTTCTAGATAGTTTAAAAACTATTAATGGTTTCGACTATGTTTATACTGGAGAAGAAAATGTATTTACAGTTCCTAGAGAAGATGAGTTTGTAGATTTCACAGTTACGGTAGAAGATGCAACAGACGGAGATTACTTTAATATCTACGGAGAGAAAGATAATTCTATTGCAGCATTCGAGGGACATATACTAGATAGAATACAAACATCATCTGATGACATAGTGGTTATCTTTGAAGTAGAGGTATTCGAACAAGTAGGTACTTCATTTATTAAAACAGGTGGAACAACATTTACACAATATGAAGATTTCAGTACTCCTTTAGTTTTCAGACCTGTAATTCAAAACGCTAATGTGGCTGTAAACTTCTCAATAGATGTTACGATGAGAATTTACAACCAAACAGATAATACACAAATTGTAAAGAAAGCAGCTTTAACTGTAAACAACCCTGCTAAATATGGTAAGAGATTATCAGCACTTAAGATTGATAATCCAAATATCATGACAGAAGTCTACAATATATTGCCAAGTCTTTCTTCTAACAAAACAATCTCTGGTTTTATTACAGACAACCTGCCACGTTCAGTTAAGTTTGTACCTTCATTTATCGAGAGACATAATGTAATCGCTTCTAGTGCTAGAGTAGATCTTAAGAGTATAAGTTCTGGAGCTGGTTCTGGTTTCGGTGGTGGTAGAGGTGTAGAGTTATTTGCTGAAGTTGAAGAGTTTGATACAACTGAGTTTGTAAACGAGGGTGATTTAACAATCGCAATTCCTCCTTTTTCAACATATATTAAATTTGTAATCGCTAAGAAAAGAGGTGATGATTTCGAATTAGTATCATTTGAGAATGCAGAACTAGTTATCTTAACTTTCAATGATGGTAAAACTAAATTGAAGTTCAACCATGTCTTCAATAAAGAAATAGATATGGGTAAAGGTGAAGTCTTGTTTAAGATTAACGAACAGAATGCTAATACTATTAGAGGTATGGTAAACAGAGATTTCTATATCAGTATAGATAACGGAGCTGACGAGTCAATGGTAACTAAAGGTAAATTCACTCTTGGATAATGATTTTAAATAGCAGAAACAATTCATACGATTTTAGATTCCCTAGAGGTTTTGTCCCTGAGGAAGTAGCTGAGAAGTACAAGAAGTATTTAAACAAAGTACCTGGTAATCTATTAGCAGAGCCAATTGACTTTATTAATTACTCAATTCAAGGTGTAAGTATTCCAGGTATAAGTTTTGACCCAATTACTCAAGCAGATAATGATGGTACAACTAGGTATCATAGAGGCGCAGTGCCAATTCAAAATACAGTACAAAGAGAATTCACGGTAACAATGCAGTTATTAGATGGTTTTATTAATTACTGGATTATGACAGATACTCTACTCCACTATTATGCTCGAACTACTAAAAAACCTTATATTGAACCTATGACTCTTAGAGTTCTAGATGCTGAAGGTTCATCAGTTGCTTTTATGCAATTCGAGAAAATAATTATGAATTCAATCAACGAGTTAAATCTTAACATGGCAGAAAATGTTGCTGACTTCGCTACTTTTGAAGTTAACTTCTTCTACAATAAGTTTAACTTAAGAATGGAAATAGATTAAAAGATATATACATTATGAAAACATTTAATGAATACTTAGTTGAAGCTAAAATCACGGACACAGATATGAAACTCTTGCAAGAGGGTTTAGAATCTGATTGGACTCCTGAATTAGAGAAAAAAGTTGACGCAGCTCTAGAAGAGTTCGTACAACAATATCAAAATGAAGATGGTTCTTTCGACTTAGATAGACTTGAAGAAGATATAGTAAATGAAGGTCTTCTAGGTTCTATTATCGGTGGTTTAACTGGTTTCGCGCTAGGAAAATCTATGGGTAAGATGGTTGCTAAAGTACTTGGTATTCAGAAAGGTATATTCTACGATTTATTAACCTCCCGTTTAGTTGGCGCTGCCCTAGGTGCTGCAATGGGTAAAAGAATCTAATTTGAATTTAGTAACAGTTGACTTCTCGCTTAATTCCCCTGGTATCTGTATCTGGACATCTGACAAGAATGAATATCAATTTATCTCATATCTTAAAGCTGGCACTGGCACAAAAGCCGAACAGCGAAGACAAGAAGAAATAAGCACATTCTCAGACGTAACCCTATTTCACCAACCAGATTGGAAAACAAAATTTGGTGACTACTCTAAGAACGAGTTCGCAAAAATCAAGAGATACAGAGAAATGGCTACAGATATTATATCTGAAATAGTCAATATAATCGGCTCAACAAAAGATTATTATATTGCTTTCGAGGGCTCATCTTACGGTTCAAAGATGGGAACAAATAACATTATCGACATGGCAGCAGGAGCTGCAATCTTAAAGCATCAAATGATGGAAATGCTTTGTGTCGAAGATATTCTAACTGTTGCACCGACTACGATTAAGAAACATGCTGGAAAAGGTAATATGAATAAAGCCGCACTTTGGACTGCGTTTCTAAATAATGTTTGCGAATCTCCTGAGTTAGCTAAAACTCCGCTATATAAGTATTGTGTTTCTGAGATTGGCGAGGTGAAAAAAGTTCCGAAGCCTTTTGATGACTTAGTCGACGCTTGGTTTCTTAACCATTACTTGCTAACTCAACTCGAGGGAAAATTGCCAAACTGACCTAGTCTCTGCTTCCAAGCCCCTGGGGTACTAATCTTTCCCTGAGGGTTAAAATCATAACTTATATGCGACTTCCCAGAAACAGTTTCAAAAAACTACAATAAATCTCAAAAAAAGTTTTTAAGCTGAGTAAGCTAACTTAATTCTTTCAGGTAGAACGATAGTGAAATTACAAGTATCACAGCATCTACCTTCTTCTTTAATAGGTTGTGGGTTATGTCCCCAGTCATCTACGATTTCTCCACCGCAGATGACACATGGTTTCTCTTCTTGCTTCATATTAACAGTATGCATTAATTCTTTCCATATCCTTTTTAATTTTAGCACATTCATTAGAGAAGTACTCAGACTCAGGATATTTAAAACCTAACCAAAGCATGTCGATGTTGATTGGACCTGCTCCACCAATCTCGTTCTCAATGAACTCACAGAACGCGTAGAGCTCGTCTGATTCGTTGATGTATAAACTTTCATTTACGTAGTGAAAACCCTCTAGAAAGCTTCCAGTGGTCTTAGCCCCCATCAAAAGGAGGTCTTTATTCCTTGAACTTAGATATTCGATATTTTCCATATAGTTTAACGTTTTAATTACAGTACTAATATAATAAAAATATCTGACACTAGAAAACTTTTTGGCAACTATTTTGCAAAAGTTATTAACAGTACTAATCAAGAAACAAACTAAAATACAGATATATAATAAGTAGAATAAACAAAAGTACAGACAATATGTTGATTACAGCGGACTACTTCCGTCTCAGTGGAATTCTCAAACAAATGGTGGAAGCCAACGCAATCACGAATCAAGAACGTGAGGAGTTGCTACACAAATCAGGGCTGATTAAGCAAGAGAACGGGACATGGAAGGAATTACCTACAGACCCAAGGTCTGGTAACTATCCAGCTTATTTGACATTAGACTGAAACTATTGATTATTGTACAACTATAAGGAACTGAAAGAACATTAACGTAATTTCGAGTATTAACATTTTATTAAACAATTTTAAGTATTATGAGTGATTCATTTGACATTTTTAACTTAGGCGTAGAAGACGTAGAAACGCATCAGCCTGAAAGAACAACCGTAAACGAAGTTTACAAACCTACAGCCGACGACGGTAAAGACGGCACATACAAAGCTTTAATTAGATTTGTACCTAATCCAGAGAACCCAAGAAAATCTCTGATTCAAAAGTACGTACACTGGTTGACCAATTCAAACGGTGACGGAAAATTAGTTGACTCTCCACAGACAATCGGTGAGCACTGTCCAATTGCAGATGTATTCTGGAAATTGAGAAAGTCTGACTCTGCCGTAGACAGAAAGTCGTCTGAGAAACTTAAGAGACGTCAACAATACTATTCTCTTATTAAGATTATCAAAGATCCGCAGAACCCAGAATTAGAGGGTACTTACAAAGTATTCAAATTCGGTTACAAGATTAAAGAGAAGATTGACTCTGAGTTAAAGCCTGACTTTGGTGAGCCAACACAAGTATTCGACCTTTTCGAAGGTAAGAACTTTGAGTTAGTTATCACAAGACAAGGTGAGTATAATAACTATGACAAGTCTAAATTCTCTTCTAATAAATCTGCAGTCTTAATGGGCGAAACTCCAGCAGAAAGAAATAAAGAGACGATGGCTTCTATCAAAGAAGAATTAGACGCAGCTCCTTCACTTGCAGGCTATGATTACAAAGCATGGGATGAAGATACAAGAGCATTCGTTAACAACGTCTTAAGAATGTATCTTAATCCAGGTGACTCAATCGCTGAGGTAACTGCAACTCCTGCTTCAAAGCAAGCTCCTGCAAAGGCTGAACCAGCTAAGGCTAAAACAGAACCAGCAGTAGCAGCAACAGCTACGAAAACAGAAGAGGCGCCAGCGAAAGCTAACACAGATGATGATTTAGATTCGTTCTTAAATGACCTCAACCTCTAAGAACATACAACTAACAGAGGAGCTTAAGACTAGAATAAAAGGTGCACTAAAACAAGTTTGTGTAGAACACCATTCTACTCCTAATAAGCAACTACTTAAAGACATGCCAGGGCGTATAACCCTGGCGTGTCCTTATTGTGGTGATTCCAGTACAGATGACACTAAGAAACGTGGCAATATGTATTGGGACACTCTACAGTATCACTGCTATAACTGTTCACACCACACAAATCTACATACATTCTTAAAAGACCATCAAGTGAGAATGCCTAACACAGGTGACTCATTTACTATTATTGACTATATTAAAGCCAATAAGACTCAGGTTACTCAAGAACAAGTATTACAAAATGCTTCACTAGCAAGCGTCCAAGAGAAGTCATTAACTATAGCAGATTTTAAAAGTATATTTGGCGCTAAAGAAATTGAACCAGGTGACTGGATATGGTTCCAACTTAAAGATAGATTATTACATAACAAAGCAGATGAATTCTTATTCTCCCCTAAAGGCAATAGACTCTGGATATTAAATAAGGGAATGGAAGGTAAGATTATCGGCGCACAATCCAGAAGAATGAAAGGCTATGGTTCTAGGTATTTAACCTATGACCTACCTAAATTATATGAAGAGTGGAATAAACCACTTGATTTACCACAAGAAGAATTAAATAAACTAGCAAAGGCATCAACACTATTCGGTATTATGCAGGTTAATTTTCAACAACCAGTTACTCTATTTGAAGGTCCACTCGATGCTAAGTTTATGCATAACTCATTAGCACTAGCTACTGCCGGCCGAAGTACTGATGAATTTGATGAAATGGCAACTGTCAGATATATGTTTGATAATGATGCTACAGGTAAAAAGAAAATGGCAGAGAAACTAAGGAAAGGTAGACCAGTATTTATGTGGTCTAAATTTCTAGATGATTTTAAGCTAGATACATATAACATCAAAGATCTAAATGACTTGGTGAAAGTATGTTACCAGCAAAAATCAGATGCATGGAAACAAATTGAAAAGTATTTTACATCAAGCCAATTAGACTTATGGTACGTTTAAAAGATATGGAAGATAAATTAGAAGATTTTTTTAAGAGATCTGACGGGTTTAAACACAATAAGTTAATTATTGACTTTAATGTAGAAGACCTAGAGGATAATGTTCAGAGTGCTGAATTTGTTGTGAAGAAACCTAAATTAAAGAAAGGCCAAAAGGCTGCAAAATTTATTAGGAATAATCCAAACAAAAAGTCTCTGTTCTAATATAAGTAATATGAGTAAAGAAAAGATTCAAGCCTTAGACCAAAAGCTAAGTGCACAAAGACTAGAATGGTCTAATACAATTAGAGCACTTGCAAAAGGTCTTAAGAAGGTTGATGGTATGGAACAAGTAATCGCTAATGTTCTGTCTACTAGACAGACTATAGTAGATCAGATTGCATATCTCAACGTAAAAATTAAGGAACAAAAGACAGTGGTATCTGCTAGGTATAGAGAAGCATATATCAGATACTATAACTATGACTATAAGCTAGGTGAGAAACAAAAAGAAAAGTTTCTTGAAAATGATTTAGCTGATGAGAATATGATTTTATCACATTTAGAAAATCAACTAGAATTTTATAGAGATTCTGTGAAGACCCTAGATAATATGGGCTTTGCTATCAGAAATAGACTGTCTCTGAACGGACTATAAAAATGGAACTTACTCTTACAGATAATAAGCAGTTTCTGCGTATAGACGAGGCTAGTGAGCTAGAGATAGAACAGCTCAACATCACGTTTAATCGTAGAATTGAAAACTGGAGATTCCACCCACTTGTGAAGAAAGGGTTATGGGATGGCTATATCTCGTACATCAAAGATGACAAATGGATCCCATCCGGTTTATGGAAAGACGTAATGGATCTGGCTAAAGAGTATAAGTTCGAATTAAAATTAAATGGTGTAACTTCATTGTTTGATAAAAGTATTAAGCAAGAAGAATTTGAAGAGTGGGCATCTAAGTATTTCGAAGGTAATGATATACAACC
>CETK01158718.1_pt1 | contig 33606 bp, 28 predicted proteins | sample 361431 | NCBI WGS metagenome assembly CETK01 (sample SAMEA2622452, study PRJEB7988) | marine metagenome | biome: marine biome (ENVO:00000447); feature: surface water layer (ENVO:00002042); material: "saline water (ENVO:00002010), including plankton (ENVO:xxxxxxxx)" | depth 5 m | reverse complement strand
TCATTTTTTTATGATATCAGGTCGTTCAAAGAATTCAAAAGGTTTATTGATGGATGTCTTTTCCAATAATTTTGGTAAAATTTGGTCCATTTTTTCAACATAGGATATAGTCAAGTCTTCTATAACATTCTGTTCAATCTCGGCCACATCCTTTTCATTTTTAATAGGTAATAAGACTTCTTTAATACCTGCACGTTTTGCAGCTAAAACTTTTTCCTTAATTCCACCTACTGCAAGCACCAATCCCCTTAGAGTTATTTCTCCAGTTAAAGCAATATCACCTTTGACCTTTCGCTGAGTGTATATTGATGCTAAGGCACTCAAAATTGATACTCCTGCTGACGGACCGTCTTTTGGTGTAGCACCAGCAGGAATATGTAAGTGAACATCCCAATGAGTAAAGGCATTTTCTGGTATGTTAAGTTGTTTAGAATGAGCTTTTAAATAAGATAGAGCTAGCTGAGCAGACTCTTTCATAACATCACCTAGTTGACCAGTTATTTGTATTTTTCCAGTTCCTGGGCTTACACTAGCTTCTATAAATAAAATATCACCGCCAAAAGGTGTCCAAGCCAAGCCTGTCGCAACACCAGGAACTTGCGTTCGTTCAGCCGTATCTTTATGAAACTTGGGCTTACCTAATAAGTCTTCAATATCCACAGCATCAACAGTGGCCTTATCTATTTCCTTAAATGCTACTTTAGCAGCAATTCCTCTACAGATCGATGCTATTTCACGATCTAAATTTCGAACGCCAGACTCTCGTGTATATTCTTCAATTATCTTCGCTAAACCGGCATCATTTAATGTTAATTGATCTCCTTTCAGTCCATTTTCTGAAATCTGTTTAGGAAGAAGATAATTCTTTGCTATCTGGGTTTTCTCTTCCTGAGTATATCCGCTAATCGGTATAATCTCCATTCGGTCTCTAAGCGGGGGAGGAATGGTATCCAGGTTGTTAGCTGTCGCTATGAATAATACTTTTGATAAGTCATATTCCAGATCCAGATAGTTATCACTAAATGTATCATTTTGTTCTGGATCTAACACCTCCAAAAGAGCTGATGTGGGATCTCCGCGATAATCAGCTCCAACTTTATCAATTTCATCCAGCATAATGACTGGATTTCCTTTACCTGCTTTTTTCATCGCACGTAAAATTCTACCTGGTAATGCCCCGATGTAGGTTCGGCGGTGACCCCGTATTTCGGCTTCATCGCGGATACCCCCTAAGCTAAAACGCTCAAATTCCCGGTCCAAAGCACAAGCGATAGACTTACCAAGTGACGTTTTCCCAACACCAGGAGGGCCATAAAAGCAGAGTATTGGTGCCTTCATATCGTCTTTGAGCTTGAGTACAGCTAAATATTCAATAATGCGTTTTTTAACCTTTTCAAGTCCATGGTGATCATTGTCTAGTATAGATTTGGCATATGCTAAATCTAATTTATCTTTTGAATACTCGTTCCAAGGCAAGTCCAAAATCCATTCCACATACGAATGAATAATACCATAATTTGGTGAGGCATTGGGTGTCATTTCAAGTCGCTGTAACTCTTTTTCAGTCACCTGACGAACGTAATCTGGCAGAGTTTTTTCGGCCAACTTAGTTTTTAATTTCTGAAAATCCTGCTGTTCAGCATCTTCGCCAAGTTCTTCTTGAATGGCTTTCATTTGTTGCCGTAGAAAAAACTCTCTTTGTTGGTCATCAATGTCAGACTTAACTTTAGTTCTAATGCGTTCACTTACATCTAGAACTTGAAGTTCCTGCTCTAAAAAGCTCATTATATCACGAAGGTTTGCTGAAAATTCTTGTTGCTCAAGTAAACGTTGTTTTTCAGTCAAGTCTACATTTAGATTAGACGCAATAAAATTAAGTAGAAAAACCGGGCTATTTATATTGTTGACGGCTACTGCTGCTTCAGATGGAATATTAGGAGACTTATTTATAATGTTTGCAGCTGTTTCTTTGATATTTCGCACAGAAGCATCTAGTTCAACACCCTCAATATCCATTTGTTTTTGATACGATAAGGTAGTTGCTTTAAAATATGGTTGCTCCTCGGTGAATTCATCAATTTGAAAGAGTGATTTACCTTGAATCACAATACTACGAGTGCCATCAGGCATTTTTATAAGCTTTAAAATTTGCGCAACGGTACCCACTCGATGAAGATCGTCATAAGCCGGTTCCTCAATATTCATATCCTTTTGGGTGACAACACCAATAATTTTATCCGCAGCATATGCATCTTTTACCAGACGCAGCGATCTATCTCTGCCTACTGTAATGGGAACAACAACTCCTGGAAATAAGACTGTGTTTTTTAGTGGTAATATTGGTAGACTTTCGGGGATTTCAGATTCGGTAAGCGCGCGTTCTTCCTCTTCAGACATTAGAGGAATAGCTTGCTCAAAATCTTCCACATGCTCATCTGTATCATCAAAAAAATTAATCAAAATAAATTCATCTTTGGTTTAAAAAAACGTATTTGCAAAGATAAAGAGCAATAAATAAGCCATACTATTACTAGAGAACAAAAGGGCAGATATTTTTTCACCTGTCAGTAATTGATAACTAATTTAATTATTGATTGTCAAATTGTCACTTAAATAAAGGTGCTAAATTAAAAACGAAGGTTAAAACCACTAAAACCGATGGAGCTGGGCAAATTTCTTCTATCATTTTTGGATATAGGCCATCGACCGCTAAGTTCTAGTTCCACCAGCGCGCCAGCCAAACGAAGACCAATGGAAAGATCATTTCCCCAATTGGTAGATTGGGTGTATCCACTGGATATGATAATTCCTTTGATAGGTTGTAGACTAGCACCGGTACTGTAGGTCCAACCTGGCAAACTAAAAAATGTAGTAAATAAAGAATATTGTAAATCTGTTTGAACTGACCAACGATTCCAAAGTAGGTGTACGCCTAGTTGAGCTTTAGTAGGTAATAAAACAGAGGTTTTTGTTTTGACTAAAGGGTTATTTTGTAATTGATGTAGTTGTCTATTAGCCTCTAAAAAATCGAAATACTGTTCTGGACTTCCATTATACATTGGTAAATTCTTGTCAACAGCAGCGTTTATATCAATAGGTTCTATTACGGCTTCTGTAAGCTCATAAGATTCTAGATTCAGTCCTTCGGCATACTCGATATATCCGATATCAGTTACTGAAAAAGCAACACTGATCGATCTTGCTACCTTAGCATTCTTCTTTGAAACCAAGCTAAGTTCATTGGATAGATTTCGAGTATATCGAAGACCAACATCCATACCAAAACCTAGGCCATCCTTGAAATCGTTTAATGAAGCAGCATACCTATGATCTATATCGGGTATTGGGATGGTGGAACGCGCATTTCCTTGGTGTAGACTGATTAGATAATTGGAATAGAGTCCAGCGGTTTCTATCATGAAGGATTCAAGAAGTTCGTTATTTCCACTAAAGTAAGCAGACTCGGAGCGACTCATTGAACGAGACCCTGCCATAATAACCCTAGGACTAAAACCCAGACTAAATTGATCGGACACCGGAGTGAAATCACTGAGTATATCTAACCGTTCGCTATATTTAAGCCCTAAAGCAAGATAGTTTATTTCATTATGGGCCAACCATTGAGACCATTTTAAGCCACTTGGACTGGGGTAAAATTCTTTGTCATACCACCCTCGATTCACTTGAAAGGATTGTTTAAATACATATTGCGCATATAGTCCTATGGATAATTGGTCATTGTGAAATCCAACCGATAACAGTTCTTGGGTTATTGAGGAGCGAAAATGTGTGGGTTCTGAAGAGTTCGTAAATAGCCGATTGAGTTCGCTTTGATTTTGTGGAAGGGAATTGACCGGTGAAGCGGATACGGGTTGATAAGGCTCGTAGGTCATCAACCAACTTGAAAGGTCCGATTTCTCATTAGCAGTTGTGGATATGTTAGGATGAGCTATCGAAAGTAATCCCAGTTTGACTGTCCATTTTTTTTCTGAATTGAATTGAACATTAGCAGGGTTTACCCTAAGTCCATTAACCCCCGAAAGATAACTGACACCAGAACCACCCATACTCGGTAACATTGTAGGGGCGCTGCCATAAATTTCAACCGTTCTTACACTTGATTTTTGAGATTGTAGCTGTGCATGAAGTCGATAAGTTTGTGCGCAAAGAATTAGCACAACCAGAAAACCCCTGATGGCTAATCGCAAAAGCTTAATGTCGATATTAGGGCCAATTAGTATGTTCAATCCACTTTGCATGGTTGGTATTTCGCACTTGGTATATCAAACAGCTAATCGTTTATAATCGAGAGGGGTGCTGCTTGAAGCATTAATTTTTTCTGACCTCTATTCTTGAAAAATACAACAACTTTTGTCTGTGTTCCACTACCGCTACGGCTCATAATTTTTCCTGTACCAAATTTGTCATGAACAACTACTGCACCAACAACAAAGGGATCCGAACCCTCATTAAGGTCATAATCAATCCTACCTAAGGAAGAATAGCTCTTATATGAGGGGCTTTTTCCTGCTGAATCATATTCAATAGTCGTTCCAAGACTATTTCTTCGTTTCTGAGCGTTCACTGTATGTTCATGGGGGTTGGTGTCACCGTTATCTGTGTTAAAATTAGCAGCTCTTGTAGACATGAAGCGGTCACTACGTTGTCGAAGAGTGGCACCTGTTTCGGTTCGAACAACTGAGGTATCCACTTCATCTAAAAATCGTGATCGCATTTGACGTTGTTCTTCTCCGTATTTAAAGCGGCTGCTGCAATGACTAAAATAAAGCCGTTCCTGGGCGCGGGTTATTGCTACATAAAATAATCTCCGTTCTTCTTCTATATCTACGTCAAAATTATCTTTAGCTCCAGCAGGAAACAAATTTTCTTCAAGTCCCACAACAAAAACTACAGGAAACTCTAAGCCCTTAGAACCATGAACGGTCATTAATGTTACTGCTGGTTTATTTTCATCGAATTTATCCCCGTCAGTAATGAGACTAATTTCTTGTAAAAAGGCACTTATAGATGCTTTATTGTCTTGTTTTTCGTAATAACTGATGGCATTGATAAATTCCAATATATTTTCACGCCGCATCAAACTTTCGTGGGATTGTTCTTCTACAAGCATTTTCATGTACCCCGATTTATCTAATAAATTACGGGTGAGTTCATGAAGCTTCACCTTTTTTGTTGTAAGAGCCTCCCTAAATTCATTCATCATATCGACAAATTCCCTAATTCGAACTTTGGCTGGGCGGTATACCTGTGTTTCCTCTATTTGTTCTAGTAACTCCCACACTTTGAGGCCATGTTCTCGTGCAGCCCTTCGTACATCATTGATTGATTTTTGCCCAATACCTCTTGAAGGTTCGTTAATGATGCGTATTAGATTCGTCTCATCAAATTGATTAACTAAAAGCTTTAAATAGGCAAGTACATCCTTTATTTCTTTACGTTGATAGAATGATAAACCACCGATGAGTTGATAATCTATTTTATGTCGCCTAAAAGCCTCTTCAAAAACTCTAGATTGGTAGTTAGTTCTGTACAGTACGGCGAATTGATTGTAATTGAGCGACGCCTGCTGGACGAGTTTTAAGATATGCTGAGCAATCCGGTTAGCTTCATCTCTCTCATCGAAATTATCTAGAACAGTGACAGGTTCTCCGTAATCTTTTTCTGTCCAAAGAGTTTTATCAAGCTTTTTTTCATTTTTCTTTATTATCGAATCAGCACAGGTTAAAATAGACTTAGTAGAGCGATAATTTTGTTCTAAGGGAACCTGATGAGCATCTCTGTAATCCTTTTTGAAATTGAGAATATTAGCAATATCGGCCCCTCGAAATGAGTAGATACTTTGTGCATCATCACCAACCACACATAAATTATGATGTTTATCAGCTAATAATTTAGTGACTTTATACTGTGCATGATTTGTATCCTGATATTCATCTACGAGGATGTAACGAAATCTATTTTGATATTTATCTAATAATTCGGGATCACTCTCAAATAGTTCAATGGGCAGAATTAGTAAATCATCAAAATCCATTGCATTACTATCTTTCAGTCTTTTTTTGTAGATCGTATATACCTTGGAAGTAATATCATCCAGTGTTGAGCCAACAAATCTTTTGGCATAGATATTAGGATCAATTAGTTGATTTTTTGCATCACTAATCTTGTATTGAATAGTTCTCGGTTTAATTTGTTTTGGGTTATAGTTGAGTTCTTGAAGAATTTGCTTTATAACGGTCTCCGTATCCGAGGTATCGTAAATACTAAAATCTTGACCAAAACCGAGTTTCTTCGCTTCTACGCGGAGTATTCTGGAAAAAACAGAATGAAAGGTGCCCATCCATAAGCTATGTGCTGGGTCTCCAATGAGTTGAACAATCCGATTCTTCATTTCTCGAGCAGCTTTATTGGTAAAGGTCAAAGCCAATATCTCTTGTGGGGCTGCTTTGAATTGCTGAAGCAAATATGCAATTCTATATGTTAGTACCCTGGTTTTACCCGAACCTGCACCTGCTACTATTAAAAGAGGACCATCACTATGAGTAACCGCCTCTTTTTGTTGAGGATTCAACCCTTCCAAGAAAGAAGTTTGATTTGCCTGAGAAGAAGAAGACATGGTGAAACTCTTCATTAGCTATGCGTTCCATTGGGTTAACTGATAGGCTAAGCTCTGAAGTTTTTGAAGGGTGTCTTCTTCTTTTTTAAGTTCATTATCTACTATTTGTTTCGGAGCATTTTCTACAAAATTTTTATTGGATAGTTTAGCTTGAATACTTTTCAAAAAGGCTTCTAATCGTGCGATTTCATCGGTGATTTTTACTTTTTCTTTCTTAATATCAATAAGACCTTCTAGTTTCACATATAATTCATCTGTTCCTAGAAGTACACTAGTGGAGTGAGTTGGTTTTTCAATCGTGGTTGAGATACCCAATAAGTTCACTTTTTCAAGTTTCTCAATGATCCAGAAATGGGCTTTGATCTGCTCAGCCTGCTGGCTATTAGTTGTTTTAATACCAATATGTAATTCTTTTTTCTGTGAGATATTCATCTCTGCCCGAATATTTCTTAGAGAGGAGACCAATAACTTGTATTGTTCAAACAATTCAGTAGAAAGTACCTGACCTTCAGAATCTATAGGACTTGGCCATGAGCTTATGCAAAGAGCTTGCTCTGGATTCCGTTTTTGAATGTACTGCCAAATTTCCTCACTAATGAAGGGCATGAAAGGATGAAGTAGCTTCATAAGTTGTTCAAAGATACCCAAAGCCAATTCTACGCGATATTTTTCGGGTAATTCACCGGGTATAGTTGATTTATTAAGTTCTATATACCAATCACAAAAATCATCCCATATTAAGGAATACACTTTTTTTAGGGCATCATTTATGCGGTATTGCTTGAAATCTATTTCAACACCCTTAATGGTTTCGTTAAGTCGGTGCATGATCCAGGTATCTACCAAATTAGTTGGATCAAAATTTAAATGAGGATTGTATTCCTGAGCATGATCCATTTGTAGGGTAAGAAAACGAAATGCGTTCCAAATTTTATTTGAAAATTTACGCCCTTGTGCACACAAATCATCATCAAACGGTAGGTCATTACCAGCTGGTGTGGCAAATAGCATACCCATACGTACGCCATCAGCACCAAATTTAGCAATTAAATCGAGTGGGTCGGGTGAATTACCCAAACTTTTACTCATCTTTCGACCTTGTTTATCGCGAACAATTCCTGTGAAATAGACATTTTTGAAAGGTGGTGCATCTCTATATTCGTAACCAGCAATGATCATTCGGGCAACCCAAAAAAACATAATTTCAGGAGCGGTTACAAGGTCTTGAGTTGGATAGTAATAATCCACCTCTTTTTTATCGTAAAAACCTTCAAATACCGAAATGGGCCATAACCAAGATGAGAACCAAGTATCTAACACATCCTGATCTTGAGTCAATTCTTCCAAGCGAAGCTTAGGGTTTTTACTTATTTCCTGAGCTAGAAGTAGTGCCTTTTCGGCTGATTTTGCTACCACAAAATCGTGTTCTCCTTCACCATAATAGTAAACCGGTATCTGATGCCCCCACCAAAGTTGTCTAGAAATACACCAGTCTTTAATATTTTTCATCCAATGCCGATAGGAATTTTTAAACTTCACTGGATGAAATGCAATAGTGTCATCCATAACCCTATCCAAAGCAGGCTTAGATAACTCTTTCATGGATACCCACCATTGAGGGGAGAGACGAGGCTCAATGACTACGTCTGTTCGTTCTGAAAATCCAACCTTATTGGTATAATATTCCGTTTTTTCGAGTAAGCCCAATTCATCCAAGTCTTTTACGATTTGTTTACGGGCTTCAAAACGGTCCATTCCTTCATAGATGCCAGATAATTTATTCAAGCTGCCATTCGGGTTGATGATATCAATGGTGTCTAAATTATATTTTTTGCCTAATTCGTAGTCATTAAGGTCATGAGCTGGAGTGACTTTTAAACAACCTGTACCAAATTCTTGATCTACATAATCATCAGCAATAATAGAGACGGCTCTATTGACAATGGGAACCTGTACTTTGGCGCCCTGCAAATGTTTAAAACGAATATCTTCTGGATGAATACAAACGGCTGAATCACCCAGCAAGGTTTCAGGTCGTGTTGTAGCTATGAGTATATACTCATCAGATGGCTGTTCTTGCTCATCTAAAATCCTGTAGCGTATGTAATAAAGCTTTGACTGAACTTCTTTATAGATAACTTCTTCGTCACTCAAAGCAGTAAGAGCAGCAGGATCCCAATATATCATTCTTACTTCACGATAAATTTTGCCTTTTTTATACAAATCGATAAATACATCGATTACACTTTCAGAATATTTGGAATCCATTGTGAACTTAGTGCGGTTCCAATCACAACTTGCACCTAATTTCTTTAATTGCTCTAGGATAATTCCACCATGCTTATGGGTCCATTCCCAAGCGTGATTCATGAAGTCGTTTCTGCTTAAATCACTCTTTTTTATACCTTCTTCTTTTAGTTTTCGAACTACTTTTGCCTCAGTAGCAATTGAAGCGTGATCAGTACCAGGAACCCAACATGCATTATAGCCATCCATGCGGGCTTTCCGCACTAACACATCTTGTATAGTATTGTTTAACATGTGTCCCATGTGAAGTACACCCGTCACATTAGGAGGAGGTATTACCACTGTAAAAGGCTCTTTTTTGGTATCTACTTCAGAGTGAAAATATCGATGTTTTTCCCAGTATTGGTACCACTTATTTTCAACCTGTTCATGTTGGTATTGAGCAGGAATTTTGGAATCTGACACAATAATTAACTTATTTAGTTCGGATTAAAAGTACTCCAAAGTGTCCATCAGAGTCGTGCTTATGAGGATATGTTTGATATCCTAGACCATCCTCTGTAAGTACTTCCTTAGGTACAAAATCCTCAAGGGGCTGGAGTTCAAACGTTGGATAGTTTTTTAGAAATTTCTCAACTTGCTCCATATTTTCTTCTGGCTCTATACTACAAGTTGAATAGACTAAACGTCCACCTCTTTTTACCATATTGGCTGCTTCTTCTAATAGTTGAGTTTGAAGGTCAACTGCATTTTTCAAACCTTCCTCGTCGCGTCGCCATCGTAGATCAGCTCTTTTACTTAGAACACCTGTACCAGTACATGGAGCATCTAAAAGAACTGCATCAGCCAGTGGTAAAGATAACTCAAGTATGTCTCCACGTCGAATTTTGATATTTTCTGCACCAAAATTCAGAGCACTTTCTGCTAATTTTTCTAATCGTTCACCCGAAATATCAACGGCTAGTATATCACTTTTACCCTCTGTTAAGTCAGAAATCATGATTGATTTTGTACCGGGTGCAGCACATAGATCATAAATTTTTTCATTGGGTTCAGGATCTAAGATAAATGGGGCAAATCCCGCACCAATATCTTGGACATGACAGATACCTTTTCTTAATAAACCTTTTTCGATAAAGGGTTGAACGGACTGTACTTTATAAAAATTTGGTAGCCAATCACTCGCCTCAAAATCCACACCTAATTTTTCCATTCGAAGTTCAAAATTTGCAAGGGTGGTGCGCATCGTATTTGCCCTAACATAATAACTTGGCTTAGTATTGTTTGCTTGCATCAATTGAAAAGCTTCTCGCTCACCAAAACGGGAGCTCCAACGTGAAACCAGCCATTCGGGGTGTGAGAAGGTCGTCGCTACTAATTTAGTTCTATCTTTAAATTGAGGCTTTGGAATTTGTTCAATATCTCTTTGAAGGTTTCGTAGTATAGCGTTAATGAGGTCACCAGTTTTAGAACCCATTTTGGTTTTACCGAGCTCTACCGCTTCATTTATGGCAGCATAGTCTGGAGTGCTATCCATAAATAACATATCGTATATACCTAATCGCAGGATATTTTTTAAATTAGTTTTCATTTCTGTTACATCGATCGTGGCGTAATGGTCAATCAAAAAATCCAGATAGCTTCGTTTTCGCAATATGTTTTGTACATATTCACGAACCTGTCCGCGTTCTCTAGTATCTAGTTCATCTGAAATTGAAAAATCAAGGCTTCTATGCTGATCGAAACTAATTAGTATGTCAACACTTACACTGCGCTCATTAAAAAAGTTATCCAATGGAGTAGGGGTTAGGTTCTTGGGAAAATATTCATATACACGAAAATCATTAAACCGATATCATATATACTAAAATGCTTAAATAGGTTCATAATTTACTATTTTACGCATCGACTTGCTACCTTTAAGTCTATGAATTACTTCTTGCCTTTCGCTCGATCTGACTTTTATAAAGACGCCTAGAATTAGCGGAATAAGGATCAATAAAATGACTGATCCGATAAATGTAGCGGATGATATTTTATTACTCAAACTTTCAAAGAGTTTGTATATGCAGATATATATCCCGTATCCTGAGCTGATTTTTTCTAGACTCAAGAGCGTTCACTGACACACTCTTCTTATTATGATAATTAAAAAGGACCAGCTTTTCATTGCCTATTAATTCTTAAGTCTCTATCTTTATTATTTTAGATATTTGTTACTTTAGGATATAAAGTATTCCTATCAAATAAGTTTTTTAATTAACACTATTTACTCATGAATAAAGGAACAGTCGCACAGGTAATAGGCCCCGTTGTAGACGTAGATTTTTCAAATGCAAAAACTCCCGCCATTTTGAATGCATTAACCATAGAAAATGCTGATGGGACTACTCTTTACTTGGAAGTAGCTCAACACTTAGGTGAAGACAGAGTTCGTACCATTGCGATGGATTCAACTGAAGGACTAGTAAGAGGTAAAGTTGTGGTCGATACAGGTAAGGCAATAGCCATGCCTGTGGGTGAAGACATAAGAGGTAGACTGTTTAATGTTGTAGGCGAGTCAATAGATGGAATTAAGCAACCCGAAGGGAAAAATAGCTATCCTATTCACCGAGAAGCACCTGATTTCGATCAGTTAGCTACCTCAACTGAGATGTTAGAAACTGGAATTAAAGTTGTAGATTTACTATGCCCATATGCCAAAGGCGGAAAAATAGGATTATTTGGCGGTGCTGGCGTGGGTAAAACTGTACTTATACAGGAATTAATTAATAACATTGCAAAGCAACACGGTGGACTTTCAGTTTTTGCGGGTGTTGGAGAGCGTACCCGTGAGGGTAATGATTTGCTACGTGAATTTATCGAATCTGGAGTAATCAATTATGGTGATGAATTCAAGGAATCCATGGAAAATGGGAATTGGGATTTAAGTAAAGTTGATCATGAAAAAATCAAAGAATCACAAGCAACCTTAGTTTTCGGCCAGATGAATGAGCCTCCTGGAGCACGTGCTCGTGTAGCACTTTCTGGATTGACTGTTGCAGAATATTTCAGAGACGAGGTATCACGAGATATCTTATTGTTTATTGACAATATTTTTCGCTTTACTCAAGCTGGTTCTGAAGTTTCAGCACTACTTGGTCGTATGCCCTCTGCAGTAGGTTATCAGCCTACATTAGCTACAGAAATGGGTGCCATGCAGGAACGAATTACTTCAACGAAAAAAGGATCAATAACTTCTGTCCAGGCAGTTTACGTTCCTGCTGATGACTTAACAGACCCAGCGCCAGCAACAACTTTTACACACCTAGATGCCACCACAGTACTCTCGCGTGCACTAACACAAATTGGTATATATCCTGCAGTTGATCCTCTTGATTCAACATCTAGAATTATTGACCCAAAAGTTGTAGGAGAAGAACATTACAATACAGCCCGAAGAACTACCATTTTACTCCAAAATTATAAAGATCTTCAAGATATCATAGCTATCCTTGGAATGGACGAGTTATCTGATGAGGATAAATTGGTGGTAAGCCGTGCGAGACGTGTACAGAGGTTCTTATCCCAACCATTTTTTGTTGCCGAACAATTCACAGGAGCACCTGGTAAGTATGTAAAAATTGACGAAACAGTAAAAGGGGTCAAAATGATTATCGATGGCGAATTAGATCATTTACCTGAAGGTGCCTTCTATATGGTAGGTAATATTCAAGAAGCGATTAGTAAAGGGGAAAAAATGCAGGCTGAATCAGCAGAGGCTTAATCATGTCCATTTTTAAGGCAAAAATTTTAACACCGAGTGGTGCAGTATTTGAAGGTAAAGTCACTGGGGTACGTATGCCAGGTACGCTTGGAAGTTTCGAAATAAAACACAATCATGCGCCTATTGTTTCAACTTTACAATCTGGTGATGTTACTGTTCATGCAGAGTCTGGAGACTATTTGTTTACTATCTCCGGTGGAGTGGTAGAAATGGCTTCAAATGATCTAACATTATTAGCTGAATCTGTAATAACTAACTAGTATTTGTAAAACGCAACCATTTGAGTAAAAAATTAAGTAGTAAATATGGCTTTCTGGTACCACTCGTCAGTTAAAGTTTAGTTTAATATAACACATCATCTACAAGGTTTATCAAAAGTATTTATTTGGACATAATTAGATACATTTACCAACCAATAGATCCCGTGTTATTATCACCAGCCATTTCATCGCGGTTTTTATTTGGGTCCTCAGGCATAATGAAGCCGGCAGGCGGATTAAATGCATCGTAGTTCCAATAGGCTTGCGAATCCTTACTCACATAGTTGATAAAAGTTCCAACAATAGGAAGTGCTGTTCGTGCACCCTGACCGATCGAGTAAGCTCGGTCGGTTGGAAATCGAATTCTACGGTCCTCACCACCTACCCAAGAACCCATAACTAAATGAGGTGTCATTGCTATAAACCAGTTGTCTGCCGAATTTTGTGTGGTACCAGTTTTACCGGCAATATCCTGCCTTACACCATAAATATTTCGTAATCTGACTCCTGTACCATTATAGCCATCTCCACCACGAATAACGCCACGCATCATATCAACCATTAGATAGGCTGTTTCGGGACTTACTACCTCTTGTTTATATTCTGGATGGTATTCTACCAATACATTGCCTTCTCGGTCTTCTATTCTAGTGATAGCAATTGGGTCTATATGGACTCCCTCATTAGCAAATGCAGTATATGCACTAGTTATTTCTAGAAGTGAAACTTCAGCAGTACCTAACGCTATTGAAGGATAAGCAGGCGTTTTTGACATATCTATGCCAAGATTTGAGGCCATGGCTTTAATTTTTCTAGCAGCAGGATCCAGTTTCCACAATTCATTGGTGCCAGGCTCCCCTGCAATTTCAGGAAGTAAACGAACAGTGATATTGTTTAGACTTCTTGCAAGTGCTTCTCGAAGACTAATATTGATTGGTCCTGATGATACTGTTTCATCTTTGGGATCCCACACATTTCCATTACGGTCATAGTATTTCGTGGGATATTTAGAGAAAGTATGGTAAGGTTTGTATCCATTATCAATGGCTACCGCATAAACAAAAGGTTTAAAGGTAGATCCTGCTTGCCTTCTGGCCTGATATACATGATCGAATTGTACATTTCCGTAATTGGACCCACCGACCCAAGCCATAACATTACCGTTGGATGGGTCAATGCCCACAAAACTCGCTTCTAATCTGGTTCTTGATTTTAAGACGGAATCAACAAACATCGAGTCTATTTTGAGACTATCTAATACGGTTTTTCGAAGAGTTGTCTGATATGTTTGGAATCCATTTTTATACTCGTCGGTATCCTCTAGAAAGCTATCTAAAAAAGGTGGGTATTTCTCCCATAATCGATCCATATATATCTCACTTCCAGAACTTGTCCACTCTAGTTCAAAGATATTTTGCAAGGAATCTAATTTCACTTGGATGGCTCTTTCTGCATGAGCTTGTAGTCTTGAATCGATGGTAGTGTGTATAACTAGTCCATCTGTGAATAAATCGTACCCATTTTCTTGAGCCCATGGAGTAATTTTTTGGCGTACATATTCACCAAAATAGCGATTAACGCGCCCCGATTTAGATGGAGGCTGATAATCTAGGTTTATTGCCGCCGCACTATACTCCTTAAGCTCAGATTCGGAAATATATTTTTGTCTATTCATTAGACGTAAGACTATATTTCTTCGTTGTTTTGAACGTTCAGGAAATAGTCTTGGATTGTATGCATATACTGCATTTACCGAACCTACCAATGTAGCTGCTTCTAATATATTCAGGTTTTTTGCAGACTTATTAAAATGAGTTCTAGAAGCCGCTTCAATACCAAATGCACTATTGGAGTATTCGACCGTATTGAAATACATTTCAATAATTTCTTTTTTGGTATAGTTTTTTTCAATTTGAACAGCTGTAATCATTTCTCGGAATTTTCTATTGACTGAAAAATTCTGCCCAATCTCCTTATATAAGTTTCTTGCTAACTGTTGGCTCAAGGTTGATCCACCTTCAACTCTCCCTCTCAATATATTAATTGGAATGGCTAAGGTTCTAAACATATCCATTCCCCAGTGGCTATAAAAGCGATGATCTTCTGTGGAAATGAGAGCATTTATGGCATAGGGTGAAATATCTTGATATCTGACCCATGTCCTATTTTCAGTAAAATATTTATCAAGCACAATACCGTCTCTGCTTTTCACTTCACTGGCGATTGCGGTGTCCGGATTTTCTAGTTGATTTATGGAAGGAAGGCCTTGGAATAAAAAAAATCCGTAGATACTAATGACTACAATTCCAAAAAAAAGCGTACTACTAACGGCAATAAGTGCTTCTCTTAGCCTACTGGAAGATGTTGACAGTTTACTAGATTCTTCAGCTATTTGTCTACGATACTCTGAGTCACTGAAATAACGTTCTTGATCTATGTTGTTAGGTTGGCTCATGAAGAGTAAATGGGTTGTTCTTTTACTATAAATTTGTTCATTTTCCCGTCCCACTGCGCGTGCTTCCAGCCTTGCTTAGAGTAGGTTAAAACAAGGTGATGTTCGTAATAGGGTCCGGTATTTATGTACTGTCCGCCTTTTGTATGTACGGTTCTTGCACAGTGATCATCACCAGCAATTACAATATCAATATCGGAAAAATTAATCAGATATTTTAGTGATGAATGAATAGTAGTTAGCGCTGTTTTTCTCTTTTTTTTACTAAAATTCGAAAAGTATTTCATTATTGACCAAGCTTGATGGGGTTGGAAAAAAAATTGAAATAATTTTATAAATATTTTTGACTGTAATATTCTGTGGAATATTGGGCGTTTAAGTGGACTTATTATATTTCCGTGAAATTGAGTTTTTTTTGTCGGTAGTCCATCTCCGTGTATTAAACAAATCGATTGTTGATCTAAATTTATTTTGCAACCATTTTTAAATACTGTGCAACCGATAGCTGTAAAATGTCCCGCATCCCAATAATCGTGATTTCCTAAAATGTAGTAGGCAGGAGTAAATGATTTGTTATACTGATGAAGTATATCTAGCAGTCTAGAGCCAATGGGTGGTATTTTAGACTTAATGACAGACTTATCATTATGTTTTTTTTTTTGTTCATAGCTAGGGAATTCCATCCAGTAGTCAAAAATATCACCCAGTAGATAAAGATGTATTTTTTTATCTGCAGCGTAGCTAATCAGGGAGCATAGGTTCCTTTCGTAGTTTTTAGCCATTGGCTTAGAACTATCAAGATGCACATCGGCCAGAAATACATGGGTTGGTTCTATTCCTTTATATTCACTCATATACTAAGTGCTTACTTAGAACGGTAGGTAATGAAATCGATAAGTTGGAATAATGGTTTCGTCATGGATGGTTTAGCTATTTCAAGTAAATCGTTTTTAGCCTTTGATGCATAGTCTAACATAATTTCTTCCGCATGAGAAATACCATTGTTAGCTGATACAAAATCTACAATTCTTTGAACCTCTGAGCTCCTTTTTTTTCGTTTCTTCATGAGCTTTTTATATAGCCGGATTTCTGATTTTTTAGCATGTTGCAAAGCCATAATAAAAGGCAATGTGACTTTTCGCTCTACAATGTCGTTTCTTTTTGGTTTACCAATTTCGTTCTCTGAATAGTCGAGTAAATCATCCTTTATCTGAAAAGCCATACCAATATTTTTACCAATATCATACATTTTAGTGTTTATCTCTGGATCATTTGAGGTTGATACAGCGCCGCATTGACAGCAGGTTGCTATGAGACTTGCTGTTTTTTCCTCTATGATTCGATAATAACGTTCTTCGGTCATGTTAAACAATCCGGCCGTCTTCAATTGCCTTAATTCGCCTTCGCTCATCTTTTGAACCGCTCTGGATTGCAACTCTAACAAGGTATGTTCTTTGTTTTCTAGCGCAATTAATAATCCTTTAGATAACAAAAAATCACCCAACAATATACCGGCTTTATTATTCCAAATGTTATGTATAGTTACAAAGCCTCGTCTGGAATACGCTTTATCTACCACGTCATCATGAAGTAAAGTTGCTGTATGTAATAACTCAATCATAGTTGCAGCTACCATACTTCGTTGGTTTATGTTCCCAAATAATTTTGCACTCAAAAAAACGAGAATAGGACGTATTTCTTTACCTTTTTGTTTTATTAGGTATTTAGTTAAAACATCTAATAGCGGGACATCTGATTTGATAGTCTCTTTGAAAAACGTTCTGAAATTTTTTAAATCTTTTTCGATGCTGATGGTTATATCAGATAGCTTAATATCCAATGAATAAAATAATCTTAGTTTTAAGTTTTATATGAATAGCCCAAAAGTGAACAATTTTTTGTAAACTTGGATACCTCAAATGTAGGCATAATGTCTGTAAATTATTGAGGTGCTACGATTTTTGACTCAATAAATTACTCAACAGAAGTTAGAACCATTATGATGGACAAGGAGATATCGAAAATAGCAGTTATGACAAGTGGCGGGGATTCCCCTGGTATGAATGCCGCATTACGTGCGGTTGTGCGAGGGGCAAATAGATACAAACTTACAGTATGGGGTTTTTATAGAGGGTATCAAGGTTTGATTGAAGACAAATTTGTAGAGTTAGATTCCGAGAGAGTTTCCAATATCATTCAGCGTGGTGGTACAATACTTAAATCGGCGCGTTCACAGGAATTTAGAACTGAAGAAGGACGTGCTCAAGCTGCATTAAATCTGAAAAATAAAGGCATTGATGCACTGGTCGTAATAGGCGGTGATGGAACATTCACAGGTGCCAATTTACTAAGTAAAGAATATGGAATCCGGGTAATTGGTATTCCTGCAACTATTGATAATGATATAATTGGTACAGATGAAACCATAGGGTATGATACTGCACTAAACACCGCTGTAGAGGCAATTGATAAGATTCGGGATACGGCCGATGCTCATGAACGTATGTTTTTAGTTGAGGTGATGGGCCGAGATGCTGGATTTATAGCACTTGAAACTGGGATTGCGGTTGGTGCCGAGCTTTCTTTGTTACCAGAAGAACTTACATCGATCAGTGATATAAAGACGCAACTCAAAGATATGTTAAAAGAACAAAAGCGGTCCTCTCTAATTGTGGTTGCAGAAGGTGATGAAACAGGGGGAGCCTTAAAGATAGCTGAAAAAATAAAAGATGATTTCACGAAATATGATTTACGCGTATGTATTTTGGGTCATGTACAACGTGGTGGTTTTCCATCTGCTCGTGACAGAGTTTTAGCAAGTAGACTTGGTGCTTCGGCAATAAAAGTATTGATGGAAGGCCATAATGAGGTGATGGTTGGGGTGGTAAATAATGCTCTAAAGATTACACCACTCAGGGTAGCTGTAGCAAAAAAGAAAGGTCTCGATTTTGGGTTAATTGAACTAGCAAGAATGTTAAGGTAATCATGATTAAAGCAGATATTAGTAGAGCTAGAAAGTTTTTAACGGATCAGGAGTTTATTTATGCGCATAGTCTCGCTACAAAAGGACTAGAGGATCTACGCCAGAGAACAGGTCTGGGATCTGAGTGGTTGGGTTGGCGTGATTTACTAGAAAAACCAAATTCAGACCTTGTAGCTCGATTGACCAAATTAGGAAAAAAAATACATAGTTCAGCAGATGTATTCATTGTTTGTGGTATAGGTGGGTCCTATTTAGGGGCCAAGGCTGTTATCGATGCTTTAAAACCTCCTTTTACGTCTAATGGCCCAGAAATTTTGTTTGCAGGCCATCATATGAGTGGGGCATATTTAAATGACTTGTTACTATATTTAAAGACCTCTAAAGCGGATGGTTCGAGAAAAAGTGTAGTTCTAAATGTTATCTCTAAATCGGGATCTACGCTAGAAACAGCATTATCATTTCGGGTTCTAAGAAAGTTTATTTATGAAGAATTTGACGATGCAGCAGAACGAATCATTTGTACCACGAATGAAAGGGGTGGATTGCTGAATGATGTTATAGATGAGGCAGGTTATCAAAAATTTATTATCCCATCTGACATTGGCGGTAGATTTTCAGTTTTGACACCTGTTGGACTACTACCCATAGCAGTAGCTGGAATTTCAATTGAAGAGTTATTCGAGGGAGCGGTTAGTAATTATAAAGTACTGGAAGAAAATGCTGATGTAGTAGTGGAATATGCCGCACTTAGAAATGCACTTCATAATAAGGGTATTACTATTGATATTTTTACTTCTTTTGAGCCTGAATTACTTTCATTTGGTAAATGGATTCAGCAGTTATTAGGAGAGAGTGAAGGAAAAGATGGGAAAGGTATTTTCCCCACAGTAGCGGGATTTTCAACTGATTTACATAGTTTAGGCCAATTTATTCAGGATGGTACTCGGTCATTACTTGAGACTTTTTTAGTTGTTGATCAAGTAGCTACACAATTATCGGTTCCCTCCGGTCTTGATTTCGGAGATGGTTTAGAGTATTTGGAAGGAGATTCTTTTCATTCTATAAATTCCAAAGCTGAGTCAGGTACTATTGAGGCTCATTCTGAAGGGCAAGTTCCCATTGTTACTATTCATTTACCAGAATTAAGTGCTAAATATATTGGTGCACTTATTTATTTTTATGAAGTATTGACAGGTGTATTTGTCTACAGTTTAGGTATTAATCCATTTAACCAACCAGGAGTCGAAGATTATAAAAAAGCTATGTTTCGACTTTTGGGTAAATAATCAATCAATAAGTGTTAGAAAAAAAGAAAGAACAATATATCGCCGTTGCTGGAAATATAGGCGCAGGTAAATCATCATTGACTGGTTTATTGGCTCAACATTTTGATTGGGAAGCTTTTTATGAATCAGTGGATGATAATCCCTATCTAGCAGATTTTTATGAAGATATGCTAAGATGGAGTTTTAATCTGCAAATTTATTTTTTATCGAGTCGTTTTCGTCATCAAAAAGATATGCTTCAGAAAGAAATTAGTCTTATTCAAGATAGAACTATTTACGAGGATGTGGAGATTTTTGCTAAGAATCTACATCAAATGAGTTTGATGAGTGATCGAGATTTTAATAACTATGAAGCTTTGTTTCATGAAATGAGTTACTACTTACGCCCACCAGATCTGTTAATCTATTTGAGAGCACAAGTACCCACTCTTGTAAGGCAGATTCAGCAAAGAGGGCGAGAGTATGAGAATTCTATCCGAATCGACTATTTGGAGAGATTGAATAATCTATATGAAGAATGGATTGCTAGATATCCTCACGAAAAATTAATTATTGAAACAGATGACCTAGATTTTGTGAACGATAAAGAACATTTAGGAAGTATTATAGGTTTAATTGAGCAAAGACTGTACGGTCTATTTAATTGATTGTACTCCATATCTAATATTCTTATCTTTATAGGATAATTATGTTTAGTTATGTTAAAGCTAAAAACCTACGAAATACCGTTCTCCAAGAGTCAAAGGACTTTAACGATTCCACATGATTTTTTGGAAACTGAAGGCATAGTTGTACTAGAAGGTATATTGAGCCTTGATATTGACAGAAGCGATCACTTGATTCACATCAAATCTATGGTAACATCATCCTTGGAATTAAGATGTGATCGCTCACTAGATACATTTATATATGAGTCACAATGTGATCTTGTGATTATATACAAAGAAGGTCTTAAAGAAGAAGAAATTGATCTGCATTCATCAATTAAAAAATTAGAAAAACATCAACAAGTTATTGAGTTTGATCAAGAGGTACGTGATATGTTATTGTTATCATTGCCAACCAAACGAATCCATCCGAGATACTTAGATGATTACGGTGATCCAAAAGAATTATTAAATGAACAATTTGGTTATTCAGAGGATAATAAGGATTCGATTGATCCAAGATGGTATGCCTTAAAAAACTTGAAAAATTAAATTAACAATCTACTAGAATGGCACATCCAAAACGAAAAATTTCCAAAGCAAGAAGAGATAAACGAAGAGCGCATCACGCAATCTCTGAAGTCACTTTGGCAAAATGTTCAAATTGTGGAGCATTTCACAAGTATCATAATGCTTGCCCAGAGTGTGGTTACTATCGAGGAAGACAAGTTATTAGCATAAATAACTAAAACTTCAATGATGATTATAGCTGTAGATGCGGCTGGAGGAGATCACTACCCTAAAAACCCAGTATTGGGTGCATTAGAGGCAATAAAAGAATTTGATAATCTTACAGTATTGCTCATAGGACCAGAAAAATTAGTTCAAAGTGAATTAAGTCAACATCATCATGAGCAATCTAGAATACAGATCTTAGATGCACCTGAGGTGGTAGATATGACTGATTCTGCTTCAGCAGCTCTGAAACAAAAACCAAACTCTTCCATTGCAAAGGGTATTGCTTTACACAAACAGGGTCATTGTCATGGATTTGTTAGTGCTGGTAATACCGGTGTACTCCTAGCGGCTTCCATGTTTATTTTGGGTAAATTGGAAGGTATATCACGCCCTACTATTGCTACTTATTATCCTTCTCTAGAGGGTTTCCGATTGATTATTGACGCAGGGGCAAATCTAGAAATAAAACCAGAAATGGCCCTTCAATTTGCACTAATGGGACAGGTATATGCTAAAGAAATTATGGGAATTGAACAGCCAAGAGTTGGATTGCTAAATGTCGGTGAAGAAGAAGGTAAAGGAACAGAATTACTCAAGGAAATACATGCAATGCTTCAGCAAATACCCTTATTTATAGGGAATGTTGAAGGTAGAGATATACTTATTCCAAAAGCGGATATATATATCACTGATGGTTTTATGGGTAATGTGGTTCTTAAATTAGGTGAATCTCTTCCAGGTATTCTGAAAACGCTAGTTGGGCAGAAAATAAAGCAATCTTCAAGTACTCCTGAAATTCTGCGTTTTGTTCAACAGATATTCTCTGAAGCATTAGCTCCTTTTGATTATGAACGAGTAGGGGGGTTACCATTCTTGGGGGTTAATGGAACGAGTGTCGTCGGTCATGGAGGTAGTAGTCCAACAGCAATAAAAAATATGATTAAAGTAGCGATGGATTGTGTTAAGCATTCTATCAACGATAAAATAATTGCCTCAATAATTTAATTAAATCCTTAATGGAACAAACTAGAGCTACAATTACATCAGTTGGACATTATTTACCCGATGATCGTTTAACCAATCATGATTTAGAGAAACTTGTAGATACAAATGATGAGTGGATTCGAACAAGAACAGGTATCATTGAGCGAAGAATTTTAAAAGATCCTGAAAAAGCGACTTCATATATGGCGGCAAATGCAGCTAATGAGGCCTTAGAATTTGTAGGTCTTACACCAGATAAAATAGATGTAATCATTGTGGCTACGGTAACACCAGATTATATTTTTCCGTCTACTGCTTGCTTAGTTCAAGAAGCAATTGGAGCCACTAATGCCTTGGCTTTTGATCTATCAGCGGCATGCTCTGGGTTTATCTATGCTTTAACTACTGGAGCTTCATTTGTTGAAAGTGGGCGTTATAAAAATGTTTTAGTCATTGGTGCAGACAAAATGTCATCAATTATAGATTATACAGATCGGGCCACCTGTATACTTTTTGGAGATGGTGCAGGTGCTGTTCTTTTACAACCTTCGAATGATGGAACGGGTATTATTGATTCTATACATTACAGCGAAGGCGATACTAATTGTCATTTAGTTCAAAAGGGGGGCGGTAGTCGATATCCTGCGTCTCTTGAAACAGTTGCCAAACACATGCACTTTATCAAGCAAGATGGTAAAGCGGTATTCAAAAAAGCCACTGTGGGAATGGCGGATGTATCAGCGGAAATAATGGAGCGTAATAATTTAAAGGCCGAAGATATATCTTGGCTTGTTCCGCATCAGGCGAATTTGCGTATTATAGATGCAACGGCTCGCAGAATGAGCTTAGGAATGGACAAAGTTATGATTAACATAGAACGTTATGGCAACACAACTGGAGCTACGATACCTCTTTGCTTGTACGATTGGAAAGATCAAATGAGGAATGGTGAATCGATTATTTTGACCGCTTTTGGTGGAGGATTTACCTGGGGTGCTGTATACTTAACTTGGGGAGGTAAATATTGAAGGCAGTTGTTTTCCCTGGGCAAGGCTCTCAATATGTAGGAATGGCATCCGAACGGTATCATGCTGAACCAGCAGTAAGAAAAATTATTGATCAAGCTGATGAAATACTAGGTTTTTCTTTATCAAATATTATGTTTGAAGGGCCTGAAGAAATTTTAAGGCAAACTGAATATACACAGCCAGCTCTTTATGTGCATTCTATGGCTCTGTATCAGACTATTGCGATAATTCCAGATTGTGTGGCCGGACACTCTCTAGGTGAATTTTCTGCATTAACTGCAGCAGGAGTTTTTTCATTCGAAGAGGGCTTAAAATTAGTTCGACTTCGTGGTCAATTAATGCAAGCGGCAGGAAAGCAAAGTAGTGGAGCAATGGGGGCTGTAATTGGGCTTGAGAACGATATCGTAACCCAGATCTGTAAAAAAATTTCAGATGAGTCAAATGAAACAGTACTACCAGCGAATTTCAATTCAAAAGGACAAATAGTTATATCTGGACATTCAAATGCAGTTATTTTGGCATTAAATTCTTTTAAAAAGATCGGTGCAAAAATGGCACTACCCTTAGCTGTGAGTGGTGCTTTTCATTCACCTTTAATGCAATCAGCATATGATGAATTCAAACTTGGTCTTGAAAGAGTTTCATTTCATGATGCGAATGTACCTGTTTACTCAAATGTAGATGCCAAACCGTCTAAGTCAGCTAAAAAACTAAAAAACAATATCTTACAACAAATACTAAAGCCGGTTTTATGGACCCAGACCATAGAGCATATGGTTTCTGATGGGGTCAAAGAATTAGTTGAGCTTGGACCAGGTAAGGTACTTCAGGGGTTAGTTAAACGCATAGACCGTTCTTTACAATTAAGTGGAATACAATGATATGTCAGAATATAGTTTAGATTTAACTGGAAAAATTGCTCTTATAACAGGTGGCAGCCGAGGTATTGGAAAAGCTATAGCGTTAGCCTTTTCTTCCAGAGGAGCTAACGTCGCTATTACCTACGCTAACTCTTCTAGCTCAGCTGGGCAAGTAACGGAAGAAATAAATAAACTTGGTTCTGATGCAATGTCCATACAGGCTAATTCATCAGATTTCAGCAGAGCAAATGAAGTAATTGATGAAGTTCTTCAAAAATGGGGTAAAATAGATATACTTGTGAATAATGCTGGCATTACAAGGGATGGACTCATACTCAGAATGTCCGAAGACCAATGGGATCAGGTTATTGAAACAAATCTAAAAGGCATATTTAACTATTCAAAAGCTGTAGCTAGACCTATGATGAAAAACCGCGGGGGCTCTGTTATAAATATGGGCTCTATTGTAGGATTGACTGGGAATGCAGGCCAAAGTAATTATGCCGCTTCTAAAGCCGGTTTAGTTGGGTTCACTAAATCATATGCCAAGGAATTAGCTTCTAGAAATATTCGAGCGAATGTAGTTGCGCCTGGCTATATACACACAGACATGACGAACATACTTGATGAAAAGGTATTGAACGATATTAAAGAGGCAACACCATTGGGTCGAGCTGGTAATGTTGAGGAAGTAGCGGCGGCGTGTTTATTCCTTGCTTCAGACCTAAGTAGCTATATAACAGGTGAAGTTATACGAGTTGACGGTGGTATGGCAATTTAGATGGCTACCTTATATGCTATTTGTGTGCAAGATATTATTAAGTTTATTAAATTATCAAACTACAAACTACCATTAAAATAAAGGACTCATTATGTCACAAGATGTAGAATCAAAAGTAAAAGAAATCATTACCGATAAATTAGGTGTAGATGAATCAGAAGTTGTTGCTGATGCAAATTTCACCAACGATTTAGGTGCAGATTCTTTAGATACTGTGGAATTAATCATGGAATTTGAAAAAGATTTCGATCTTAGCATTCCCGATGAGGATGCTGAAAGCATTGCTACAGTTGGTGATGCAATTAAATATATTCAGGAAAAACTCACTTAATATATTTGAATTATATGAGTTCACGACGAGTTGTAATTACAGGTATAGGCGCTCTTACCCCAGTTGGGAAGAGCGCTCCTGACTTTTGGAATGGTTTACTTTCAGGTGAAAGTGGAGCAAAAAATGTTGATAGATTCGACACAACAGGTTTTGCAACGACTTTTGCTACACAGATTGATAACTATGATCCATTGAAGCATTTTGAAAAAAAAGAAGCTCGAAAGTTAGACTATGCCACTCAATATGCGTTAATTGCAACTGATGAAGCTATTATTGATTCTAAATTAGATTTAGATAAAATTGATAAAGATCGTGTAGGAGTTCATGTTGGTACAGGAATAGGAGGTATGAAAACTTTTTTTGATCAATCCATTTCTTTTTATGAGAGAGGACCAAAAGGAGTTTCACCTTTTTACATCCCTATGTCTATACCTGATATAATCTCAGGTCAAATCTCAATTAAGTATGGGTTCAGGGGGCCTAACTTTTGCGCAGTTTCAGCCTGTGCAACAGGATCTCATAATATTGGTATCGCCTACGATATGATACGCTATGGGCAATCAGATTATTCAATAACTGGAGGTACAGAATCACCTGTAACAAAAATTGGAATATCTGGTTTCAATGCCATGAAGGCGATGAGTACCAGAAACGATGATCCTCAGTCTGCTTCAAGACCTTTTGATATAGACAGAGATGGATTTGTTCTTGGAGAAGGATCTGGGATTATGGTTCTTGAGTCATTAGATTTTGCACTAGAAAGAGGGGCTAGAATATATGGCGAAGTTGCAGGTTACGGTTACTCTGCGGATGCTTATCATATAACCGCTCCAGATCCAGAAGGAAATGGGGTTATTTTGGCCATGAAAAACGCTTTAAACTCTGCTGGGATAACAACGATAGATGTCGACCATATCAACATGCATGGTACCTCTACACCACTTGGTGATATAGCCGAAACCAACTCCATAAAAAAAGTTTTTGGGGATCATGCGTATAAAATGAATTTAAATTCAACGAAATCGATGACAGGGCATACCTTAGGTGCTGCAGGAGCTATTGAGTCTCTTGCAGTAATTTTGGCCCTTTATCACGGTATTGTACCTCCAACAATTAATCTAGACAATCAAGACCCACAGTGTGACCTGAATTACACCGCAAATGCACCGGTTGCTCGTGAACTGAACTACGCATTGAACAATGCATTCGGTTTTGGTGGGCATAATTCGACCCTAGTTTTTAAGCGTTACGAAGGATAATAGATGAGTTGGATGACTCGTTTTCTATTCGGTTTTGCTTCAAAGAAGCGCTTTGAAGGTACGTTGTTAAAAAAAAAAGAAGTTTCTTCAGAAGACAAAAGGTTTAAAGATTTAAGCAATATCTTAGGATTTTTTCCTACTGATACTTCCCTCTATCAAAAAGCATTACGACATCGTTCCTCTACAGCACTTGAAAAATACGAACGCTATGATTCTTATGAACGATTAGAATTCCTTGGTGACGCCGTACTAGATCTTATTTCTGCTGAACTTTTATTTCAAAAATATCCCGAAGAAGATGAAGGATTTTTGACAAAAACTAGAGCTAAAATGGTAAGAGGTGAAACACTTTCTGCTTTGTCGAAAAATCTAGGAATAGAATCCTTATTAGAATTTACCGATACGAAAGGTGGAGTAACTAAATCAAAAAGTATATTAGCTGACATTTTTGAATCAATAATTGCAGCTATTTATATCACAGAAGGCTACAAGGTTACCTTTAAATTTGTTAGCAAAGTGTATGAAGAACATCTTAACTTTGATGAATTAACTCTGATCAATGATAATTTTAAAAGTACATTATTAGAATACGCTCAAGCTAATAAAATGAGCCTGCCCGAATATCGAGTGATTGACGAAAAGGGGCCAGGTCATAATAGAACCTTTAAAGTTGAAGTTTCCATGGGTACAGAAATTTTTGGTAAAGGTACTGGAAAGAGTAAGAAAAAAGCCGAGCAAGAAGCAGCAAGAAATGCACTTCAGATTTTAGATGTACAATAAACATTTAGTTATATTTTATCATATGATCATAGTCCAGGGATTGAAGTATAAATTTTCATTACCCATGCTGTATCACATATTCAAGAATAAGTAGACAGACAAATATGTTAGTCCAATTATTAAAACCTGAGTTCGATGAACTTATCCAAAAAAAGGATTGGATAGGCCTAAAAGAGGTTTTAGCTGATGTACCTCCTGTTGATATAGCAGAGCTAATAGTGGAATTGGATGGAGATTTAGCAGTAGTCGTGTTCAGATTATTAAAAAAGGCTATTGCTGCTGATGTATTTTCTGAACTACCATCTAATAAAGGAGTTACCCTACTGGAGTTATTTACTAAGCAACAGCTATCAGAAGTAATGAGTAACCTAGAACCGGATGAACAGGTTGCGCTGATGGAGGAATTACCAGGGGATCTAACCCAAAAGGTAATGAATTCTATGAGGCCATCAGATCAGCTTCAAGTGAAGAAACTATTAGGCTACCCTGAAGACTCAGTTGGTCGTTTGATGACTCCACGCTATGTCCGTGTAAAATCTGATTGGACGGTTAAGCGCAGTATGGAGCATATACGAAAATATGCAGCCATGGCTGAGACATTGAATGTAATTTATGTGGTTAATGATCGAGAGCAATTAATAGATGACTTACGAATTACCGAATTAATTATTGCAGCTGAAAACCAGACTATATCAAAACTCATGGATGAGTCATATACTGCTTTACGCGTTTATGAAGATCAAGAAGAAGCAGTTAAGATGCTTGCTAAATATGATAAGGTAGCCTTGCCTGTAGTTGACTCTGATAATGTACTAGTTGGTATTGTTACAGTAGATGATGTTATAGATGTAGCAGAAGAAGAAATCACTGAGGATATGCAGAAAATGGCAGCTATGGATGCACTGGATGACTATTATTCTCAAACGTCCATTGCACAAATGATAAAAAAACGCTTAGGGTGGCTTATTGTTTTATTTGTAGGTCAAATTTTAACTGCTTTAACAATGGAGCAATATGAAGAGTTACTCTCAAAAATTGTTTTTTTATCTTTTTTTGTTCCTTTAATTATTTCAAGCGGTGGTAATTCAGGTACCCAAGCTGCCACACTTGTTATCCGCGCGTTGGCAACGGATGATATTAGAGCTGAGGATTGGAAAAAAGTATTTTTAAGGGAATTAAGCTCTGGTTTAATATTAGGTTTTTTAATAGGTATTTTAGGCTTTTTAACTCTGTTGGCTTGGGATCTTACAGCAAATGGATACGTTGATCAACAGTCCTATATGACCGCTTCAGTCATTGGGTTAAGTTTACTGTCTATTGTTTTATTTGGTAATTTTATTGGAGCTATGTTACCCTTCATATTATCACGTTTAGGTTTTGACCCAGCAGTTTCATCTACACCATTTGTTGCCACTGTGGTCGATGTTAGTGGAATTATCATTTATTTTTCAATAGCTATTATATTTTTGAAAGAGATAGTAATGTAAAAAACCCCAAAAACAACGTTAATATAGTCTTATATGAAAGTTTATCATGATTTAGTTCAAAGAGTTTTAGATCACGGTGTTTGTAAAAAAAACCGTACTGGTACGGATACTATTTCCAATTTTGCAGAGTATTATAAGGTAAATCTATCTGAAGGCTTTCCACTTTTAACGACTAAAAAAGTTTTTTTTAAATCTGTTATTCTAGAATTATTGTGGTATTTACGTGGTGAAGACCATATCAGATGGCTTCGTGACAAAAATAACATTCATATATGGGATGCCTGGGCCGATGAAGATGGGCATGTTGGCCCTATTTATCCTGTGTTATGGCGACGGTTTCCTTTCCTTATAGAGCATAAAAATGAAGATGGAACTACTGAATGGAGGCGAGATGAATTTGATCAAATCCAAAATGTTATTCATATGCTAAAGACAGATCCAATGAGTCGAAGAATTGTTGTGAGCGCTTGGCACCCTGGTTTATTACCTAAAATGGCGTTACCTCCTTGCCATATCATGTACATATTCAACGTCTCTGAAGGTAAATTAAATTGTCATTTGACTCAACGTTCAGGTGATATTGCGCTTGGAATACCTTTTAACTTAGCCTGTTATTCTGCTTTAACAATGGCAATTGCTCAAGAAGTTGGACTTGAACCCGGAGTTTTTGCCCATACAATAGTGGATGCACATATCTATGTAAATCATATAGATGGATTAAAGCAACAATTATCACGTTCGCCAAAGACTCTTCCAGAACTCAAGATCGCCAATAAACCATTGGATAAACTAAGTTTTGATGATTTTGAATTAATTGGGTACGACCCAGATCCTTTAATTCGCTTTGAAGTAGCGGTGTAATTGTACTAATTATGAAGATTATTATTATTGCAGCACATGATCCTAATTTAGTTATTGGAAATGAGGGGTCCTTGCCTTGGCATTTTTCTGAAGACATGAAACATTTCAAGCAGACAACTTCAGGTTTTCCAATTCTTATGGGCAGAGGAGTTTTTGAAGAACTAGGGTCTAAACCATTACAACATCGACAAAATATCGTACTTAGTACAACTAAAAATTATGATAATGTAGCCTGTTATTCTACATTAGAACAGGCAATAGAGGCAATTAAGCTCGAAGAACCTTCTAAGCTTTTTATTATTGGTGGTGGGGTTGTGTATCGTCAAACAATGAAGATTGCACATGAAATGATTATTACTCTGGTTCACAAAGAGTATAAAGGAGATACTTTTTTTCCGGAGTACCGTTCTGATATAGGCCATATTTGGCGCGAAATAAACAGAATCCATTGTAATGAAAACTTAAGTTTTATACATTATACTCGTATATAAAACTCAGTATAGGGCATTTTAAATCTATTATTTAATACTTTGGATGCATGATAAAGTATTTTTTAACGGGCTGAGTTAACGCAATTATATTTTTCGTATCAGCAGCTTTGGAAAATTCAATCGCTACATCATTGTCAAGAATCCAAATACTATCATTTTTATATTTATAGGCCTCCGAAGTACTGTATTCGGTTCGAATGTAGTATTTCATGCTCTCATTATCGCTTGGTAGTCCTTTTTTTACAAGATATGCATGTGTCATTTTGTTTATTTTTTGAAGACTAGCCTTACCTGGGTTTTTATCAAAAAAGCTAGCTCGAAATAAATTTCGGTTCAAAAACCGACTGCTTAAATCGGATAAAATAAGATCTTTTGCACTCTGCCAAGCTTTAATGCTTTGATAAACATCATAATCGTCCAGTTGAGCATAGGCGCTGATAATGGATGTAGAGATACTTTTTTTAGCTGATGGTTGCTCGCGTAGGAAATAATCTAATTGAGTACTACCGCTTGGTACTGATTCTCCTTGTGCAAATAAATAAGTCACCCGCTTAAATATAGATCGAATGAGTGAATCGGCACTGAGTACGGTTTTATGAAGATATACTTGCATATACATTAAACGCCGAGAAATAATATAGTTTTCGACGGCATAAATACCTTTTCGCTCTATTACGATGTTATTTTTATATACTCGCATCGTTTTAAGTATGCGTTGAATACCTATCGAACCTTCTGATACACCCGTAAAAAAGCTGTCTCTTTTTAGATAATCTAGTCGATCTAAATCGAGTTGTGATGATACTAGTTGATGCAAAAATTTCTTGGGATGCTGATCGGTAAAAATATCTATGGCCGTATCCAGTGCCCCATTAAATTGACTATTTAATTCATGCATAATTGCTAGGCTCATCATTTCGTGATTAAACTCACTAAGCAAAGAATGTTCAAGTGTATGAGATAATGGACCATGTCCAACATCGTGTAAAAGTAAACAAATGAGTGTACCCTCGTATTCCTGATTGCTTATTGTAGTATCTTTTTCACGTAAGTTATTTAGAACACGTTGGCCCAATTCTAAGGACCCTAATGCATGCGAGAAACGAGAGTGTTCTGCTGCTGGAAACACTAAATAACCCAAACCTAATTGCCGTATCCGCCTTAGCCGTTGGATGTAGGGATGGTCTATTAATTCAAGAATAATTCCTTTAGGTACAGAGATAAATCCGTGAACTGGGTCATTAAATATTTTATAGCGGGTACTTTTATCCATATCACTTAATTAGGAGAGGAAGATAGGAAATAGTTGGAAAGCATCTTAGATGATAGGATATAAGTATGTCGCTGTTTTTGCAAATCGAACCAAGTTCCCATAAATTCAGCTATGGAACTCAATTGTTCAGTCTTAGAATTGTATGCTGCTTGTAAGACATAGACTAGAGATGCATTGACCCTAACTATATTGCTACAATTGAATGGAATGTCAGAATAAAGGGTAGGAGAATGATACTCAATTACTGATTTTCGTAGTATAATACAATTTTTTCTTACTATATCTTCAAACCATTCTGGTATTTTTTGAAGTATTTGTATTCTGGCTTCTTCATAATAACTCTTCAATAAAGCATTATTGACGTGAGATAAAGCGTCCATGTCGTTTAATCTTACGGACATTTGAGACCATTGTGGGAAACAATTTCGTATATATTGTTCAGGAATCATAAAAATGAAGAATTATACTTATATAGAAGGAGCTGAAATACGTATATTGACTAAATATAAATCTCCTAGAAAGGTAACCCAATTTTATTACAAATGATTATTCCATCAGCACCTGAATTTTTAGAAACCCTTTTAACTACACCAAGTCCAACTGGTTACGAAGCAGCTGGCGTGAGAGTTTGGAAAGAGTATGTAGAGGATTTTGCTGATGAGGTTATTACTGATGCTTACGGGTCTTGTGCAGCAAAAGTTTTAACAAATGAAGAAGGACCAACTGTATTGATAGAAGCACATTGCGATGAGATTGGAATGGTTGTTCAACATATTACCAAACAAGGCTTTGTATATGTGAATAAATTAGGTGGGAGTGATTCGACAATAGCTAGAGCAAAAAAAGTGATTATTCATAACCAAAAAGCAAAAGTTGTAGGAATCACAGGTAATACCGCCATTCACTTACAGGATCAGAAAAATGGGGGAGGTAAAAAGCCTGCTTGGAAAGAAATATATATAGACATAGGTGTTACATCAAAAGAAGAAGCACTTAAATTAGTTCAAGTTGGTGATCCAATCACTTATGAAGACAACTTTGAATTTTTAAACGATCACATTCTAACAGCTAGAGCGTTAGATAATCGAATTGGTGGATATATCGTAGCACAGGTGTTGCGTATGCTCAAAAATGTTTCCCAAGATTTACATGTAAATGCAGTGGCTTTGAATTCTGTACAGGAAGAGGTAGGAGGCTTTGGTGCACGTATGATGAGTTACCGGTTAAATCCAGATCTGGCACTTGTAACCGATGTCACTCATGCTACAGATTCTCCAGGAATTGACCAAAAAGAACATGGAACTGTGATGTTAACTAAAGGTCCAAGTATACAACATGGGGGCGCTAATCATCCGAGTGTTGTGCGTTATCTAGAAGAAATTGCTGTAAAACATAATATACAAATCCAACATGAGGCCACCAGCGTGAGAACGGGTACCGATACCGATAGTATCTTCTATCAAAGAACAGGTATACCATCCGCCTTAATTTCTCTGCCTTTGCGTTATATGCACTCTCCCGTTGAAATTTGTTCTATGCATGATGTAAAATTACTAATAAAGCTTATGTTCGAGTCGATTGTTGGATTAAAGGCTGATCAGCGTTTCAGTGTCCACTAATTGCCTTTTCAATTCTGTTTATAAGCGCCTCTTTTAAGTCATTTGAGAATGGATGCCGACGAATATCTTGAACAAAAATATGTGTATAATTTTCCAAGTCAGCTATTCTAAAGGTATCATATAGGAGTTGCCCAAAACGCTCCCAAGTACCCTCGCAATAGACTAAATGGAATCCATGATCCGTGGATTGCTCTAAGAAATCTTTAATATCAGGTATAAGGTTATCAAGGAGTAAAACAATGCTGTTTAATTGTGTTCCCTTAAGTTGCTCAATATTGGAAAGCCACACTATCTTAGCTTTAGGAGCATAATGTCGATATTTAAGCCCAGGGCTTGGTATATTTTTTGATGAACTTGTAGCATCTTGTTCGATTTGGTTAGAAGTGTAATATTTAACTGAACCAAATTCTGATAGCTGTTCAGCACTGATTGCCCCAGGTCGGTAGATAATCATATTGTTGTGCGACGCCTTATATGGATAATTTAATTTATTTCCCTCGGTAGTCATGAAATAGCTGGGTCTGCAACTTAAAACAGTTGATTCAAGTCCTATGCTACAAATTCCTCCATCTAATACAGGGAAATCCTCGCCAAAATCGCTTAATACGTGCTCTTTCTTTGTTGGGCTAGGGGTCCCAGATAGATTAGCACTTGGAGCAACCAGAGGGCCTGTTTTTTGTAACAAATCTAAACATAGTCGATGATTAGGCATGCGTACAGCTACGGTTTCAAGGCCAGCAGTTACGGCATCAAGTACGGTTGTTCTCCGTGGAAGTAATAATGTAAGGGGGCCTGGCCATAATTTTTTTATTATACTTAACTCTAACTCCATCAAT
>CETK01149186.1_pt1 | contig 33834 bp, 33 predicted proteins | sample 361431 | NCBI WGS metagenome assembly CETK01 (sample SAMEA2622452, study PRJEB7988) | marine metagenome | biome: marine biome (ENVO:00000447); feature: surface water layer (ENVO:00002042); material: "saline water (ENVO:00002010), including plankton (ENVO:xxxxxxxx)" | depth 5 m | reverse complement strand
GATTTAATGGAGATATTATTTTTGATAAATCTAAGCCAGATGGAACACAAAGAAAAATGATGGATTCTTCACTTATTTCAAACCTAGGCTGGAAACCTGAAATTTCACTTAGTGAAGGATTGTTAAGAGCGTATAATGATTATGTTACAAATTATAAAACTTTAAGAAAATAGTAATTGCGTTTATGAAATCAAAAAATAAAGTAGCTTTAATTACAGGTATTACAGGGCAAGATGGATCTTATTTGGCAGAATTGTTGCTAGAAAAAGGTTATATAGTTCATGGAATAAAGAGAAGAAGCAGTTTGTTTAATACTGAACGTATTGATCATATCTATCAAGACCCTCAATTAGATAACGCAAGATTCAAACTTCATTATGGAGACTTGAGTGATACAAGTAACCTAATAAGAATAATTCAAGAAACTCAGCCAGATGAAATATACAACTTAGGAGCCATGAGTCATGTGGCAGTTAGCTTTGAGAGTGCGGAGTATGCAGCTGATATCGATGCTATAGGAACATTAAGAATCTTAGAGGCAATTCGCATACTGGGCCTTCAAAACAAAACACGTTTCTATCAAGCATCAACAAGCGAACTTTATGGAAAGGTTCAAGAAATTCCACAAAAAGAAACAACGCCATTTTATCCAAGAAGTCCATATGCTGTGGCTAAACTTTATGCTTACTGGATTGTTGTAAATTATAGGGAAGCATATGGTATTTATGCTTGTAATGGAATTTTATTCAATCATGAATCACCTAGAAGGGGAGAAACATTTGTAACAAGAAAAATTACTCGTGGTATTGCAAATATTGCATTAGGCCTAGAGAGTTGTCTTTATATGGGGAATATCGATGCAAAAAGAGATTGGGGACATGCTAAAGATTATGTAAGAATGCAATGGTTGATGTTGCAACAAAAGAAACCTGAAGATTTTGTTATTGCAACTGGTGTTCAATATTCAGTTAGAGATTTTATTAAGTGGAGTGCAATAGAATTGGGCATAACATTAAAATTTGAAGGTGAGGGTGTTGATGAGGTAGCTATTATTGAAAAAATTGATGGTAATAAGGCTCCTGCATTAAATCCTGGCAAAGTAATAATGCGAGTTGATCCAAGATATTTTAGACCCACTGAAGTTGATACTTTATTGGGTGATCCAACAGAAGCTAAAAATAAGCTTGGGTGGGTTCCCGAAATTTCTGCACAAGAAATGTGTAAGGAGATGGTCGCTGAAGACTATAAGGAAGTGCAAAGAAACACATTATTAAAAGATAATGGTTTTGATGTTAATGTGAGCATTGAGTGAAAACACTTAAAAGAGCAATCTTATTGCTTACACCAATAGAACAAAAAAAAGCTATGGTTGTTTTGCTTCTTGTAATGGGTATGGCCATTCTTGAAACAATCGGTGTTGCATCAATAATGCCTTTCTTAGCAGTAATGGGTAACCCTGATATGCTTAATACTAATGGGTTTCTTAATAAACTTTATAATACCTCTAAAAACTTTGGTGTAAATAGTCCTGACGAATTTTTAATTGCTCTTGGATTAACAGCATTCGCAATTATCGTTTTTTCTTCTATATATCGATCGGTAACACAATACATTATGAATAGGTATATTGAGATGCGTCGACATTCAATAAGCATGCGTCTGCTAGAAATATATTTAAGACAACCTTATTCTTTTTTTCTTAACAGAAATAGTAATGAAATGATTAAGAATGTTATTTCAGAAGTTGATCAACTTATTGGAAATGTTTTTAGGCCTGCTCTATATATGATTTCTTACATTATTGTGATGATAACACTGGCGACTCTTCTTTTAATTATTAATCCATGGGTTGCAATGCTCGCGGGTGGACTTATGGGTTTTCTTTATACAGTAGTATTTCAAACTCAAAAAAGAAAATTAGAAGATTTAGGAAAAATTAAAGATTTATCTAACAAGGACAGATTTATGGCTACTGGAGAAGTTTTTGGTGGTGTTAAGGACATAAAGTTACATGGATTTGAAGAAAATTATATTATGCGCTTTCAAAAGCCATCTAAAGAGTTCGCATATGCTCATGCAATACGTGAAACCATACAACAAGTTCCCAATTATTTAATTGAAGGAGTTCTTTTTGGTGCAATGTTGTTACTTGCTGTTTTTATAATATCTACCTCAGGTGGTTTAGATAGCGACTCTTTAGGATATATTTTGCCGATATTGGGATTATATGCACTAGCTGCACTTCGTTTAAGGCCTGCTGTCGCTTGGATATATCAAGGAGTTGTCAGTCTTCGATATGGCCGCGCCGCTGTTGATAATATGTATAAAGAATTGAATCTTGAAATTACTTCAGATTTGCAAAGTAAAAATCAAGTAGATGTATTAAAAGTTGAAAAATCCATATGCTTGAAAAATTTAAGCTATACATATCCAAATGCTTCGGCTCCAACTTTAAAAGATTTAAATTTAGAGATTGAGATTGGTACTTCTACAGGAATTGCTGGTACAACTGGAGCTGGAAAGACAACATTGGTAGATGTTATCTTAGGATTGCTTAGACCTACCCATGGAAGTATTAGTGTTGATGGGACCACTATCTCTGAGAAAAACTTAAGTTCTTGGCAAAAATTATTGGGATACGTGCCTCAAGATATCTTCTTAACAGATAGCACTATTTTAGAAAATATAGCATTTGGAGTGCCCACTGAGCTCATTAACAAAGAGCATGTTGAGCATTGCGCCCATTTGGCACAAGTTCATGATTTTATTGTCAACGAATTACCAGAAAAATATCAAACTTTTGTTGGAGAGAGAGGAGTTAGACTTTCAGGGGGTCAACGTCAAAGAATTGGAATTGCAAGAGCTTTGTATCATAATCCCAAAATATTAGTTTTTGATGAAGCAACTAGTTCCCTAGATAGCGAAACTGAGCTTGAGGTTATGAAGGCGATTGATAATTTATCAAAACAGAAAACACTGATAATTATTGCTCATCGAATAGACACATTGAAAAATTGTGACAATATAGTTTTGATGCGACCTAATGAAATAAATATTTTTTCAGATTTTAGAAAATTTATGGATAATATAAATACATACAAAGATTTAGCATCTATAATAAACAAGAAATGACATTACAAATAAAAGTAAATAGCCAAGATATTGATTCATGGAATGAAAACGGATTCTTATTTATAAAAGGAAACAAGATATTTGATTCCGAGACAAGAAAAAGAATTATTTCTGAAGTTGATGATATGGATAATTGGGTTGATCAAGTTGGCAAATCTTTTTTTTATTATGAAGAAAATATGGACCCTTCCAGGGCAAAAGTTTTAAATAGAATAGAATATTTTCTTGATTATTCCCGATATCTTTCCTCTATTTTCAGAGGTGAGGATTTCGTTAATTTTATCTCATCATTATGCGGACAACCACTTGTTCTGTATAAAGAAAAAGTTAATTACAAATATCCAAATACCTCTGGTTTTGAACCTCATCAAGATGCTCAAGCAGGATGGGGGGCACATGGACACACTTTTCATCTTAGTGTAGGCGTTTCAATAGATCCAAGCACTAAAAAAAATGGCGCTCTTGAATTGGTAAGGAAACAACATAAGAAAGGTCTAATTGGTGAGATGTTCAAACCAATTTCACAAGATGTTGTTGATTCTTTGCAATGGGAAATGTTTGAAACAGATCCTCTTGACATAATTATATTTGATTCATACACACCACATCGGTCATCAAAAAATTTTTCAGATGCTCGTCGACGTATGTTATTTCTAACATATAATTATTTAAGTGAGGGTGATGCTAGAGAAATATACTTTAAAGATAAAAGAAAATCCTTTCCTCCAGATATTGAACGAGATAAAAATACCGATTACTCGTATAAGATTTAAGGGAGATACCTATGATTAAACTACCAAAATATAGTGATCAAGTTATGTATGATGCTGAGACTATTTTTCACTTGTACATGAAACAAGAAAGGTTGGCTAAATTTATTGTACACTACGAATTATTTAAGCTTGCAAATGAAATACCAGGCACCATAGTCGAATGTGGTGTCTTTAAAGGTACATCACTAATGCGCTTTGCCATGTTTAGAAATTTACTTGGAACAAATGCATCATCAAAAATTTTAGGATTTGATGTTTTTTCTGATAGTTATCCTACTACCGAATTTGAAGAGGATAATGAGCAAAGAGACTTTTGGATAAATACCGCAGGAGAAAGCTCAATATCTGTTGATCAAATGACAAAAGTGATGAATGACAGAGACATAGATAATTTTGATTTAATTCCTGGTGATGTATTAGAGACAATACCTGCTTATATTTCTGAAAACCCCGGCCTAAAAGTATCTTTACTAAATATTGATATAGATTTTGTGGAACCAACTCTGTGTGCATTAGAACATTTTTATGATTTGGTGGTGCCTGGTGGAATTATAATTTTTGACAATTATGCTGGTGAGGGAGATTCTGGCAAATTTCTTCATGGAGATACTAAAGGAATAGATGATTTTTTTAAAAATGTTAGTGTCGAAATTAATAGATTCCCATTTGCGGCCAGACCCTGTTATATGATTAAAAAATGAAACTAAAATCTATCAAGATAGATTTTTAGGAATTTTAGATAAACTAGCAATAAATTATATGGCATAAAGAAATGAAAAAAGTTTACGTTTCAATGGTTTGCGATTTGTTACATGCAGGCCACACTAATATTTTAAAAAAAGCTGCAGATTTGGGAGATGTTACTGTTGGCTTGCTTACAACAGAAGCAATTGAAGAGTTGGGTGAAAGAGCTTTTTTAAAATATCAACAAAGAAAAGAGGTTCTCGAGGCTTTAAGTTTTGTTAAAGATGTAATTCCTCAAGAAACATCTAGTTATAAAGAAAATTTAATTAAATTAAAACCTGATTATGTTGTTCATGGAGACGATTGGAAAACAGGCCATCAAAAAATAATTAGAGATGAAGTAATCTCAATTCTTAAAGAATTTGATGGAGAGCTTGTTGAACTTCCCTATAGCAAAGAAATTAGTGACGTTAGTTTGAAAAATCAACTTTTAAAACTTGGAGTTACTGGACACACTCGTCAAGCAAGACTTAAACAACTTTTAAAAATCAAACCTATTATTAGGATTATGGAATGTCATAATGCCCTAAGTGCATTAATAGTAGAGCATGCTTCTGTTGAAGTAAAACAAAAGAAAATTAATTATGATGGTTTTTGGTCTAGTTCGTTAACCGAGTCTACCGCCAAGGGAAAACCTGACATTGAGGCGGTTGATATGACTTCAAGACTTGCTATGGTAAATGATATATTTGAAGTCACAACGAAGCCAATGATTTTTGATGCTGATACTGGTGGGAAAATAGAACACTTTGAGATAGCAATTCGAAGTCTTGAAAGGGCTGGGGTAAGCGCAGTTGTAATAGAGGATAAGAAAGGCCTTAAAAAAAATTCCTTATTTGGTAATGAAGTATCTCAAAAACAAGATAGTATAGAAAATTTCTGTAAAAAAATTAAAGCTGGCAAATCTGCTCAGTCTCTTGATGATATGATGATAGTGGCTCGTATCGAGTCTCTTATTCTTGAAGCAGGAATGGACGATGCCTTGCAAAGAGCTTTTGCATATGTTGATGCTGGTGCTGATTCAATAATGATTCATTCTAGAAATAAAGACCCTGAAGAAATAAAATTATTTATGAAGTCTTTTAGAGCTAAAGATAAAAACACTCCTGTTGTGGTGGTGCCAACAAGCTTTAATTCAGTAACGATAGATGAATTTGAAAAAATGGGAGTAAATATTGTTATTTATGCAAACCATATGCTCAGATCGGCTTATCCGGCAATGCTAGATGTGGCTAACAATATTTTGAAAAATGGACGAAGTATGGAATCTGAGGAAGCATGTATGAGCATAAATGAGTTGCTAGAGTTTATTCCTGGAACTAAGTAATGATTTCTCCTCAAAAATTTGTAGACTCACTTCAAGAAATTGATATTAAATTTGTTACAGGTGTTCCAGACTCTTTATTGAAAGAGGTCTGTGCATGTATAACATCCTCTTTAAATTCTGATCAGCACATAATAGCTGCTAATGAAGGCTCAGCTATTGCGCTTGCAATAGGGAATTATCTTGGAACAAAAATACCATCATTGGTTTACATGCAAAATTCTGGGCTAGGCAATACTATTAATCCATTAGTCTCTTTAGCTGATAAAGCTATTTATTCAATACCAATGATATTAATGATTGGATGGAGAGGAGAAATTAAAGACGATGGAACTCAACTAAAAGATGAGCCTCAGCATGTAAAACAAGGAGAAATAACTTTAGGTTTATTAGATATCTTAGAAATACCATATTACATTATCGACAAGGATACTAAAGATATTTCTTCTATTTTAAAAACGGCAAAAGATGAAACTTTAAAAAAACAAAGTCCAGTTGCACTTGTTGTAAGGAAAGGTACTTTTGATAAATTTAATTTATATTCAACTAGTAATAAACAGAATTATGAACTATCAAGAGAACAAGCCATAGGCTATATTATTGATAACATACCCGAAAGCTCTCCTGTTGTTTCAACAACAGGAATGATTTCTCGTGAAGTATATGAGTATAGAAAATTAAAACCTAATGATAAAAAGTTAGATTTTTTGACTGTTGGTGGAATGGGTCATGCCAGCAGTATTGCTTGTGGAATATGTATCGCTCGTCCTAATAGTAAAGTTTTTTGTCTTGATGGCGATGGTGCATTGCTGATGCATGGTGGAGCACTTTCCAATACATCAGATCAAGATAATTTTACCCATATTATTTTAAATAATGAGGCTCATGACTCTGTCGGAGGACAACCAACTAAAGGCAATGTCGTAAATTTTTTAAATTTAGCCAAAGCTTATGGTTATAAAAATACTTTTCAGTGCTTTACAAAGGAGGATATTTATAAGATTTTACCTCAAGCTCCTAATTTTAATGGTAGTGTTTTGATTGAGGTAAAATGCAAAAAAGGTTTTCGTGAAGATTTGGGAAGGCCTGACACAAGTCCAATAGAAAATAAGATCAAATTTCTTGAATCAATGGAAGAATTATGAATAAAAAAGATCAGAAAATATCAGATTTAATTTCAGAAGTTAATGATAAAAAGCCAATATTTACTGCAGGCCCAGCATCCTTGGTATACGAAAATATTTCAGGCCTTAAAAATTGTTTTGGTCGTGGTGATAGCGATTATGACAAAACAGAAACTACTGTTCTAAAACTTTTGCTTGAAATGAGCGGCCATTCAAAAATTGCTCGCCTTCAAGGTTCTGCGAGTCTTGCATTAGAGATTATGATAACTAATTTTGCATACGGAAAAGTTTTAATTATAAATTCAGGTTACTATTCAGATCGTCTTCATGCCATGTGTCAATCAGCAAAAAAACAATATAAAAATATAACTGAAATAAAACATATCGATTGGACTAACTTACATGAAGTTGATGGTCGTTTTGATTGGATAGTCTCTTGTTATACAGAAACAAGCAATGGAATTCTTGTTCCAGTTGAAAAATTAAAATCTTTAGCAGACAAAACTTCTGCTAAATTAATGCTTGATGCAACAGCTTCAATAGGACTTCAATCAAACCATGATTTATCAGATGTTTTAGCATACAGTTCATGCAAAGGTCTTTTTGGTCTTACTGGAGCATCATTTATAGCATTTAATGATATGCCTACAAATGAGATCGATTCATTTTATTTAAATCTCGCAAGTCATTTAGAGAAGAAAATGACTGGACCTTATCACTCCATATGCTCACTTATTGATGTGTTAAAAGATCATGAAAATTTTAAACAGGCTGTTATTGAAAATAAAGAAAAATTTTTAAATATTGCTTCTGATTGGCTTGTTCAGCCAAAAAAATTCCAACCAATCCTATGCACTTATACTTCAGCAAATGTTAGGGCCATGAACTCAAATACAATTTTATATTATCCGCGTTCTATCGAGAGTGGCAGTGTGGTCTGTCACTTAGGTGAGGTACATCTGGGAAAAAATGCAAAAGGTGAAATATACAAAAATATAGAGGTTTATAATGAAAAAAGTGATGGTTGATATGTCAGCAACCCTTATACATCATGGCCATGTTAGATTAATAAAAGAAGCTGCCAAGCATGGCGAAGTTATTATAGCGCTTACAACTGATGAAGAAATTGAAAAAAATAAAGGCTATACTCCAGAATTAGAATATTCATCAAGAAAAGAAATACTTTTAGCAATTTCAGAGGTATCAGAAGTTATTCCTTCAAATTGGTTATTGAATGAGGAATTTTTAGATGAAAACGAGATAGATTTTCTAGTACATGGTGATGATAATTCAAATTTAATTTCTAAAAATAGATTGATTATTCTTCCAAGAACTCCCGGCATTAGCAGTTCAATTTTAAGAGGAAGAGTTCTGAGCTCTATTGCTGAAATTTACATAAATAATGAAGATTGATTTTATTGCATATCATTCAATTCATGCACAATGCGGACAGTCAGTTTTTGATAGTTTAAGTAAATATCATGAATGTAGATGGATAATGGGCCCGTTCGCCATCCCAGAAGATGGTGATGGAGATGTTGCCATTATGTTAGACCACAGAGCATATCATCATTTATTTAAATCAATAAATGGTTACAAGTATCTTTTTCATTTATCACATGATTTAGCTGATATTAATATGTACAAACAGGATAAGCTATTCGATTTTGATTTAATTTTTGTTCCAACAACTAAACACCATAATGCCTGTGTTAAAAATGGATATAAGTTAAATAAAATTATTAAGTCCGGATGGCCTAAATATGACTTGATCGAGAGACACAACAAGTCTAGCTTTATAGAAAGTCTTACCGCTGATAGAAAAACTTTAATCTACGCACCTACATATGTTGTTAACGATGAATGGAGATTGTTATTAAAGTATTTTTCAGGTTTAAATCTTAACGTCATTATAAAAAATCACCCTTTGATTGACGAAGGTCAAAGCTTTCCTCCAGGAGAGGAAGAAGAATATAAAAAAATCGTAAGTGCTTTAGATCAAATGGAAGATGAGGCTAGAAGTATGAACTTTTTTGTAGCACCTAGAGAAATGAACATAGTTGAGCTATTTATTCACTCTAATGCTGAGGTAGCAGTGTCTGATATTTCTTCATGTTTATTAGAATTTTTGCCTTTTGGAGCTGCTATTGAGACTGGCGGAGGTGATGGTCCAGGCGACGCTAGTTCCTTTTCTAACGAAGTAAAATATATTCCCGCTGATGAATTAGTTAAATTGTCTTCTGATGAATTCAATTCTTTGATTAAAAAAGAAAATGCTGATAAAAAAGATGCCTTATTAGAGTTTGATATCGAAATTTCATATGGTGAGTTAATAGCAAATAAAATACAAGAATATATGAAAACCTCACAGCCAAATATTCGTTTAAAAGATACAAAGAGTTATTTTATTTTAAAAACCTATGTGAAAAGCTTTATAAAAAAAATATTTTGGTTTGCTCCAAATTTTATATCAAAAAACTTTTTTAATTTCATAAATAATAGATAATGATGCATAAATTTAAGGTTGATTATACAAATTTATAAATAATATTTTGTATCAAAAAATTGAGAGGAGAGCAAAATAGTGAATCTAAAAAAAATTGCTAACTGCGATAAACATGGTGCTGTATACTTGGGTGATAGAGAGGTATTTAGAGCTATTCCAAAAGATCACGTTGAAAGTGTTACAGAAGTTGTTAATAAATTAAATAATAAAATTGATGGAATAGTAAAAACTACCATATCTAATGATAAAGAGATTAATGCGGAGTTAAATAACCGAGACGGAATTACTTTATTGCATCATAGAGTCTCTCCAATATCATATCCCCATGAATGGTGCGGACTTATGCTCAAAGACTCCTCTTTATTTCACATAGAGCTTTCAATTTCTCTATATGAAAATAATTTATATTTAAAGGATGCCCATCCATGGAATATTCTTTTTGAAAAAGGTCGACCAGTCTTTGTAGATTACACTTCGATTGTTAATGAAAGTGATTTGTTAAATGAAGAGTTTCTTACTGCAAATAATAAAATGAATAAAAAAGATCCAAATAAACAAGCCAGTAAATGCGTAAATGAAATTCATCATCGAATGTTTAAGCCTTATTTTTTTAATCCTTTAATCGCATATATAACTCAAGATCCATTAAATGTTCGAAAGTACATTGAAAATACAACATTGAATTCTTCTACTCACATTTTAGATATGCGACATCTAATACCAAGAAGGATTGGAAAGAGTATTTTTAAAAAAGTATTTAGACTCGCGAAATATTATATTTCTGAATTTGTAATTAATAGGAAATTTAAATTAAAAAAGAATTATCCTGAATTTTTAAATAAAATGAAAAAGTTAATACTTAGCATGCCAATTGAGACAGGATCTAGTGCTTATTCATCATATTATTCAAGTAAAGGTGAAGATCAAGACTGCATATATTCAAATGAATGGAATCAAAAACAAAAATCTGTTTATAACGCTATAAATAAAAACTCTATTAATTCAGTTTTGGATGTTGCTTGTAATACTGGTTGGTATGCAATGATGGCTGAAAAAATTAATAAATCTGTAATAGCTTTTGACATAGATGAAGGAAGTATTGAAGAGTTATATAAAATTATTAAAGACAGAAATTTAAATATCTTACCTTTAGTAATGAACTTTACTGAAATGACAAAAAATAGATTTTCTATTTACGATGGTAATCCAGTTATTTTAAGTGCTGAATCAAGGTTTAAGTCAGATAGTGTAATTGCGCTTGGGATAATACATCATCTTGTTTTAGGTTTGGGCATGAGCTTAAAAGAAGTTATTGAATCATTAGATGCCTTGTGTGAGAAGCAATTAGTAATTGAATTTGTTGAGCTGGAAGATCCAATGATTCAAAATGAGCCTTCTTTTTTCAAAGCTTTCTTTAAAGATGAATCTATTTCAAATAATTACAAAATGGAAGAATTAATGTCATTGCTAGAAGATTTTGGTTACAGTGTTATTATCGAAAAATCCTATCCAAGCACTAGAAAAATTTTAGTATGTGAAAAGGCAGGTACATGAAAAAAGCTTTGATTACAGGTATAGCTGGTCAAGATGGGTCTTATTTAGCTGAACTTCTGCTGTCTAAAGGATATGAAGTGCATGGTTTGGTAAGAAGTGAAGCTTTGGATAATCGAGAAAATCGACTTAAAAATTTAAGATCGATAATAAAAGAAATAAACATTCATTCAGCCAAATTAGAAAGTCATCAAAGCATGTTTAAATTAATTGAGAAAATTAAACCAGATGAGTGCTATCACCTTGCATCATCAAGTTTTGTAAGTTATGAATTTAAAGATGAAGCAACTCTACTTGAAAATAATTTTATTGCAACACATTCCTTACTTGCCGCAATTAAAGAAAATTCACCAACGTGTCGGATCTATTTTGCTGGTTCAAGTGAAATGTTCGGTGATGCCAGAGTTAGTCCACAGAATGAAATGACAGAATTTAATCCGAGATCTGTCTACGGTATTTCAAAATTAGCAGCTTTTCATTTAGCTAGAAATTACAGAGAGCACCATGAGTTATATGTCTCAGCTGGAATTTTATATAACCATGAATCTATCAGAAGAGGATCTCAATTCGTGACGCGTAAAATCACAAAATCTGTAGCTAAAATATATCTAGGAAAACAAAATTTTGTTGAACTTGGAAATATAGATGCGCAAAGAGATTGGGGCTATGCTCCTGATTATGTTCGAGCAATGCATTTAATGCTTCAGCAACACAAACCAGAAGATTATGTAGTTGCTTCAGGTGAGCTGCGTTCAGTGAAGGACTTTCTAAAAACAGCATTTTTGGTAGTAGGAATGGACTATAAAAAATATGTAAAAATATGTAAAGATCACTTTCGTCCAATTGAATCCATGCCTCTTGTTGGTGATGCGTCAAAAGCCCACAAAATTTTAGGATGGAAACCGACAAAAAACTTTGATCAATTTGTAGAAGAAATGGTCAAAAATGACATCGAAATATTAAAAAGTTCGATATGAAAGTTCTTTTCACAAGTCACTTTCTTGAATTTCCTGCGCATGGTGGACCTGAATTGAGAATAACTAACACTATCAAAGCTCTATCTGATGTATCTGATTTATTTATTATCAATCAAATAACAGACTCGTCAAAGAAAAATCTTTTCTCAACTCAAGCATTTTGTGAAAAATACTCGCATAAATATCTTACTGTCTATAAAAAACAACCTAAAAATAACATTTTAAAGATTCTATATAAAATATTATTGAAAATATTTTCCATTGAACCAAATAATGTTTCAAAGGAAATTATAGAATTTGTTAGAGACAATAACATAGACGTTATATGGTTTGGTTATGGGAATATTTCATATCCATTAATTAAATCAATAAGAAAATCACTTCCTCAAATTAAGATAGTCTGCGACACCGATAGCGTATGGTCTAGATTCATCTCACGCTCAATACCATTTTCAAAGGGACTGCGAAAGCTAAAAATAAGACTAGATGCTTTTGTGAAAGCAAATGAAGAGAGATGGCTAGTAAAAATTTGTGATATCACTACTGCAGTTTCTGAAGTTGATGCTGAATACTATCGTTCAATCTCAAAAGATCAAAACAAAATTAAAATTTTTTCTAATGTAATAGACTTATGCGAATATAAAAAAACTACTCCTCCAGATAATTTCAAGAAACCAAGTGTTTTTTTAGCAGGTTCTTATGGTCCTCATAGTGCTATGAATACCGCTGCAAGCTGGCTACTTGATGAAGTAATGCCAAAAGTTTTTGATCAAATACCAGATATGCATTTGTATATCGTTGGCAAGGCTTCAGATTTAGAATTTGGAAACAGACAAAATGAGAATGTAACCGTTACTGGAAGAGTTGAGAGTGTTCTGCCTTATCTTTGCAATGTAAATGCTTCGCTTGTTCCTTTAAACTTTGAATCTGGTACAAGATTTAAAATTTTAGAAGCTGCAGCATGCAAAACTCCTGTAATTTCTACAACTCTTGGCGTAGAGGGAATTCCAGCAAGGAATAATTATGAAATATTGATCGCAGATACATCAGAGGAATTTGCTCAAGCTATAATAAAAGTTATTAATGATGAAAACTTAATTGAGTCATTAAAAGAAAATTGTTATAAGCTTGTTCAAAGAAGCTACTGTGTAGAATCACTTTCAACAGAAGCTGAGCAAATTTTGAGGATTTTAAATAATGATTGATGAAATAAAGCACGAAGACAGATGTTTGGCTATGATAATTAGAGCAAATTATAGTGAGGATGGAATCAAGTTTTTTACTCCAGATGATTTTCCTCAACAGTTAGGCTATATGAAACATCCTAAAGGTCATAAAATAATTCCACATCTGCATAACAAATTAAAAAGAGAGATATTTTATACTTTTGAAGTACTATACATAAAATCAGGAAAAGTTAGAGTTAATTTTTATGACGATAATAAAAACTATTTAAAAAATGATACCTTATATGGAGGAGATGTAATTTTATTAGCTTATGGTGGTCACGGTTTTGAAATTTTGGAAAATTCTGAAATTATTGAAATTAAACAAGGTCCGTATGCAGGAAATGATGACAAAACTAGATTCAAACCAATTGATAGCTAAAATTTTAATACATAGGAGTGCCTAATGATCAAATCAGTCTTTAACGCTTATAGCAAATATTATGATTTGCTTTATCTTGATAAAGACTATATTGGTGAAGCAAAATATGTTGAAAAACAATTAAAAAATAATGGTATTAACAAGGGTGACATACTTGAATTTGGTTCAGGTACTGGGAAACATGGAAGATTGCTTGCTGAAAGCGGGTATAAAGTTCATGGCATTGAACTAAGCTCTGAAATGGTTGACCTTGCGGAAATTACTGAAGGCTTTTCATGTCAACAGGGCGATATATGCAACATCAGCATGGAAAGAAAATTTGATGCGGTGATTTCATTATTTCATGTAGTAAGTTACCAGGTAAGTAATGATGAGCTTGAATCAGTTTTTTATAATGCTGCCAATCATTTAGATTCCGATGGAATATTTATTTTTGATTTTTGGTACAGCCCAGCGGTATACAACAACATACCATCAGTCCGAATAAAAAAGATGTCAGATGACACAGTCGACATTACACGAATAGCAGAACCGAACATGTATTTAAATGAAAACAGGGTAGACGTAGAATATACTATTTTTGCAAGAGATAAGAATAGTGGGGAATTTGACAGATTTAGTGAGAGTCATTCAATTCGACATTTATCACTGCCCGAAATTGATATTTTCGCCAGTAAGACCGGCTTTAAAAGAATATGTTCAGAAGAATTTCTTACTGGAAAAAAACCAGGCCCAGATACATGGGGCGTTTGTGTTGTTTTAAAAAAAACTTAAAAAGATGTCAGAATTTATACCAGTAAATGTGCCATTGTTGGATGGAAACGAAAAAAAGTATCTTACCGAGTGCATCGATAGTGGATGGATTTCATCTGAGGGGCCATTTGTTAAAAGGTTTGAACAAGAATTAGCAAATTATGTGGATAGGAAATATGCTACTGCTTGTGCAAATGGGAGTGCTGCTTTAGATATAGCAGTAGGGGCGCTTGAGCTGAAGGAGGGGGATGAAGTTATATTACCTTCTTTTACAATCATTTCTTGTGTCCAGGCTTTACTGAGATATGGAATCAAGCCAGTTCTTGTTGATAGTGATTACCAAACTTTTAATATGCAAGTAGATGAAATAGAAGCCAAAATCACCCCTAATACTAAAGCAATTATGATAGTTCATATTTATGGATTAACTGTTGATGTTGATCCCATTCTTGACCTAGCAAAAAAACATAATATCAAAGTCATAGAAGACTCTGCAGAAATGCTCGGACAGGAATACAAAAATAAAAAGTGTGGAAGTTTTGGAGATATAAGTACTTTTAGCTTTTATCCCAACAAACACATAACAACAGGTGAAGGTGGGATGGTTTTAACAAATGATAAGTATCTTGATAAAAGAGCTAAAAGTTTGAGGAATCTTTGTTTTACAGAAGATAGATTTATTCATGAAGAGCTTGGTTACAACTATCGAATGACTAATATTCAAGCTGCGCTTGGAGTAGCTCAACTTGAACAAATAGACTATATGGTTAAAAAGAAAAGATGGATAGGTGAGATGTATCAAGATTTACTTAAAGATATTCAGTGTATTAATTTGCCTCCCTCAAAAACTGAGTTTTGTGAAAACATATATTGGGTTTTTGCTGTAACTTTAAAAGATAGCTATAGAAAGACTCCAAAAGAAGTTATGATCGAATTAGCAAATCTCAATATTGGGACCAGACCTTTTTTTTATCCAATGCATAATCAACCTGTTTTAAATAAAATGGGCTATTTTTTAGATGACGAAATTCCTAATAGTAAAAAGTTATATGAAAGGGGTTTTTACATACCAAGCGGTTTAGCACTTTCAGAAAGTCAGATTAAAAAAGTTTCTAAAATAATGCACGAGGTCTTAATTTGAAAAATTTTAAACTTAACTCAGTTAGATGTGTGACATTTATGCATAAAATACAATATGAGCAATAAAAATCTCAATATTGCTGTAATTATTTCTACAGGTATAGACTCTGGAGGCGCGTATCAATATGAATATAAGGTGCTTGATTTACTAAAAAAATATCATAGTGATAAAAAAATTTCTATACATTACTATGCTTCAAACAACAAAATTATTAAAGACTACTCTGATTTATACTTAAATATCAAATTATTAAAAGAAAATTTTTTTCAAAAACTACACCGTTTATTACTACCAAATATTTTTTTACATAAAATAGGACTTGGTTATAGCTCTATAGAAAAAAAACTTAAAGCAGATAATATAGATTTAATTTATTTTTTATCTCAAGATATAAAATCTCAAGCATTCAGCGATATTCCCTATATATTTACCTTATGGGATATTGGACATTTAGATATTATGGAATTTCCTGAAATTAATCATGGTGGAAAATTTGAATTCCGAGAGATAACAAATTCAAGGACTTTGAAAAAAGCCATAAAGGTAATTGTGACTCTAGACTATTCTAAGAAAGATGTAATTAAAAGATATAACCTTGATGAAAATAGAGTAGAAGTTTTAGAGTTTCTTCCAAACATAAGAACTACAAAGCCTAGCAATAGTGTTAGTATCAAAGAAAAATATAAATTAAAAAATGATTTTATATTTTATCCTGCTCAATTTTGGGCTCACAAAAATCATATATATATTTTAGAGGCTATTAAAATTCTCAGAAAAGAAAAGGCTACTGACATAGATGTTATTTTTTCTGGCTCAAATAAAGGCAATTTAGAATATATATTAGATAAGGCAAAAGAGTTAGAGATTGAAGACTTAGTCCATTACATAGGCTTTGTGTCAAATGATGAAATACCTCTTTTGTATGATCAATCGCTTGCATTAGTAATGCCTACATATTTGGGACCAACAAATATTCCACCACTTGAGGCATTCGCATATGAGACTCCTGTATGTTATTCGGATACTCCATTTTTTAGAGAGCAAGTCGGAGATGCAGCATTCTTTATGAATTTAAAAGATCCTAATAGCTTGGTTCAAAATCTTTTAACCATATTAAATGATCATAAATTGACGGATCACAAAGTTATTCAAGGAAAAAAGATCATAGAAAACTGGGATGATAAGGATTTTTATAATAAATTATTAAAGATTTTTAGAGATTACAAATACATTAGAAGAACTTGGAAATAATTAAAATTTTCTTATTTCGCCATCCATCAATGTCAAAGTAGTAAATCGAAAAAAAATGATAAAAAGTAAAAAAAATAAGTACCTATCTACCTATCTCATATATCTTGTTTCAATGTTATTCGCTCTTTCAATGGGGTCTGGCTTTTATGGATATGGAAATGATTATTATGAAGCTTACTATATGCCAAATCTTGCGTGGGGAGGAATTTTTGATCAACTAGGATATAGAGTTGCCACCTTAACAATTGGCGAAGCGCACCTAGGTGTTTATCTGGTAACTTTTATTCTCGCATTATCTTCAGGCTTTTTAATAAGAGAACATATTAAATTTAAACAAAGTTATTCCTTAATATTTTTTATATCGCTATATCTTATTGCTATTCATACTTGGCCTATCATAATGTCAACAAGCAATGCAATGAGACAAGGATTAGCTATGTCATTGGTATTTATGGCCTTAATTGCAAGCTCAAGAAAAAATTATTACTGGATGATGCTTTTGTCATTTCTGGCAATATTTATGCATAAGACCGGCTTGATATTTTTAATGATCGTTGTTTTCTCAACTATGATGAGATACCTCACTTCAAATCTATCACATCTTAAAAAAGCTGTTATTAATTTTTTTATCGGAGCTAGTCTTCTTTATGGCGCCCTTATAAGTCTTAACTTATTTGGTTACATTTTGTCAGATGAATCATCCAGAATAATCGGTGGTGACTTTAGGTGGGCATTCGCCTTCATTAGTTTAATTTATATAACCCTATCTATTTTTTACAAAAATATTTTGAATAATTCATTTAATCTGTCTTTATATTACTTTAGTTTTATTTCACTATCATTTCTGATTAGTGGATTAAATTGGCAATATGAAAGAATGGGGATGATGATGATTATTCCTTACATACTGTCTTTCGGCGTAATTTTAAACAGACCATCTTATAAAATTTATCTATTTTTAACTTTTTTAGGATTACTATGGGTAACAATTTTAATGGGCATGTATGCTTCATTGAAATAGAGGGTGTTATATGATTTATATAGTAGTTCCAACTTTTGCTGGGGTTCAAGAAACCAAAAAAATGTTAATTTCGTTAGAAAAAAACATCAAAAAAGACTACAAGGTCATAATTGTAGACGATCATCCAGAAAATGTGACATTTAGAGCTATTAGCAGCAATAAAGTAGAAGTATTTACAACTAAAGAGGAACTATGGTGGGTGGGTTCTGTAAATCTTGGAATAAAATTGTTATTCGAAAAATATAACCTGCATGATGAAGATACAGTAGTTATTGCAAATAATGATGTTCAAATAAAAAAAAATTGCTTTGAAATTCTTCATCAAGAAATTCAAAAAAATAAATATTCTATAGTTCACCCACGTACTTTTGATTATGATTTGATTGAAGTATCAAGTGGAGCAAAGGTAATTAGTTTCTTTCCATATATAACCAAACACCCTAAAAGTTTTGAAAAATATAAAGAAATCATAGATATGGGTACAGCTAGATTTTTAATGATGAGTGGATTTGTGCTCAAGAAAGTAGGATATATAAACAAAAACTTGGTTCAATATGGCGGAGATAATTACTTTACTTTGAGCGCTAAAAAATTTCATAACATAAATACATATATCCTGAGGGATGCCACATGCATTGTTGATAACAGACAGACAGGCATCAAAATTGATAATATACAAAATATGAAAGAACTTTATCAAAGCTTCTTTTCAATAAAATCACCAAACAATATTAAGTTCAGATATAGGTTGTTCGTAGATTTTTTTGGAATGACTGGAGCCTTTTTTATTACATTAAGCATTACATTAAATACAATTACAAAGTTTATTTTTAGAAAAAGATAATGATATACATGTTGCTATATTTTTTAGTTATTTGGCTGTACACTTTTTTAGGTTGTAAGGCCTTTATAAGATGGACTTGAAGAGTAAAAGAATTTGCATTGTTGGCATGGGTTATGTTGGATTGCCCTTGGCGGTTGCATTTGGACAAAAATTCACTGTTGTTGGTTATGATATTGATGAGTCAAGAATTAAAGATCTTAAGTGTGGAAATGATAAAACTCTAGAGGTTGGAAGTGAAACACTAAAATCTTTAAAATCAAATATTTCTTTCACATCAAACATCCACAAAACAAAAGACTGTAATATTTATATTGTTACCGTTCCTACCCCAATAGATAAGACTAATCGTCCTGACTTAAATCCTTTAATTGACGCATCTAAATCAATTGCCAATGTATTGAAAAAAAATGATATCGTTATTTATGAATCTACTGTATATCCTGGTGTCACAAGAGATGTTTGTGTTCCAGAATTAGAAAAATCTTCAGGCTTGAGCTTTAACAAAGATTTTTATTGTGGTTATTCGCCTGAAAGAATCAATCCAGGCGATAAAGAACGCAGTGTAACAAAAATACTTAAAGTGACTTCTGGCTCAACTCCTGAAATTGCGAAACAGGTGGATGATTTATACAAAGAAGTAATTACAGCAGGCACTCATTTAGCATCAAGTATTGAAGTCGCAGAAGCCTCTAAGGTCATTGAAAACACTCAAAGAGATGTGAATATAGCTTTGATAAATGAATTAGCTCTAATATTTGATCAAATGGGTATTGATACCAATGAGGTTATTGATGCAGCTTCAACAAAGTGGAATTTTATAAAGTTAACACCGGGTTTAGTTGGTGGACATTGTATAGGTGTTGATCCTTATTATCTCAGTTTTAAGGCAGAAGAATTTGGATATAAACCAGATCTTATTCTTGCAGCTAGGCAAATTAATAGTGGAATGGGTAAATTTATTGCAGACAAGACAATAAAAGAAATGATAAAAGTTGGAAAAATTATCAAAAACTCAAATATATTAATACTTGGACTTACATTTAAAGAAGATTGCCCAGATATAAGAAACAGCAGAGTGTTTGATATTATTAGAGAACTTAATGATTCAGGAGCTAGTATTGACGTATTCGATCCGTGGATTGAATCCGATCAAAAAACTCAAGAATATAAATTAATTAATGACCCGTTAAAATCGCATAAGAAATATGATGCAATCGTTGTTGCTGTTAGTCATCACCAATTTAAAAATTATACAGAAAGTGACTATATGAATCTCTCGTCTGACAAAAAAGTTATCATTGATATTAAAAATATTGTTAAAAATCCAACTTGGAGACTCTAAGTACATAAAGTTTATTTGGATAACATCTAATTTTTATGATGATAAAATATCCTCTATTTAAATGAAGATAATTTATTTACATCAGTACTTTAAATTTCCAAACGAATCAGGAGGAACGCGTTCTTATGATTTAGCTTGTGGTTTTTTTAAATCAGGGCACGAGATTGAAGTTATTACAGCAACTTCTGACCAAAAATTAAGAACAAATAAGCGTTGGCATAAGGTTCAAAAAGATGATTTAGTTGTTCACTATATTTACTTACCTTATACAAACAACATGTCATACTTTCATCGATCAATTGTTTTTATAAAATTTCTATGGTTTTCTGTTTTAAAAATCCTTTCGATGAAAGGAGATATAATATTAGCCACTTCAACTCCTTTAACTATTGGTATTCCGGCACTTGTAAAAAAGTGGATTCATAAAACACCATTTATATTTGAAGCAAGAGACATTTGGCCTGAAGCTGTTATTGCTATTGGAGCAATAAAAAATATATTCATAAAAAAAATTTTATTTTTTTTAGAAAGTCTTATATATAAAAATGCATCTGCAATAGTTACACTTTCATCAGATATGAGAAGGTCAATAGTTTCTCGTTATCCAAAATTAGACTATAAGTATATCGAAGTTATAGAAAATATTTCGGAAATTGATAGGTTTCAAAATGGCTATGATGAAAATATGTCAATATTGTCAGAAAAAATTGGATTTAAACCGAGATTTACTGTTTTGTATGCGGGTACTTTTGGAAAGGTAAATGGTATTAGCTATGTAATTAAGTTGGCTCATAAACTAATAAATATTAATACTGAAATAATCTTTGTTTTAGTTGGTGATGGTATTGAAAAAAATTTAGTTATTCAGGAGGCTAGTGATAAAAAAGTTTTAAATAAAAATGTTTTTATACTTGATTCAGTTCCTAAGTCTGATTTATCTCAATTATACTTTGAATGTAATATGGGAAGCTCTTTTGTACTAAATATAAAGGAGCTTTGGGCAAATTCAGCAAATAAATTTTTTGATACACTTGCATCAGGCAAGCCAATTCTTATTAATCATGAAGGATGGCAAAAAAATGAAATTCATGAAGAGAATATTGGATATGTCTTACCAGCAGAAATAAAAGACGAGGACGTGAGAAAATTCTCTAACTACTCCAAAAACACATCTTTAATTGCAAAACAAAGGGAAAACGCATTAAATATTGCAAAAATGAAATATGCTACAGATATCGCAGTAAAGAAATATAATAGAATATTTAGTGGTATTCTTTAAGATAAGCAATAATAATAATAATGATTTATAAATTCTTAATCAAAAGAGCTTTTGAATCCACATTTGCATTGATAGCTTTGATATCACTATTACCAATTTTTTTAATAATATCAATCTTTATATTAATAAAAATGGGTACTCCAGTGCTTTTTAAGCAATCGAGACCAGGGCTAAATAATGAAATTTTTGAGATATATAAATTTAGAACAATGACAAATAAGTTAGATGAATATGGCAATTTTTTGGAGGATAAAGAAAGGTTATCAAGCTTTGGTAAATTTTTAAGATCTACTAGTTTGGATGAGTTGCCTACGTTGTGGAATGTTTTACGTGGAAATATGTCTTTAGTAGGCCCAAGACCATTGCTAATTGAGTATTTGCCCTTATATTCTGTTAAACAGGCTAGAAGGCATGAAGTTCGTCCTGGAATTACTGGTTGGGCCCAAGTTAATGGTCGAAATGCCATTAGTTGGAGTGAAAAGTTTGAATTAGATATCTGGTATGTTGAAAATCAATCATTTAAATTAGATATGAAAATAATATATTTAACAATAAAAAAAGTAATTAATCGTGAAGGAATAAATCATAATAATCATGTAACGATGGATAAATTTAAAGGTAATACTTAGATATGACTAAAAGATTTTCAGATTGGAAATATCCAGAAATAAAAGATGGAATTACTACAAAATATAATTGGTTAGTTCAGAATTTAGATGGATTTATTTTAGGAAAAAATACGGATATTGGAGCGTTCTCTTATATCAATGCTTTAAATGGAGTCATCATAGAAGATAATGTTCAAGTTGGATCGCATTGTTCTATTTATTCTGTTTCAACAATCGATAATTCAAGTGGTAAAGTTACTTTAAAAAAAAATTGTAAAATTGGAAGTCATTCAACAATTCTTCCTGGAGTAACCATTGGTGAAAATTCTATTGTTGGCGCCCACAGTCTTATTATTAAAGATATTCCCGATAATGTTGTTGCTTTCGGTACTCCAGCAAAGGTTATTCATAAGCTAAATCATGATCAATAATAAGTTCTCACCATGGCCTTCATTTACTAATGAAGAGATTGAATCTGTAAAAGATGTTTTATCATCAAATAGAGTTAATTATTGGACTGGTGATCAATGTAGAAAGTTTGAAAAAGAGTTTGCAGCATGGTCTGACTCTGAATATGCAGTTTCTTTGGCAAACGGAACATTGGCACTTGATATTGCATTTAAAGCACTAGATTTAGGCAAAGGAGATGAAGTGATTGTCACATCTAGGAGTTATATAGCGTCAGTAACATCTATTATAAATTCTAATGCAACCCCAATATTTGTTGATATAGATTCATCATCTCAGAACATATCACCAGAAAATATTAAAGCTGCTATCACAGAGAGGACAAAAGCAATAGTCTGTGTTCATTTGGCAGGGTGGCCATGCGATATGGATGAAATTATCAAAATTGCAAATTCGCATAATCTTTTTGTTGTTGAAGATTGCGCTCAAGCCCACGGAGCCAAGTATAAAGGTATTTCTGTTGGATCAATAGGTGATATTGGATGTTGGAGTTTTTGTCAGGACAAAATCATGACTACTGGTGGTGAAGGAGGCATGGTTACAACTAATAATAAGTCACTATGGTTGAAAATGTGGGAATATAAAGATCACGGAAAAAGTTACAAAGCAGTTTATGAGAAAGAGCATTCTGAAGGATTTAGATGGCTTCATGAATCATTTGGAACTAACTGGAGAATGACTGAAATGCAAGGAGCCATTGGTCGAGTTCAATTAAAGCATATGTCGGAATGGACACAACTTCGAAATCGTAATGCTTCAATTTTAACCAATGCCTTTAAACAATTCACAGACAAGAATGGACTTTTAAGAATCCCTCAGCTTAAAAGTGATAACAAATGTGTACATGCCTACTACAAATACTATGTTTTTGTTGAGAGAAAATCACTTAAAGATAAATGGGACAGGGATAGAGTCATCTCTGAAATAAATTCTCAAGGTGTTCCATGTTTCCATGGCTCATGTTCGGAGATTTATTTAGAAAAAGCTTTTGAAAATACTAACTTTCGTCCTAAAAAACGTTTAACAGTCGCCAAGGAGTTGGGTGAGACTTCTATTGTATTTTTGGTTCATCCAACATTGTCTATAGAAGAAATGTCTGAGATGGCAGAAAAGGCTATTTCCGTTTTCAATAGAGCAATTATGTAAAATATGATTAAGTTTATAAATATAAGCAAAGAACCTCCCTATAAAATTTTTAAAAGCAAATATAATGATGCTCTCAATGCCAATCAACCAATCATTGAGGCTATTTGCATTTCTTCATATTCATCCTCAAATAAAGAAGTTAATGCTAGGTTTGTGAATTTAAAATTTGTTAATGAAAGAGATTTTATTTTTTTTACTAATTATAATTCACCAAAATCTCAAGATTTTAAGTCACATGACCAAATTACTGGACTTTTTTATTGGAGCAAAACTAATGTTCAAATAAGGATTAAAGCAAAAATAAGTCAAACCTCAAGGGATTACAATTTAGAATATTTTTCGGACAGAGACCAGAAAAAAAATGCACTGGCAATTTCCTCCAATCAATCAAAACCAGTTTCGTCGTATGATCAAGTTCATGAGAATTACAAAAAATCTCTCAATAATAATAATTTAAAACAATGTCCAGAGTATTGGGGGGGTTATTCATTTACACCATATTACTTTGAATTTTGGGAAGGACACAAATCCAGGTTAAATAAAAGAGAGGTATTCGAAATGAAGAATAATCATTGGGATCATTATATTTTACAACCATAAAATATTTGCGTAATCTAATAATTAGTATAAAATTCATTGCAATTATGACAGAAAAAATATTCTCATTTAACAAATCTTGTTAATCACTTAATGTCCTTTAGTTTCGCAAAACATTCAAAATAGGTAATAGTTATAGCTACCATAAGAAAAAATACAGTTCCTATAAATGATAAAATCAAGGCTAATGAAGTTCTTTTGGTTGATGCTAATGGAGAAAAGAGAGGCTTGGTTCCTTTTTCTGAAGCACTGGAAGCTGCAAAAGAGTCCTCTCTTGATTTAGTCCAAGTATCACCATCAGATGCAAATCCTATTGTTTGTAAGATCCTTGATTACGGAAAACACTTATTTTCAAAGAAAAAAAATATTTCCGCATCAAAATCAAAAGTAAAAAGAAATACAACAAAAGAAATTAAATTTAGACCATCTACAGATGTCGGTGACTATAATATTAAATTAAAAAAGATTAAAAGCTTTATTCTTGATGGAGATAAGACTAAAATAAGCGTCCGTTTTAGAGGTAGAGAGATACTTAATAGCGATATGGGGCTTAACTTATTGAATAAGTTAAGAATAGAACTTGAGGATATTGCGCAAGTGGATCAAGAACCTTCTTTGGAAGGAAGGCAACTTTTAATGATACTTTCTCCTCTAAAAAAGAAAAAATAAAAAAGTTAAAATGGGTTATAAGTTAAAAACACATTCTGGAGCTGCTAAACGTTTTAAAAAGACAGGGTCCTCCATTAAAAGTAGAAGTGCTAATAGAAATCATATTCTCACAAAACAATCTACTAAAAGGAAAAGACATAATAGAGGCTTGACTAAAATGAAAGGCACGGTCTTAAAAATGGCTTCAAGATTGATCAGAAGGTAAATAGTATGCCAAGAGTTACAAAATCAGTTACAGCAAAGTCAAAACATAAGAAGGTCTTAAGCGCTACCAAAGGTCATTATGGAGCAAGAAGTAGGCTCTATAAGACTGCAAAACAATCCAATATAAAGTCACTTCAATATGCATTTAGAGATAGAAAAAATAGAAAAAGAAATTTTAGATCTCTTTGGATTGCAAGAATCAATGCAGGCTCTAAAGAATTAGGTGTGCCATATTCTAAGTTGATAAATTCACTGTCTCAAAAAAATATTAAACTTAATAGAAAGATTCTTTCTGATATGGCTATTTCTGATAATCCAACTTTTAAAAAGGTTGTAGAAACCGCTATAAGCTGATTACTGGTCTTATGCCAGATTCAAAAGATGTGAGTTCCCCAGAGTTAATCAAGGATATAGGCTCTTACCACCCCATAAATCAAATGAAAGATTCACTAATGAATCTTCTATTATCCTTCGGTTTTGAAATAGTTGATGGGCCTGAAATAGAAACAGAAGAATTTAATTTTGATATGTTAAACATAAAAAAGTCTCATCCTGCAAGACAGATGCATGATACATTTTATGTTAATAATAAGTCTAATGTCTTAAGAACACATACGTCCCCAGTTCAAATAAGGGGAATGCTTGAAAAAAAACCTCCTCTAGCATTTATATCGGGTGGTAAAGTTTATCGCAAAGATGATGATGCAACACACCTCCCCATGTTCCATCAAATTGAAGGAATATTTGTTGATGAAGAAGTTAGTTTTGCCAACTTGAAAGACCTTATTTATAAAATCGTTAAAGCGCTTTTCGGAGATGATGTAAAATTGAGATTTAGACCATCATATTTTCCATTTACTGAACCATCAGCGGAAGTAGATATTTTGTCAGAAAATGGAAAATGGCTTGAAATTCTTGGATGTGGGATCGTCAATCCAGTTGTTCTAGAAAATTGCGGTATTAACTCTGAAAAATATTCAGGTTTTGCTTTTGGTCTGGGCATAGAAAGAATTGCAATGTTGAAATTTGGCGTTAAAGATATAAGAGATTTTTATAAATCTAATTTAGACTTTTTAAGTCAATTTAAATGAAAATATCATATAAACATATTGCCGATTGTCTTAATCCCAGACCCGATATTAAAGAATTATCTGAAAAATTATTTCAACTTGGGCATGAACATGAAATTCTTGACGGAATTTTTGATATTGAAATAACCCCAAATAGAGGGGACTGTCTTTCATTGGATGGGCTGCTAAGAGACTTAAGACTATTTTACGAGATACAAAAAAAATATGATGTCTATCAAAAAGAAATACCAACTTTTAATTTTGAATTTGAAAATAAAGCTAAAGAATGTTGCAGCAATATATCCTTTTTAAAGATTGAAATAGATGAAGTTCCAAATATGTACGAAGACTTTTTAGATGATTATTTTTCTGTTCTAAATATAAAAAAAATAAATTTTTTTACAGATGTATCTAATTTTTTATCTTATGAAACAGGTCAACCTACACATTGCTACGATTCTTCAAAAGTGAACGAACCTATGATGTTAGATGCTTTAGGTAAAGAGACTGAATTTGAGACTCTTTTAGATAAGAAAATTAATATCTCAAAAGGAGATTTAGTATTTTTTGACAAAGATAATAATGTCATTAATCTTGCTGGTGTTGTAGGCGGTAAAAATACAGAATGTGATAAAAGTACAAAATCTGTAATCGTTGAGTGTGCATATTTTAATCCAGAAGCCATCATCGGAAAATCACTCAAATATGATATCAATTCTGATGCTGCTTACAAATTCGAGAGAAATACTGATCCTTATTGTCATGATTACGTACTAAGAAGATTTATAAATATAATTGATATTCATACCCAAATAAAAAAAATTGAGTTATTTACAGAATCCTGTAAACAAAATATTCATAAATCTATACCAATAGAAATTTCGAAAATTAATAAAATTTTAGGAACTAAAATTAACGAAGATGAATGTTTAACTTATTTAAATAAGTTAGGTTTTGAATTCACGAATGGCAAAATAAAAATTCCAACATACAGAAATGATATAGGCACAATAAATGATCTTGCAGAGGAAGTCGCTAGAGCTATTGGGTATGATAGTATCAAATCAGAATCGTTAAATATTTCTATAGGAAATAATACTAAAATTGATTTTAAGGAAAAAAAGATCAAAAAAATATTAATCGATCATGGCTTTTATGAGGTAATAAACAATCCTTTTGTAATTGAGAATTTTCCAGAATCCATAAGAGTAGATAATCCATTGGACTCTAATAGAAAATATCTTAGAACTGTATTAAAAGATTCTTTAACCAATAATTTATTATTTAACGAGAGAAGACAAAAGGACAGCGTAAAATTATTTGAAATATCTGATGTGTATACCAATACAAGCCATGGAAGCAATGGCAAGAGGATAATTGGAGTAATTGCCAGTGGTAGAGTTGATAAAAATTTTATGCATTTTTCTGAAAAAATTACAAAAAATTATATAGAGGAAGTTTTAACCAAATTTAAACCAGAAAAATTTTCAATAGAAGAAATTTCAAGAGATACGCTCAACTCAAAATCAAAAAATAAAATTATTTTCTGTGAATTTGAAATCGATTCATCATTAGAGCCTGAAAATTCTTTTGATGATTTGGTATTAGATGATATCTCAGGTAAAGAATATGAACCAATATCAGAGTACCCAAGCTCATTTAGAGATCTTTCATTTTCGATAAAAGATTATTCTCAATGCAAATTATTAGAAAAATTTATATTAAATTACGAACATAACTTATTGAAAGAGGTATTTGTCTTTGACTATTACAAAAATGATAAATTAAATGAAATTAAGATAGGCTTTAGATTTATTTTTCAATCTAAGAAATCCACTATTACAGATAAAGATGTTGACAAGGTGATGAAAAATATCATACACGGTTCATTAGAGCATGACTCAGTGAGCATACCAGGAATTTCATAAGATACTATTGATAATAAATTTAATGTAAAATTGCAAAAATGAAAAGAATATTACTAATAGGGTTATTGTCACAATTTATTTTGATTCAAGCTCAAGAGCTTGATGAATCTTTTTTAGATAGTCTGCCAGAAGATGTAAGAGAAGATATTGTTAAAAGAGCAGACAAACAGACCGAATTAGCAGAACAGAATTACAGACCCTCTCAGTATTCAAGTAAATTGAAACAAGCTGAAGAATTAGTGGATCTCAAAATGAGACTAGAACAAGACTTGTTCGAGCTTAGAAAAAGACTAGAAAGTGATGAAGTTTTAAAGATAGATCCTGAGCTTAAGTTATTTGGGTCAGATTTCTTTAGTACATTTCAAACATCATTCATGCCAATCAACGAACCTAATCCAGGCTCATCATACATTCTGGATGTGGGAGATGTATTGAATATCCAATTAACCGGTCAGAGAGATTTTATAGAGGATTTTCCAATTAACGGAAATGGTTCAATTAATATTCCTGATATTGGAAAATTGGTTTTAGTGGGCTTAACAATTAGCGAAGCATCTCAATTAATTAAATCTAGAGTTAATGCATCATTCATTGGAACGGAAGCTTTCATTAGTTTGTCTCAGGTTAGAGATGTAAATGTACTAATTACCGGTAATGCAGAAAATCCAGGCATATATACAATGCCAGGCAACTCAAATATTTTGCAGGCTGTTAATATTGCAGGAGGCGTCAATAAATTTGGCTCATACAGAGAAATAAACCTGATTAGAGATAATGAAATAATCGAAGTAATGGATGTTTATGATCTTCTAATAAATGGAAATTATAATGTTAAAGAGCGCTTAAGATCAGGTGATGTTGTATTCATAGAATCCAGAAAAAATATAGTATCTATTGACGGCGCAGTTAAAAGACCTGCGAAATATGAACTCAAATTAGATGAAAATCTTGGAACAATAATTAATTTTGCTAATGGGTTTAAACAAACAGCAGACATTCAAAATATATTTTTAGATCGTATCTTAGACGGCTCTCAAAAATCTATACCTATCACTAACAGTATACAATTTGATTCAATACAATCAATTGATGGAGACTCGGTCTACATAAGAGAATACCCATATAGAAAAGCATTTATTTCAGGTGCTGTTCTTAAACCTGGCTCATATACAATGGCATCAGGAGAAAATATTAATGATCTTATAGAAAAAGCTGGCGGATTTACTAATAATGCTTATCCTTTTGCAGCATTTTTTGAAAATAAAGAAGCGAAAAAAATTAGTGAAAAAGCACAAGAGCTTTTATATCAAGAGTTTTTAGATAATATTATAGAACTTAGCCAACAGAATGTTGGTGGTACCATCGATTTGCAACCGATAATTGGATTGACTCAAGAAATAAATGATCTAGAGCCAAATGGAAGAATAGTTGTTGATCTACTGAATGAAGATTCCTCTAGTAAGGTATCAATTCAAGAGGGCGACAATTTAATAATTCCTGAAATAGTTAATAACATTTATGTTTATGGTGAAGTATCTTCTGAGGGTTCTGTAATGTTTGAAGAGAATAGAGATATCGAGTACTTCATAAATAAGTCTGGCGGCTATAAAAAATTTGCTGATAGCGAATCAATATATATCCTTCATCCAAACGGTGAAACAGATAGGTATGCAATGAAAAGAAATATTTTTGAAAGCAATCCAAAATCTGCAATACAAATCTATCCAGGTTCTATAATATTTGTTCCTAGAAAACTTGATAATACTGCGTCAAGAGCATTAGCTGCTCAGGCATATGTTACTATCCTTGGAAATCTAGGCCTCGCATTAGCATCATTAAATTCAATTGATCGTAACTGAGTTTAGTGAAACATGCTAATAAAAAAAAAAAATTTAATAACAAAAAATTTTTTATAGTACTAGTATTATTTTTAAACATTCAAGTTACTGCAGATAGCTTTGATAATAATACCTATAATAATCATGGAACAGTTGGTCTAATTAATATGCCTTCTGCAAGATTTTATGAGGAAGGCTCTCATGGCATTACTATTTTTAATAGTGATACTGTGCAAAAAATGACACTTGCATCGAATCCTTATGATTGGTTGGAAGCTTCATTTTTTTACATGAATTTACCTGAACAGAGGATATGTAGGGCATATCCTGGGATTTCACCAATATGTGAGGGTTATAAAGATAAAGGTTTTAATGTAAAAGTAAGGCTTAAGAAGGAAGGTTTATTCCCAGCTATTGCAGTAGGTTTAATGGATTTTGCAGGTACTGGTAGGTATTCTGGTGAATACATAGTCTCTAGTTATGGTATCAACAATCTTGACATGCATTTAGGTATAGGTTTTGGTAAGTTGGGCGGTTCTAGTAAACAAATTGACAATCCTCTTGGCTACATTAGAGAGGGTTTTAAAGAAAGACCAGGAGGTTATACATCTCAGGGAGGTGCCTTCAACCCAGGTACTTATTTTTCTGGTCAAAAAGCAGCATTATTTTATGGATTCTCTTATGCAATAAATAGCAAAACGCTATTCAAGTTTGAGAAAGATACTATTTCAGTAAAAGACGTATCGTGGCATAGGCCAAGAGAAAGTGATTATTCGTTTGGCATAGACTATTCTTTCAATAGCAATTTTACCCTTAGTCTTGCGCATGAAAGAGGAGGAGTTTCGTCACTTAAATTTGTTTATAAAAATAATCCAAAAAGATCAGTTAAGAAATATGCATATAAACAAGCTGAAATTGACACAAATGACAATAATTACACTAAGTTGATAAAAAATCTTGAAGAGAACGGAATCGGTGTTAAAAAGATTTCTGAGACTAGTAGATCATTGGGACTAGAGCTTACTCAATTCATTCATCCTAACCTTAATGTAGTTGAGGATATAATTGCAACCGCAACTAGAGATGCAGGTATTAAGAAAGACATTAAGAAAAATATTAAAATTGCAGATTTAACTGCGATCTCAGAAATAGATGAGTCTTTTGTAAAAAGAGCAGAAACTATATATGAAAGAGAATCAGTAAGAGGATTTTCTTCATCAACAAAGTTAAACTTTCGACCTTTCATCGCTTCAAGAGAAGAGTTTTTTAAAGGTGCTTTGCTTTTGGAAAATAATTCAGAATATGTTATTAGAGAAAATTTCTTTTTTAATTCAAACTTAAAATATTCTTTATGGAATAACTTTAGTGATTTAATCTTTCCCCCTGTAGATACATTTCCTGCACAAGTTAGATCAGATATTAAGCAATACCTAAAAAAAATGGATGAGGGTATTTTAATTGGACGAGCACAGTTTGATTACCACTTAACACCAAAAACCAACCATCACTTAATGTTTACTGGAGGAATTTTAGAAGATATGTTTTCAGGATATGGAGCAGAATATCTATATTTTGTTCCTAGTAGTAATTATTCTTTTGGAATTGAGTTATTCAAAGTAAAAAAAAGAGATTATGAATGGGGTTTCGGCCATCTTGATTATGAGAATGTTACCGCGACTGCTAATTTATATTATCGGAATTATGGAACAATACCTTTTGATATGAAAATTTCTGCTGGTGAATATTTGGCTGGAGACAAAGGCTCTACAATAGAACTTTCAAGAAGTTTTGTTAATGGTGTTCGTTTTGGAGTATTTGCAACGCTTACCGATGTCTCAGCTGAAGACTTTGGCGAGGGAAGTTTTGATAAGGGATTATTTTTTAAAATACCAATATATGGTAATTTTATTGATTATACATGGAGACCATTAACAAAAGATCCAGGAGCTAGATTAATAAGAAGAAATACTCTGCATGATTTATTGGTCAGATTTAGACCAATTGACTAACAAAAATTTACTATAAAAACATTTTATGTCTGGATTTATTCCATTTATGTTTATAAAATATCTATATATTTAAGAATTATTAACCTTTTAAATAAAATAGCATGTAGACAAAAAATAATATACAATGCTATGCTCTACGTGATGTAGACTTTATTTTTAACATAAAGGGGTTTAATTAGAGGAACTATGATAATGAAAAATCTTAAGAGTTTAAACATATTCACACTTGCCATTGCGTTTTGTTTATTGGTTTCAATGCCTACCTTAGCTAATGAGTTCGGTATCTCAGATCAAAAATTCAATGAAATCAAAACAAGAGTCAATGAAATGAGTTTTGAACAACTCAATGCAAGAATTAATGATTTAAAAGCGGAGCAAAGATCACTTGAACGTGGTTTTCAGTCTACTGAAGAAACAGGTGGAAGCTCCGGCGGCGCTGCATCGAGCACAACTGTCCGACAAAGGCTTGCTGAAATTGCAGCTGAACTTTCAACAATCCAAAAAGCATTAGTTGCCATAGCTGGTTTAGGCGCTATATCTGCTCTAACCGACGACGGCTATAATGATAATGTTCCTCCAGTAATCACTATACTTGGAGATAACCCTGCAACTGTTGAGTTGGGTACTGCATATACTGATGCTGGTGCTACTGCTTTTGATGAATTCCATGGAGATACTCCTGTTACTTCATCAAGCACAGTCGATACATCTGCTGTAGGTTCATATGCAGTTACATATACAGCTACAGACAAAGATGGTAATACTGCAACTGCAACAAGAACTGTTAACGTTACTGATACAATAGCTCCAGTTGTTACAGTAAATGGCGATAATCCAGTAACAACAGAATTAGGAGCAGAATACTCGGATGCTGGAGCAACTGCGTCTGATGCATCTGGAACAGTTGAAGTAGTAACAACAGGAACTGTTGATATTACCACTGTTGGTGAATATACATTGACATATACAGCTACTGATCCATCAGGAAATGCAGGTACTGCAACCAGAACTGTAAATGTTACAGATACTACAGCTCCTGTATTTACATCATCTTCAACATTTATTGTTGACGAAAATGAAACAACTATCGGAACAGTTACTACAACTGATATGGATACTGTGACTTATACAATATCGAATACCAATGTAATGACTATTACTGCAGCTGGTGTCTTGTCATTTATAACACCAATAGATTATGAAGATAGACCAGGACTTGCTGACAGTTATGATTACGAAGGTAACCTGAGAGATGGAGAACCTGGATACGATGGAAGCACTTATGACTTTACCGCAACTGTAACAGCTACTGATGCAAGCTCTAACGCCAGCACTCAGGATATTACAGTTCAGGTTAGAGACGTTGGTGGAGTTGACGATAATCCAGATACTGGTACAGGCACTGGAACTGAAGCTTCAACTCGTGGAACAGGAACTGGAACTGGAACTGGAACTGGAACAGGTACAGGAACAACTGATACAGGAACTGGAACAGGTACAGGAACTGGTACAGGAACTGGAACGGGTACAAGTACAGGAACTGGAACAGGTACTTAAAAAACTAGTTTAATAGAATTGAGTCTCGGAAGAAAAGATATTATCGACAATATCTCTTCCGAGACTTTTTTATATAAGTCTATTAGTAAGAATCTTTTAGAAAGCTTTATAAATATACTTAAGTCTAATAAATCAAGGAAAATAAAAATCTCAAATTTTGGGACTTTTTATATTCATCGATCTCCACAGAGGATTGGGCGTAATCCAAAAACAAAAGAAGAATTTTTAATACCTAAAAGAGAAAAGCTAACTTTTAAAGCATCTTCTAGAGTTAAAGAAAATTTAAATTAATTATATGGTCGGGATGGCCGGATTTGAACCGGCGACCACTACACCCCCAGTGTAGTGCGCTACCAGGCTGCGCTACATC
>CETK01125492.1_pt1 | contig 34514 bp, 22 predicted proteins | sample 361431 | NCBI WGS metagenome assembly CETK01 (sample SAMEA2622452, study PRJEB7988) | marine metagenome | biome: marine biome (ENVO:00000447); feature: surface water layer (ENVO:00002042); material: "saline water (ENVO:00002010), including plankton (ENVO:xxxxxxxx)" | depth 5 m | reverse complement strand
GTTGGAGTGTTAGTGTGCGTGTCAAACCCTCCATCAATTTTAAAGGTATATGAATTAGAGGCCACTCCACCAGTAATAGTAAATAAGGGATTATCACCAATACAAAGTGTTACACTTGATGTATCACTTCCGTTTACTCTTATACTTCCATTAGGGGAGTCATTTACAATTATTGACACTGGGATAGTTGTTGCACTACATGTTTTGCCATTAAGATTCGACACGTCAACTCTTCTAAATTCAGCAGTCTGCGTTAATGCTGGAGGCTGGTAATCTTCACTGTCAATCATTATATTGTTGAAAGTAGCAAATCCATCAGTAGAGGATTGCCAATAATAGCTAGCAGAAGCTCCAGATGAAATTGTAGGAGTTGAAATTCCTGATATAATGGAAGGAATTTCTCCCGAACAAATACTTTGATTTACAGGAGAAATAGTACCTGCTGTGATGGTGTTTTCGAGGACAATTATTGAGGCAATTGAAACACATCCTGATGGTGTGGTTACTTCAACTGAAATAGTCATTGAGGACGTATAGGGAAGCGGTGGAGTAAATGATACTGTGGTCTGAGTTGCGGTTGTTGTAATTGTCTCAGCTATTATTGAATTAACGCTAAACACGTAGATGGCTCCACCAATTCCACCTGCAGTGGCAGTCAATGTAAAGCTTTCATCATCACAAATTATATTATTAAGCTTATCAGTATTTATAGTAGCATTTGGGTCTGATTGTATATTTACAGTTATTGCCGAACTTGTAGATGAACATGCAGTTGGATCAGTATTTCCAGCAATCAAGGGTTTATTATACACTATAACACTTACTTCATCTCCATCATTGATTGAAATTCCCTCTGCTAATGGATCAAAATTATAAGTACTTAAACCCGGATCAGCATCGGTTGTTAATTCTGGGATACCTCTTACAAGAAATCTAAACGATTCACCACCAGAGGCAGTAAAATTTAAAGTTTCGTTGGAACAAATAGTAATATCTGTTGAAGCGCCACCAATATTTGATGTTAATCCTGGGACAGGGTTTGGAGATACTGTAATTTTTACGGAAGCAGTCGGAGCTGAGCATGGAACACCCAAAAGGGAGCCAGAAACGAGCCTTCTATAATATCTTGTTGGGTGAGTTGAATTAAATGGAATAACATATGAGGCGTTATTTGCATTTAATGCGATATCAGTCCAATTTGAATTATCAGTAGAATGCTGCCACTGATAATCACCATTTACAGCTGGTACTCCATTAATTGTTCCTGAGGTTAACGTATTTAGTAATATAGTATTTGTTGATGTTTGACATACAGATTGTGTACCAGTTATGGTTCCAGACTGTAGATCATTAATCCTGACGGTTACTTCATCTTCATCATAACAGTCAAGTGATGATCCATTATAAACTCTTACAGATACCGACAGACCATCTATTATAGATAATCTTGGTAGCTCAAATGTCCTGGAAACATTTGAACTCTGCTCTAAGATACCGCCTACATAAAACTCATACTTTGAGGCCGAGGGATCAGGATCTGCGGTAAATAAAATTGTACCGGTTTCTGTGGAACAAATAGTGTGAGATAATTTATCTGATTTCAGTACGGCAGTAGTAGTTGTGCTAGTATCAATTGTTATAGTAACGATATTACTGTAATTTTTACATTCAACACCATTTAAAATACTAATGAATGCTCTTCTGTAAGCAGATCCATTTCCAAGGACAGTTGGGGTGTGAGATGCACTATTTGATCCAAGTATTTCCCCCCAATCTCCACCAAGAGGTCTAATTTCCCACCCGAAGGTAGAGGAAGTGCCGTTAGTGGTTGGTGTTTGTAAACCTTCAATCATTACTGGATCTTTCCCGACACATAATTCTTGAAGGTTAGGGCCAATTTGATTAGTTCCACTAATTTGATTAGAATAAACCGTTACTGTGGTTTCGTCAAAACATCCAGTTCTGTTAGCTCCTGCATAAGCTCTCACAGTAAATGTGTCCAGATGTTTGATTGTATCTGTAGTGGTAAATGAGGTACTGGATGCCGGAAGAGATAATATAGGGTTATCGTTGTGATAGAACAAATAACTATTTGCATCAGAGCTTAAACTGGCATCCAGTGTTAATGAGTTTGTAGTTGAACAAAATGTATCTGACGTCAAGCCAGTACTGATTACAGCAGATGGAGCTGGACCCGGATTTACAGTAATTGTTACAACATTCGATATGTAAATTGAAGAGGGCACAGAACATTTACTGGACCCATATTTTGCATTGGCTAATCTTCTATAAGCAGAAGTTGTGGTAAGAACAGGTGGATTGTAATCCTCAGAATCTGAGTTTAAGATATCTTGCCAACCAAGTCCTTCATTTATCTGCCATTCATATTCTATTTCAGCAGTGATAGAGGCAAGATCAGATATAGGGTTAGATATTCCTTGGATAATATCAGGATTTTCACCACCACATATAGGATCAGCTCCTGCATATGAAATAATATTATTTCCAGACATAGAATTTACCCTTACAGTCATAACTGCATCATTGAAACATCCAGTTCCAGTAGCAACACCATTGTAAACTCTTACTCTTATTTCTGTGTTATCTAAAAGGGTAACACTAGCTGTCGATGTATCAAGGGTATTTGAAGCACTTATCCCTTTTGATTGACCTCTTACAAAAAACTCATACCATGTAGCAGAGGCATTTGAAGTGGCGGTAAAAATCACGTCCTCACCTTCACATATGATATTACTTCCACTTGGGCTAATTGTAGAGGATAAACTAACTGGAGGAGAACTACCTGCAGCTCCGCCGATAGTAATTGTAACTGTATTTGAGAAATAAATAGAATTATCTGGTGTACAATCCACGTTGTTTAAACTTGAGGTTACAAGTCTTCTAAATTCATGAACTCCATCCCCAATTGAAGAATTTGGATCAAAATTTTCCTCGTCTGCATTTAAAATGGTTGTCCACGTAGCTGTTAGAGCAGGAGTTCTTGTCTGCCATTGAAAGTTTAGTGTACCACCGGCTGTTGGAGTTGGATTGTTAACTCTATTGATAACTACCGGATCAGATCCAGAGCAGTAGCTTACTGTTCCTGTTCCAATAGTATTAGAACCTGTCAAAGAATTAGTGCTTAAAATAAGTGAACTATCGTTAGTGGTAGTTGTAGTATTGGAGCATCCTGTAAAATTATTTAAAACAGTTACATCAATTTTAATTGGATTCGAAATAGATGGTAAAAGACTTAAATCCAATGAATTGGTTGAAACCGCTACAGGAGGTGCAGGTAAATCATTAACATAAAATGTGTAAGAAAAATTACCAACTGGATTTGCTGTAATAGTTGGTAAATTATTTTCGCAGATTGTGTTACTTACAACTCCAACTGCGGTCAGTGTAGATATTGGATTTGGATTAGTAATTATTGTGATTGGATCAGATGTAATTGTACAGCTACTGACAGAAATGGCTACTGTAATTTGTTGACCATTATTAAACGCACCATTTAGTGTCCTGACTCCACTTGGTGCTCCTTGGGTTTGTCCATCAACAAAAAACTCATAGTTAGCACCTCCAACTGCATTTGCTTCAATTGTAACTGGATCTCCTTCACAAATATTTGGGGGATTTGGTAGAGTTGTCAATGTTGCAGTGTAAGCTGCAACTACTGATACTGTGACTATATTTGATGTATGTGATGGAGAGGAGTTATCACTACATACTAAACCGTTATAGTTTGCAAATGCAATCCTTCTGAATTCAGTGGTTGATGTTAACTGGCCAGATGGAGGGTCATAATTTTCTACCACAGCGCCCCCTATATTAGACCAATTTGCAGTTCCTTGTGGTCTTTTTTGCCATTGGAAAGAAACTGAACCGCCAATAACATTGTGTGTTGGAGTTGAGATAGATGTAATTAAAGTTGGGTCACCTTGAAAACAAATTTCTTGATCAGAAGGATTGATCCTGTTATTACCGGTGATACTATTAACCCTTATTGTTTGAAAGTAATCAGTAAAGCAACCTGTACCATCAGAGTTTTCAAAAACCCTTACTTGTATTGTATCTCCATTTGAAAAAGCAGGGAAAGTGTAACTGCTTACAGATGACGGACCTTGAACCGTTGCAGTATTTAAGATAAATTCGTAACCGTTTCCTGTAGAGCCGGATGCATCTACTATGATTCCCTCACCATCACATACTGCTCCACTTGTAACTTGGTTGGATGTTACTGTATTAGTTAGTGTAACAGTAAGGGTTGGAGCTGATCCACTGCCAACAGTTATTGTTACAACATTACTATATACATTGTTAGTACATGAAACAGTATTTAATTCATTAAATGTAACTCTTCTAAAATGATGTACTCCATCAGCTAGAATAGGTGGATTATAGTGAGGAGTAACTGTAGCTGGAAGATTTGTAAATTGCCATGCTGTAGCAACAGGACTTGATGTTCTTGTCTGCCAGCGATAAGTAATATTTCCACCATTTAATCCAGATGAACTGTTGTCTTCGGTAATAATAGTTGGGTCAGCTCCTGAGCAGTAACTTGTAGTAGTAGTAGTAATTACATCTGAGCCTATAAATGCATTAACACTTAAAGTAATAGTAGCTGAGCTAGAACATCCGTTTGAATTTGTTATTTCTACACCAATGATATCATTGTGTTCTAAAGTTCTTGTAACCAAAGAGGTTAGAAGAAAATTTCCAGAGACCGCACCTGAGGAAACCGGAATTCCTTCAATATAAAATTGGTATGTAGCACCTGGGGTGAAAGTAGCTTCAAATGTTGGTGTATCCCCATCACAAATTGTTGAAAGTGTCACACTTGTTGATGTTAACGATGCGACAGGATAATCAGTAACCACAACTGGGATTCCTGGCGGAGTAAATTCACAACCACTCCCAGCAGTATCCTCTATAACAACTGATACAACTTCTCCATTGTTAAGGGTGTTTGATGTAAATGTAGTAGAAGAGCTTTTTGGTTTTGCTAACGATGCACCTACATAAAATGTGTAATTTGCTCCTGCTGGACCTGAAGCAGTAAAATTAACTGAGTCGCCTGTACAAATTGATGTTGTAGAAGCAATGAGATTTCCACCAGGGTGAATACCAACGTTAATAGTATGAACGGATGACTCAAATAAAGCTGTTTGAGTACTACATGCAGTTGAGGATTGAGTAAACGTAATAATTCTTTTATAAAAAGTTGTCTGTGTAACAGCTCCAGCAGGAGGTGTATAGCTTGGTAGTTGAGCTGCAGCTCCAGCAATGTTATACCAAGTTAAAGAACCAAAATCTCTTCTTTGCCACTGGTAGGTCGCAACAGCAGTTAAAATTGTTGGTGTTGGAGTATTTGTTGGATTTATCTGAATTGCATTATCTCCAAGACAGATTGTCTGCGAATCAGTAAGAGTGTGGGAGCCAGTAAAAGAATTGACTCTTATGGTGAGAGTTGCAGTCGAGGTGCAGCCTGATCCATCAGCGTTTTCTGATACAGTTACAGAAAATTCCTCACCATCTAAAAATCCATTAAATGTAATTGTTGTGTTGGACGAGAAAGCTCCAATAGGAACCCCTTTGTAACTAAATTGATATCCACTTGCACCAGTAGATGCTCCAGCATCAAATAAAATTGTATCGCCCTCACAGATTAAATCATTAATTGGATTTGATGATAGATTATTAGAAACCAGATCAGCATTAATCTCAACATCTTCTTTAGTTATGATATTTGAATAACTGTAACAAATTTTACCCCCTAGATTAGACTCTAGCACCCTTTGAAAATCAGTATCCCCTGTAATTGTAAGGGGTGTATAATCCGGATTATTTCCAGCTAATGGGGACCATACAGGAGTAACTAAACCTGAAGGGCTTGAATACCATTTAACAGTTATTATACCTGGTGCCGTGGGAGAGCTATTGTCGCTTATTTCAGTGATCGAATCATCATTACATACAATCTGATTGCCAACAATGGTATTTGGTGTAGCATCAAATTCATTAACTCTTAAATTAATGGATTGAGATACGGTGCACCCTGTTCCATCAGGATTAGCATATACTTCGACCCTAATTTCGTCTAAATCATCTAAATCAATAGTGCTTGTGACCGTATGAGATGCTGTTGTGGAACCTGTTATTAAAATACTTATAGGATTTCCCTGGTGATAGAATCTAAAACTTGGGCTAGAGACTCCAGTTGTCGTAACGGTAAATGTTGGAATATCTCCCTCACAAATGGTTGTTGGGTTATCACCACTGGTTTTTGAGAACCCAGTTATTGTAGGTCCAGGGGTTACAGTTATGGTAACTGTATCTGATATATTTGAACAATCCGACCCTCTAAATTGACTTCTAAAAACTCTTCTAAATGATGTGGTTGTTGTAACTGCCGAGGGCTGAAAAGTTGAACTGTTCGACCCAGCCAATGGCCCACTCCAGCCAGAGCCTTCATTACTTTCCCAATAATAGTTTACGATTGCACCGGATCCATCCAAATTTCTATCTGCAGTTGATTCATCAACGCTTAATAATTCACCTGGTATATTTCCAGCGCAAACTATTTGATCCCCTGAGATGTCGTCAGTGCCTGAGAATGAATTGATATAAACATCAACAGAGTCACTTGCATAACAAGTCGTTGCAGAGGTTGTATAATTTCTCACTATTACTTGATCTTCATTATTCAAAATAGTGGAACTCCATGTGTCAGAGGTCGATGATTGTTGAGAAGTAATAATTCCACCGGAATTTACAAGAAACTCATACCAAGCTCCAGAACCCGTGGCAAAAAATTCAATATTTCCTCCTGAACATGCTGTATCAGAGGGAGCATTTAGCGTTATATTTGGAATTCCAGTCACATTAATTCTAAAAATTTGAGAATTTTGCGCACAATCCCCATTGTAAGTGGTGACTAATATATCTTCCCCCCCAGCATTAATATTTGAAAGAGTAATCGTGTTTTGATTAGAGATACCTTGTGAGATAAAACTCAGAAGACCGTTTGGACGCCTTTGAAACTCATAATTTGTGTAACCAGGATCAGCAATAAGTGTTAAGTTATCTCCTTGACAAACTGTAATATTTCTAAAACCATCAAATGGTCCTTGGGAGGTGTCAATATTTACTTGGGGTGGGTTTGAGTTAACAGTTATTGTTAGAGAAGAAATCGCAGCATCTGGATTATCTGGATCAGAATATTGAGCGGAATTAAGAAAAACTTTAAAAACTATATCAGTAATACCCGGATTTATAAGTTGAATTGCATTGGGACCTGCAGTTGGCCATCGATATTGATTTGAATTGGGCCCCGTTGTTACTTCATTGCCACTAAGTAAATTAATAACATTTGTTATAGTTAATGTAAAGCTATTGGATCCAGATCCAATAGCGGTAAATTCCAGTGTATTTGTGGCATTTAAGGTAAGTGTTGTAGAACCAGCTTTAACCCCCATTTGAATTTCAAAAGCAGGAATCGCTCCTTGACAAAATTCATAGGGTGGGGTGTCACCCAAGATGATAACATCATCAAAGTTAATGTCCGCTGTCATCTGAGAATATACAGATGTTGCCGACAAAAAAACTACGGTTAATATAAACCTGAATTTGTTGAAAATTGAACCCACTAAATTTGTTCTATCGTAAATATAACGCTTAATTAACAAAGATATTGTTTATCAAAAAATTTAGAATTTATTTTTAGTATATATTTATCATTAGAAAGTTCAAAAAATAATTTCGAATGGGTTTAAAATTTTACTATGGTTATTAGAAATTTGCTAACATTTTTATTATGCCTGATACTATTTTCTTGTGCCGACAGATTAGATGTAATTTCATATAGTGAAGTCGATATTATAAGGACTTCAAGAGATTCTACTTATTTTAAAAATGGTACTCTGATAAACGGCCTAGTAAAAAAAATTCAAGATGACAAAGAGATATTATCGTTTTCTGTAAAAGAAGGAAAGATTGATGGACTATATGTTGAATATTACTCAAGTGGTTCAATTAAAAGTCTCTCAAATTTTAAGAATGGAATCTTAGATGGAAAATATTCTAAATTTTACGAGAATGATTTATTAATGGAGGAATTTCATTATAAAAATGGATTAATGGAAGGTGAAAGAATTTTAAATTGGGGAAATGGAAATTTAAAGGAAAAAAATTTTTTTAAAAGAGGAGCCATGACTAGAGCAAGTGAGTTTTATTTTTCAAATGGTAATCCAAGAAAAATTATATCCTTTGATGTTAATGGTAGAAGAGATGGAGAGTGGATAGATTATGATTCAGATGGTAAGTTAAAACTAAAAGTTGTTTATAAATCTGGTATAGTTTTAGATAGTATTATTTATCAAAAACAATAAGAGTTTTCTGCAATTACCTTATTTGCTACTCGTTTTTTTAAATCAATTATATCTGGTAGTTGTTCATATTTGCATAGACGATCTATACTTTTAATTAAATTTATTTGTTCACTTCCTTTAGCAATATTAGCGATGATTTCCTTTGAACTTTTTAATGTAATTTCCACAGCCTCGAATACATAAAGTCTTGTCATATCGATCTGATTTTGTACGTTCATCCCTGATTTATTGTTTTTAATTGTCCTTAATATCGCTGATTCGCTAAAGTAGATTTCGATCATTATATTTGACAATCCAATAAGAATTTGTTGATTCTTATCCAAATCCTGTCCATATTTTTGAAAGGCATGACCTGCGATCATCAAAAAAATCTTCTTTAAGTTTTTAATTTTTTGTTTTTCGATAAAAAGAATTTGATCAATTTCAACTTTTTCTTCATAGGCTTCTTCAGATATTTCACTGGTAACTCTCATTACTGCACTCATCAAATCTAATTCTCCTTTTAAAGATTTTTTAAAAAGCATTCCAACTAACAACATTCTATTAATCTCATTTGTGCCTTCATAAATTCTACCAATTCGAGCATCTCTCCATGCAGACTCCATTGGAGTATCAGCTGAGAAGCCCATTCCTCCAAAGATTTGAATGCCGTCATCAGCACAGTTCTGAATATCCTCAGAAGTTGCTACCTTAATTATTGAACATTCAATAGCAAATTCTTCAACTCCCTTTAATTCTGCTTTATCATTTTTTAATCCATTTTGGCGCAAACTTTTAATTTTCAATTCGATATCGTGAGCAGCACGGTAATTCGCAGATTCCCCAACATAGCATGATGTAGCCATTCTAGCAATTTTTTCTTTGATAGCACCAAACTCAGAAATGGGTTTGTTAAATTGAACTCGGTCATTAGCATACTTAACTGAGTTATTTATTACTCTTCTTTGGGCATCCAAACATGCAACACCCAATTTTATTCGCCCCACATTAAGTGCGTTCATTGCAATCTTGAAACCATTTTCTCGTTCTGACAACATGTGATCAACGGGAACTTTTGTTTCGTTAAAAAATACTTGACGGGTTGACGAGGAGTGGATTCCTAATTTATTCTCCTCATCTCCAAATGAAATTCCATTATTTGGATCATTTGGGACAATAAATCCTGTAATGTTTTTATCGTTTTCAATTCTTGCAAAAACGATGAATACATTAGCAAAACCAGCATTAGAAATCCACATTTTTTGACCTGAAATCAAATAGTGACTTCCATCAACTGAAAGTACTGCTTTTGTTTTTCCTGAATTAGCATCTGATCCTGCTCCCGGTTCTGTAAGACAATAAGCTCCAAACCATTCCCCACTTGCCAGCTTTGGAACATACTTTTGTTTTTGTTCTTCAGTTCCATAAAGCACTATTGGCATGGTTCCTATACCTGTATGGGCTCCAAAAGCTGTAGAAAAAGATCCAGTTGCACCTGAAATGTAATCACAAACCAACATCGTAGATACAAAACTCATACCCATTCCCCCATAACTTTCTGGGACTGAAACACCTAGAAAACCAAGCTTACCAGCTTTTTGCATACATAATTTTGTGAATTCGTAATCCTTTTTTTCAAAACGTTCTTTGTTCGGCCAAATCTCACGATCAATAAATTCTTGAACACTTTCTTTCATCATTACTTGTTCCTCCGAAAAATCTTCAGGAGTAAAAACGTCCTCGGGGCTTGAATCCTTAACGATAAACTCCCCGCCTTTAATTAGCGTATTAGTTGAAAGTTCCATTAGCTCTAAATATTTAATTAATATTGTTTAAATTCTTTACTTTTTTTCATTATACATTCCGTCACCTCTAAAAAATGTTTGATCTGAATTTCAGATAATTCATTCTCAATAACTTTATTAAAATTTAATACCACTGACCTCGAATCATCTCTTTTTTCTTTTCCAAATGGTGTTAAAAAAATGAGTATGCTTCTGCCATCTGAAGGATTTTGAATACGTTTAATCAATTTTTTATTTTCCATACTTTTCAGTAAGCGAGACAAACTTGTCGGTTCCATACCCAACTTTGGACCCAAAGAGCTAGAAGGAGTTCCCTCTGCTTCAATATTTAAAAGTGCAAATCCTGTGGCCATTGTCGAATCAAATTTAGAGGCTTCTCTATTATACATTTTACTCACTGCATTCCAGGAGGAACGTAGTACTGCGTCAATTGTTTTTTTTCTCATTTATTTTCAAAACTTAACAAATATATTAAAACATATTATGCATGCATAATAAAATCATCAAAAAAAAAAATTAGGAATAAATATCATCTATCAGATATTGATACTTCTCTATTATGACCTTTCTCTTAACTTTCATGGTAGGTGTAAGGTGCCCTTCCTCTACAGACCAAATTTCCGGAGTTAGCCTGATTGCTTTTACTTGCTCCCATTTACCAAATTTTTGATCATGCAACCGGATTTCATCATAGATTTTTTCCAATAATTTTTCATTTTCACATAAGGAATCTTGATCGTGTTTACATGGAATTCCCTGTTCCTTCAACCATATTAATGATTGCTCAAAACATGGTTGTATCAATGCAGATGGCATATTTTTTCCTTCCCCTACAACAATAATCTGCTCGATTAATGGTGATTGTTTCAATTGGTTTTCTATCACTTGAGGTGCGATATATTTACCTCCTGAGGTTTTGAACATCTGTTTTTTACGATCGGTAATTTTTAGAAATCCCTCTTCATCAAGCATTCCAATATCCCCTGTTTTGAAGTAATCACCCTCCATCACTTCAAGGGTTTGCTCAGGGTCTTTAAAGTAACCTTTCATCACGTTGGGTCCTTTACAAAGAATTTCGCCATCGGCAGCAATAAGGACCTCAACACCTTCAATAATTTTTCCTACTGTACCAATTTTTAACCCTCCGTTCCTTAGATCATTAACTGATATTGCAGGAGATGTTTCTGTCAAACCATAGGCCTCAACAATGGTCATGCCTGCAGCAGCAAAAACCCTTGCCAGTCTGGGTTGGAGTGGTGCACTTCCAGAACAAATAATTTCTAAATTTCCTCCCAATGCCATTTTCCACTTTGAAAGAATAAGTTTCTTTGCGATCCAATGTTTTATGTTATAAATAAAATCCGATTTGTCGTACGGATCATATTTTAGTCCTACTTCAACGGCCCAGAAATAAAGAGATTTTTTAAGACCTTTTAACTCATTACCTTTAGCATATATTTTATCATAGACCTTCTCGAGAAGTCTAGGGACAGCTGTCATAAAATTAGGCTTAACCTCTTTTAAATTTTCACTAATTGTATCTAAAGACTCAGCAAAATAGACTTCAATATCATTGAAAAGATAACCGTAGATAAAAGTTCTTTCAAAAATATGGCAAAGTGGTAGAAAACTTAATGCTTTTTGGTTACTGTTTTCAAAAGGAAATTTTTTGGTAGCCGAGATCACATTTGATACAATATTGTCATGGCTTAGCATTACTCCTTTCGGAACTCCAGTAGTTCCTGAAGTATAGATGATTGTCGCAATGGAGTCAGACTCTACATTTGATTTAACCTCCTCAATTTTTTTTTTATTCCAAGTCTTTTTTCCAATCGATAAAAGCTCCGACCAGTTTTTACTGCCATCAATAACATCAAAAGTGTATATTTCTTTTAGCATTTTAACTTCCGATTTGATTGAAAAAACTTTATCATAAATATGTTGATCCGAAACAAAACAGTATGCACTCTCGGAATGATTGAGAATATATTTATAATCATTGGAACTGATATTGGGATATAATGGAACCGTAATAGCTCCAAGCTGAAGAATGGCCATGTCAATAATAGACCATTCTGATCTATTATTACTTGAAATTAGTGCAATTTTATCTTGCGGTTTTATTCCAATTTCGATAAAGGCAGCACTAATTAAATTGACAGATTCATAATATTTTTGCGTCGATAGGGTTTCCCACTTTCCATTTTTTTTATCATTAAGACATCTGTCTAAAGGTTTCTTTTTCCTTTGGATACTCAAAATATCAAAGATCCTTGAAGGCGTCATTATTATCTTTTTACCTAATTTAGTAAACTTTGGTGAATAAAAATCAAATTCTTATTTCGTTTCAAGCCAACGCTTTGCATTCTCAAAACCTATGATCCAAGGAGAAAATTCATCGCTTCTGTCTTTTGGGTAATGAGCCCAATTCCATGGAAATGTTGAACGTTCTAGGTGAGGCATCATGACCAAGTGTCTTCCGTCATCACTGCAAAGCATGGCAGCATTGTAATCAGAACCGTTTGGATTAGCAGGGTAGGTGGCTTTATGGTATTTGCCAGGAATTTGGTAATGGGACTCATCCATTGGTAAGTGAAATTTTCCCTCACCATGGGCAGCCCAAATTCCAAGAGTAGATCCCTCTAATCCTCTTAACATTATTGATGAAGATGAACCAATATTTACAGCTGTAAATTGACATTCAAATTTTCCCGAAGTGTTGTGATTCATTTTTGGTAGCTCTTTGTGAGTTGGAGTAATCATCCCCAATTCAACAAACAATTGACAGCCATTACACACACCTAATGAAAGGGTATCTTCCCTGGCAAAAAAATCATCTAGGCTTTTTTTGGCCATGGGGTTGAATAGGAAAGCACCTGCCCAACCTTTAGCAGAACCCAAAACATCTGAATTAGAAAAACCGCCTACTGCCGCAATAAATTTAAATTCTTCAAGGGTTTTCCTTCCTTCAATTAAGTCAGTCATATGAATATCATAAACTTCAAAACCTGCTGAATACATCGCATAGGCCATTTCTCTCTCAGAATTACTCCCTTTTTCTCTTATGATGGCTGCTTTAATTTTAGGATTGTTCGATGGCGATAATTTTCCATTAAACGAGGAAGGAAAGTGGAATTTTAGTGGTATCGTTTTATAATTAGCGAACCTTTCTTCTGCGCACTTATTTTGTTTTGCATCAAGTGCTGCAGAGGTGGAAAACCATAGATCACGATACTCAGCGACATCCAAATTCAGTTGATCATTATTGTTTTGAAAAGTTAGTTTGCCTGTTTGGGTAACTTTACCTATTTGGAAACACTCTATCTCATATTCGCCAAAATGGGTAGTAAGATCAATTTCACTTTGGAGCACTAAACCAGAATTTTCTGAAAAGAGTAATGCAATTGTATCATTTTCACTCAGTAAAGTCATATCAATTTCCATTCCCACTTTTTCAGTTGGGAAGCACATTTCTAGTAAGCATGTGATTAATCCTCCAGACGAAACATCATGACCAGATATTATTTTTTTATTCAAAATTAACTCTTGTAACATATTGAAAGTGTTTTTAAAAACCTCTATGTTTTCAATTCCAGGCGCTTCAGAGCCAATTTTGTTTAATACTTGCCCCAAAGATGATCCGCCCAAGACGTGTTTTTGTGAGGACAAATTGATATAATAGAGCATTCCTTTATTAGGGATGCATACTGGAGTTACTATTTTTTTGATGTCTTCACATTGACCTGCCGAGGAGATGATCACAGTGCCAGGGGCCAAAACATCACCTTCTTCATATTTTTGTTTCATTGATAAGGAGTCCTTGCCTGTGGGAATATTAATTCCCAAATCAATGGCAAAGTCCGAGCAGGCTTTTACGGCACAATACAATCGATCATTCTCACCTGGGTTATTGCAAGGCCACATCCAGTTGGCAGATAAACTAACTGATTTTAGACCTTCTGTCAAAGGAGCCCATACAATATTAGTTAGGGATTCAGCAATTGAGTTGATACTTCCTTTAGCGGGATCGATAAGCCCTGTCACAGGTGCATGACCAATGGCAGTGGCCACCCCATGTTTTCCATTGTAATCCAAAGCCATAACGCCACAATTACTTAATGGAAGTTGTAATTCACCCACTGTTTGTTGTTGTGCTACACGACCAGTAACGCAGCGGTCAACTTTATTTGTGAGCCAGTCTTTACAAGCAACTGATTCTAATAGCAGTACGTTTTTTAAATAATCCTTAACATTAGAGAAATCATAAGTCAGACTATCGAAATTCACCTTTTTCTTTTCATCCAAAAGACTAGTTTTGGGGGCATCTCCAAATAAGGATTCAATAGCGAGGTCAATCGGTTTTTCACCATTTTTATCATTGACAAACGAAAAATGATGGTCTCCAGTAACTTGACCAACAATGTAGAAAGGTGTCCTTTCGCGCTGGGAAATCTTTTTGAGTAAATGGGTGTCTTTTTTGGACAATATCAGACCCATTCGTTCTTGAGATTCATTTCCTATAATCTCCTTGGCTGATAAAGTTGGATCACCTAATGGAAGTCGATTGATATGTATTTCACCACCAGTATCCTCCACCAATTCGGATAGACAATTCAAATGCCCCCCTGCTCCATGATCATGAATTGAAATGATTGGATTATTTGACCTTTCGACCAAAGCCCTAATGGCATTAGCCACTCTTTTTTGCATTTCAGGGTTGGATCGTTGAACTGCGTTGAGTTCAATTTCATTACTGAAATCACCCGTATTAGCAGAGGATACCGCAGCTCCTCCCATACCTATTCTATAGTTATCGCCTCCTAAAATTACAATCATGTTACCCTTTTTAGGCATCTTTTTTTGGGCCTGATCTTGAGTACCATAGCCAACCCCACCAGCCAACATGATGACCTTATCATATCCCAAGCGCTGTTCTTTTTCTTTATGTTCAAAAGTCAAAACAGAACCCGAAATCAGTGGTTGTCCAAATTTATTACCAAAATCAGAGGCGCCATTTGATGCTTTGATCAATAAATCCAATGGGTTTTGATACAGCCACTTTCTTTTGGGAAAACCTTTCTCCCACTTCCTTTCTCCCTTAACTCTAGAGTATGGGGTCATGTAGACCGCCGTTCCTGCTAATGGAAGCGAACCCTGACCTCCAGCCAGGCGGTCGCGAATTTCTCCACCGGAGCCTGTAGCAGCTCCATTGAAAGGCTCTACAGTAGTTGGGAAATTGTGGGTCTCTGCTTTTAGTGATATTACACTCTTGATCGTACTTGTTTTATATAAACTTGGAACAGATCCATCTTTTGGTGCAAACTGTTCTATTTCAGGGCCCGATATGAAAGCCACATTATCTTTATATGCAGATACAATACTGTTGGGGTTCTTTTTGGAAGTTCTTTTTATCATTTGGAACAAGCTTTCTTCTAGTTCAGTTCCATCAATTATAAAACGCCCATTGAAAATTTTGTGACGGCAGTGTTCGGAATTGACCTGAGAAAAACCAAAGACCTCTGAATCAGTTAGGGGTCGTCCCAAGCTTTTTGATAACCCTTCCAAATAGGTAATTTCTTTTTTGCTTAAAGCCAACCCCTCTTTTTGATTGTAGGCTTCAATATCGGTTATATTCACCATTGGCTCAGGAAAAATATCAATATCAAAAATGGATTGATCTAAACCGTTATAAACCTCATATAGCATGGGATCAAACTCTTCTTTCGGATTTTTAAAAAAAAACATTTCTATCCTCGAAACACCTTCAATGTCCATATTTTGAGTAATTTCAACGGCATTGGTGCTCCAAGGGGTTATCATCGTTGCACGAGGACCAATAAAGTTTCCCTCAATGAATTTTTTATTGATTAATTTTTGATTACCAAAAATCCAAACCAATTTTTCTTGAATTGAAGGGTCTATGTTTTTTTTGGTTTTAACTGCGTATAGGATTCCTGTGGGCTTGCCAAAAAAGTAAATCATTAATGGATTTTTGTTATTTCAAAAATAATTTTTTCCAATGATTTTGAATTACCAAATCGGATATAGAGTAAACAACTTTTCACCATTTTATTCACATTTTTTGGTTAATCGGGCACAGTAGAAACCGTCAAAACCTGTCAAATGTGAAAAATAAGTGTGTTCTTTTTCTAATTCAAATTTTGATCCCACTTTACTATCTAGGAAATTATCCACCTGAATTTTATTTTCTAATGGTAAAATAGAACAAGTTGCATAAACGAGATTTCCTCCTTTTTTTACCATAGGGGCGTAGGTTTGAAGTAATTTTTCTTGGATCTTAGTTAAATCAGCCAACCGTTCGGGAGTCATGTTCCATTTTGTGTCAGGGTTTCTTTTAAGAACCCCCAAACCACTACATGGAGCATCTATCAATACACCATCGGCATCTGCCTTAACTGTTTTTAGTAGTTTTTCATCATCAACATTTTTAGTCTGAACGGATCGTATTTTGTTTCTATAGCATCTTTTTCGAAGTTCATCCAGTTTAGAAGGATAAATGTCCAATGCAACTATTTTTGCAGAATCTTTAGTCAAGTCTGCCAAGTGTAAACTTTTCCCCCCGGCACCTGCACAGGCATCAATGTAATATTTACCCGGTTCAGGGTGCAACCAAGGGGTGATTTTCTGTGAATTGGCATCTTGAATTTCAAACCAACCTTCACGGTATTCTTTTATTCCTTGAAGTGAATGTTTTTTTTCAAGGACTAAAGCGTTGGGATAGTCAGGAATAATAACACTTATAATATTATATTTTTTTTCAAGCCTTTCTTTTAGTTTTTGGACATTAGTCCTATTATTATTTACCCTGATGATCAAATTTGCAGGAATATTAAGTGCTGCAATTTCTTTTTCCCAAGTAGCTTTTCCAAAAGCTTCTAGCCCCATTTGATCTAACCAATCGGGAATAGAGTATTTAAATATTCTGTCTTGAATCAAAACGGAGGTTCTGACCCTGATTCTTTCTTTATAAATATTGTTGAACTCGATCCATTTAGGGATAGGAAAGTCATTGAGCACCATCCAACAACCAATGAGATGCCAAAGATTTAGTTCCTCACTTTCTGATTCCGTAAGGGCATGAAATAATCTTTTTTGACGAATAATATCGTAGAAAGCTTGAGCAATAACACGCCGATCCTTTGACCCCCAACTTGGATTGCTTTTGAGAAGCTTTCTAATCACATCGAACGCAGGGCGTCTATTGATAAGAGTGCTTTCCAATCCAGATATTATACCCAAGGCAACGTTACGGTGTAATTTCATGATCAGTGGAAAACTAACCCGATTTATCACTTTTTGAAATCATCTTTTTTTTTCATTTTGTAAACCATATCGCGGTTAAAATGGTATTCTGCGCGATGCATCTCGAGGATCAGGTTGGCTGAAAATTTTTTGAGTAGGGATTTGTCTCGCTCTTCCTTGAGTCGAAGGGCATATTGTTCCAACTCATTAATTTTTTGAATCACCTCTAAAGCTTCATTATTACTTATGCTGTCTCGTGACTTCATATAAGTCCTCCTTAGGTTTTTGATTTTCTTTCTACAATCCACATATATCCTCATTTCATATCGATCATAGATCTCCCAAAATAAAGGTTCATCTGCTGCGTTCAAACCGATTTTTTCGGTTATGTAGCTCATTTTAAGTGCTTTGAGTCTTTCAAAACTCATTTTTCTTTTTTGTCCAAAGCTGCTGTTTAAAAACAGCATAATCATAATTATCAATAATTTATTCATAATCAAACAAGTTTAAATTTGAAGGAGATTCCCCGTATAATCTAATTTCCAAAGCATCATCTACATCAATGGATTCATAATTTTCAATGAAATTTCTCATTTCAAAGTAATAATCAGAGTGTTCAGCTATATCATAAGTCGTATTGGCGATCAAATAATCTTCTATGAAAAATTCGACTAAATCGTTATGGTCAATGGTCTTTTTTTCATTGATAAAAAATAGAGTGATCACACAGGCAACAGCCATGGCTTTCCAAATATAATTTAGTAAGTGGACCTTTTTTAACTTAGAGTAATTAACTCTATCAACTATAAAATTTTCAATTTCTTGAAAATAATTATCAGGAGTTTTAAAACCATTAACGGGGTTAATGGATAAAATTTGTTTTGCTAAATTTTGATCAAAATGATTAAAATAGTTTTTTGGTACCTTAAAAGGGGACTTTTTATCTGTTCTTTTCATCTGTTTAAATATATGTTAACTAGCTGATAATTAATCATTTATTTTTGTTGCGAAATTTATATTGGTTTTTTTAAATCCCTCTTATGAGAGTTCATTAATTTCATTTTTAATTTTTTTAACGGCATGGTGATAGGAAGCTTTTAAACCTCCTACAGATGTCTCCAAAATTTCGGATATTTTCTCGTATTTCATTTCTTCAAAATACCTCATATTAAAAACCAAGCGTTGTTTTTCAGGCAAAGTGGCTATTGCTTTTTGTAATTTCAATTGTATAGCATCTCCATCAAAATAAACATCTGATTCTAGTTCATTGACCTGCTTTTCAATCCATTCTTCGTTCGATATGCCAAACTTTCTTGATTTTTTACTTAATAAATTCAGTGACTCATTTGTGGCTATTCTGTACATCCAGGTGTATATATTGGAATTACCTCTAAATTTACTCATGTTTTCAAAAACTTTGATGAAGGTGTTTTGCAAAACATCATTAGCATCTTCATGATTAATCACAATTTTTCTGATATGCCAGTAAAGCCTTTCCTTATAATCAGCAAGTAATTTTTTAAAAGCCACCTCCCGGGTCTCAGGGGATAGCAATGAATTTATAAATTGATTTTGCTGTTTTAAAGTCTTTTTCTCTTTGATGATTTTTTTCTAAAAAAGTTTAATACGACCCTATAAGCTTTGCATTTCTACCAGTTTCTTGTAAGCCGATTTTTGAGCTATTAGTTGCTTGTGAGTTCCGGTTTCAATGATCTTACCTTGGTTGATCACTACGATCAAATCTGCTTTTTGGATGGTCGAAAGTCGGTGTGCAATAACAAGAGAGGTTCTGTTTTTCATCAAATTCTCCAATGCTTCTTGTACCATTTTCTCCGAGCCTGTATCCAATGCTGAGGTAGCTTCATCCAATATTAAAATATCCGGATCTTTCAGGATGGCACGTGCAATGGACAACCTTTGTTTTTGACCTCCTGATAGTTTGTTACCTCCCTCTCCGATGATGCTATCATATTTTTGATCTAATTTTTCTATAAATTCATTGGCATTGGCTATTTTGGATGCTTTCTTTATTTCTTGAAGTGTAGCGTTGGGATTTCCTAAAGCAATATTATTTTTTATGCTGTCATTAAACAAAATGGAGTCTTGGGTTACCATTCCGGTTAGTTGGTACAAAGATTTTTTTTTGACCTGATTTATCGGAGTTCCATCCACAGTTAAACTGCCTTTGTCAATCTCATAAAACCGATTGAGCAAGTTAGCCAAAGTGGATTTTCCACTTCCTGAGGGGCCGATAAGGGCAACCGTTTGTCCTTTTTTAATTTCGAGCGAAAAATTTTCTAATACCGGGCTTTGTTCGTAAGAAAAAGAAACGTTATTAAATTTAATTTGCTTCTTCAAAGATTTAATTTCAACCGAATCTGGGGAGTCTTCCATGTCATCATTGGCTTCGAGAATTTCGAGAACTCGCATAGCTGCAGCATCTCCTTTTTTTATATTATAATAAGCCTTGCTGATGCCTTTAGCCGGGGTTAAAATATTATAAGCTAATCCCAAATATGATAAAAAAATAGCCCCATTCAAACTTTGATCGATCAATACCATTTTTCCCCCATACCATAATATCACGCTAATGACCATGATTCCCAAAAACTCACTTACTGGGGAGGCGAGGTTTTGCCGGTTTAATAGCCTATTCGAAAAATCAAAAAAACGTGTGGTGGACTGTTTGAATTTTTTGACAAAAGCATTTTCTGCATTAAAGGCCTTAATGATCTTTATTCCACTTAAGGTTTCTTCCAAAAGGGACAAAAATTCTCCCTGTTCTTTTTGAACTCTGTCTGACTTACGTTTTAATGACTTTCCAATCTGTGAGATTATACCACCGGATATGGGTATAAAAATCAGTACAAATAGAGTAAGTTTTACACTAAAACTAAACATGACTATTAAGGAAAAAATAATTGTCAGTGGATCTCTTATGATCAACTCTAATATGGATAAAAAAGAGTGCTGAATTTCCAAGACATCAGAAGAGATCCGGGCCATAAGATCTCCTTTTTTCTTTTCAGAGAAAAAATAAATTGGTAAAGTAGTTGTCTTTCGGAATAATTCATTTCGCAAATCCATTAAAACACCATTCCTGAGGAAAGTGATGAAATACATAGCTAGATAATTGAAAATATTTTTAAGAAAAAATAAACTAATAATCATGCTGATTACAAAGAGAAGTGCAATACCACTGTCTTGTTCCATGTATTGGGTTATTTTGTAATTGAAAAAATTTTCGAGGTAATTTTTGATTTGTCCAATCCCCTCATAGTTCGGTGGGACAGATGTTTTGGGTGTAGTTCCAAATAGAATCTGCATCATAGGGATCATGGCTACATAAGCCAGAGCACTGAAAATTGCATAAAGGAAATTGAAAAATATATTCAAAAAAGCAAATCTTTTATAAAGTAACCCAAACCTTAGTATTTTAAAGTAATAATTCATTTACAGTCCCATACCTTTAACAATAGTTTCAATCTTTTTATCAAGATGAGACTCCATGATATCCCATTTATTGTTTTGTTCAAGCTTTTCATTTACACTAAAGTAGAATTTAATTTTGGGCTCAGTACCACTTGGTCGAATGGCAATTTTAGAGTGATCTTCCAAAATAAAAATTAAAACATCGGCTACAGGTAAATCTATTTTCTCCGTTCGATTCTCAAATAGGAAAACTCTTTCACTTTTGAGGTAATCCTCTTTTCGAGAAACCCTAATTCCACTAATTTCTTTAGGAGAATTTTTTCTGTATCCCTCCATCAAGTTCTTTATTTTATCTGCCCCTTCTTTTCCTTTTTGGGTAAATGAGATGAGTTTTTCTTTGTAAGCTCCAAATTTTCTGTAACATTCTACCAAAATGTCGTAGAAAGTTTGGTTGTTATTTTTGGCAAAAGTTCCTATTTCGCAGGCAAGAAGTGTCGAAGTTACAGCATCTTTATCTCGGACTGCATCACCTACTAGATAACCAAAACTTTCTTCCCCACCCCCAATAAAGTCTAAAGATGGGAAATCCTTGATTAGTTTCCCAATCCATTTGAATCCGGTAAGGGTTTCCTTGTAGTGGATTCCATAAGATTTAGCTATTTTCTGAATCATTGGAGTGGAAACTATGGTTGAAGCTACAAATTGATTTCCATCAAGAAGCTTATTTTTCTTCCATTGTTCTAGAAGAAAATAAGTCATAACCACCATTGTTTGGTTTCCATTGAGTAATCGGAAATTATTTTTAGGATCTCTAATTGCAACCCCCAAACGATCACAATCAGGATCTGTTCCAACAACCATATCAGCACCAATTGCATATGCCTGTTCTAAAGCCATTTGCAGGGCCTCTGGTTCTTCAGGATTTGGGGATTCTACAGTGGGAAAGTTGCCGTTGGGAGTGGACTGTTCCTTAACCAAATGAACATCATTGTAACCGGCTTTTTCCAATACCTGGGGCACAGCAGTTATTGAAGTTCCATGCAAGGGAGTAAATACAACTATAAAATTTTCTCTTCCTTTCAATTTGAACTGCCCCAATTGGACGGATTTGTCAAAAAAGGCTTGATCTATGTCTTCATCAATCCAATTAATCAAATCTTGTCTGGCATTAAATTTTATATCCGAAAACTTAATTTGATTGATTTGTTCGATAATCTGTCTGTCCTGTGGGGGAACTATTTGTCCTCCATCTTTCCAGTATACCTTATATCCATTATACTCTGGGGGATTGTGGGATGCAGTCAATACAATTCCGCAATGGGCTTGAAGGTGTTTAACAGCAAAGGAAAGCTCGGGAGTAGATCTCAAATCAGTGAATATAAATACCTCAATATCGTTGGCTGAAAAAACTTCAGCAACTTTTATAGCCAAACTTTTACTGTTGTTTCTACAGTCATAAGCAATCACAACCTTTATGGTTTGATCATTAAAAACACTTTTAAGGTAATTACTGAGTCCTTGGGTACTTTTTCCCAGTGTGTAAGTATTGATTCTATTGGTACCAATGCCCATAATCCCTCGCATTCCTCCCGTACCGAATTCTAAATCTTTATAAAATGCATCCTCAAGTTGTTTGGGGTTTTGTTTCAGTGCTTTTAGTCGATCAACCGTTTCTTTGTCGAAAGGAGGGCGAGACCATTCTCTAATTTTGGCACTTAGTGCTTTACTCATAGGTCGTTTTAGTAATATTATATCTTTTAATATTCTTATTGTGCCGGATCAATATTTCACCTAAAAATCCCGCAATAAAGGATTGAGCACCCAAAATCATCATGGTCAAAGCAATAAAGAACTCTGGTCTTTGAGTAATCAACCTACTTTGGGTGTTGAAATAGAGTTTGTCAATGCCCAGGTATAGAGTAAAACCAAATCCCACCAAAAGCATTAAAGTTCCCCAAAAACCAAAGAAATGCATCGGTCTTTTACCAAAGCCGTTGATGAACCAAAGGGTAATCAAGTCTAAAAATCCATTGAGAAAACGATCGGCGCCAAACTTGGTTTTCCCATATTTTCTGGCCTGGTGTTGTACCACCTTTTCATTAATTTTATCGAATCCCTCGTGGGCAGCTATAACGGGGATATAGCGGTGCATTTCTCCAAACACCTGTATGTTTTTAATTACTTCTTTCTTGTACACCTTCAATCCGCAATTAAAATCGTGGAGTTTGATGCCCGAAACCCTTCTGGCAGCCCAATTAAAGAGTTTAGAGGGTAAATTTTTTAAAAGAAAAGAGTCATAACGTTTTTTCTTCCATCCAGAAATCAGGTCGAGATCTTCTTCTTTTATTTGAGTGATCATAGATAAAATTTCCTCGGGAGAATCTTGCAGGTCTGCATCCATGGTCACTACAAAATCTCCTTGAGCTTTTGTGAAACCTGCGTGTAAAGCCTGAGATTTTCCATAGTTTTTTGAAAACTGAATACCATGAGTATTGGGATATTTTTTACATAATTCAGCAATTACCTCCCACGAGTAATCAGAACTTCCATCATCAATAAAGATGATTTCATAATCATTTTTTTTCTTTTCAAGTGAGCTTATGATCCAATTGTGAAGCGGTAATATTGATTCACTTTCATTCAATAATGGGATAACGATGGAAATTTCCATATAAGGATGGTTTCATCGCAAAAATATGAAATTTGTACTATTCGGGCTGAGATTTTTTAAGTACGAGACCAACAACCAATGAAATGATAAAACCAAAAAATAAATTAAAGATGATAATGAACCCAGAGGTTACTAAAGGCCCTGAGAATTCTTTCTGCATGTCAAATATTTTATTTACGTTTTCTAGGGATATTTCTGGATTTTCCTGCAACATCTTTTGTTTTTGGTATTCGATGGATTTATCTATAAAATTTGGATCAAGGAATTGAGACATTATAACAAAATAGACTGCGATCAATATGCCGGAGATAAGGGCAGTGCCCACCCCAGTTTTCAGGGCTTCTGATAATCTTAAATAACCACCATTAATTTTTTTAAATCGCATTATTCCCCACAAGATGATACTAATTAAAAAAGCGTAACCAATTATACTTGTGGCGGTATCGTTTTGATAATGCATGTCTAATGCGAAGAGCATAATCCCATACAAAATATTTGTTCCCCCTAGTATCAAGCCAAAATTTAATGCTGTTTGAGCGGTAGTTATTTTTTTATTTTTCAAAGTTTAACTTTATTTCATGTAAATTTATTTAAAAACATTAAATTTGTTTGCTTTAATTAAATAATTAGTTATGAAAACGGGTATACATCCTGAAAATTACAGACTCGTTGCTTTCAAGGATATGTCCAACCAGGACATATTCATCACAAAATCAACTGCTGAAACTAAAGAGACCATCGAGCACAACGGTGTAGAGTATCCATTAGTAAAATTGGAAATTTCCCGTACATCCCATCCATATTATACTGGTAAATCCAAATTGGTTGATACGGCAGGACGAATTGACAAGTTTAAAAACAAATATTCAAAGTTTAAAAAATAATCTTTTTTAGCTGAAAATACCCCAAAGCGTAATCCCTAAGGTTTTTTTGTTTTGCGAACTTTTTTAAGTTTAAGTACGTTGACGGGGTTTAGGTTGAGCCCCAAAACATTTTTATGGCTAAATCTTAGGACTTGATCGTAATAAAGTGGAATTAGTGGATGTTTGCTCATGGCCAGTGAATCCATTGATTGATAGGTTTCACCCCGTTTTTGTGCATCGTTAATAAAAAAACTATTTTCATAAAGACTATCGAGGGTAGGGCTGTAAAAATGGGTGTAATTTGGTCCTGTGGGGCTAAAATTTTTAGAGTAAAATAAAGACAAATAATTTTCGGCATCTGGGTAATCTGCTATCCAATTTGATCGAAACATTTCTAATTTTCCTTTCGAACGTGCTTGTTTTAAAGTTGCTGGGGGCATCATGTCGACTTTGATTGAAATGCCTATTTTTTGTAATTCTCTTTGAATATATTCACATAGGTCGATATAGTTGGCATCTGTTGCTAAAGTAATTTCAGCTTTCAGTCCAGTTTCTTTTTCAAATGTCTTGACTAATTCTGCTGCCTTTTCTGGCTGATATTTTAAGACTACTTCTTTAGGGTGTCCGGAAAGCCCTTTAGGAATAAAACCTTTGTTTCCAATAAAACCAATATTATTTCTTAAGTAAATCATCATTTTTTTACGATCAAAACCAATGTTAATTGCTTCTCTGATCAAAGGAGATTTGATAACAGGGGAAGGGCTGTCTAAATAAAAGCCTAGGTATTCTGTGTTGAGATAGGGTCCTTTTTGAAGGTTGATTTTTCCCTTGTATTTTTCTGTTAGCGTGCCCTGTTGGGTTAATAATTCATCCTTATAAGAATTGTCCAAAGTATTGAGTATATCTAATTTTTCTTGCAAGAAAAGCATGAATTCACTTTGTTTATCTGGTACAAAAGATATCGAAATAGACTCAAGATAGGGGAGGCTATGACCTAAATCGTCGCGTTCAAAATAAAGGGGATTTTTTCTCAAAACTAATTTTACATCCTCTTCCCAGTTTTTATAAGCAAAAGGACCTGTACCAATAGGATTTTTCCTAAAATTCCCTCCTGTCTTTGTCACTATTTCCCTAGGGACAACCGAGCAATATCGCATACTAAGCAACCCCAAAAATGCAGGGAAAGGTTGTTTAAGTGTAATGATCAAAAGCTGATCATTTTTTGCCTCAATACGCTCCACGTTTTGTAATATCCAGCCCCCGGGTGAAGCTAGTTGTGGATCTAAAAGCCTTTTTAGACTAAATGCGAAATCTGATGCGTTTACTTTTCTGGTTTTTGATTTTCCAAAAGCAGGATGCTGATGAAAGAAAACATTTTCCCTTATTCGGAATTCGTATACCAAACCATCGTTCGATATTGTCCATTGCTCTGCCAGATCCGGAATGATTTCCAGATCGTCATTAAGTTGGACTAGGCTATTGAACATATGAGTAGTGGCCCAAATATTCGGTAAGTTTCTAGAAAAAGCCGGGTCTAAAGAAGTAATGCTGCCATACTCATTATATCGAAAGACCATGTGTGATCGATCTTCCTCCTGTTTTTGATAGCAAGAAAATAATAAAAGTATGATTACTAAATAACTTAAATAGTTCAATACCGTTAAATTAAGCTGTTTATTTAACAAGTGTAAAGATTGTATATTTGCAGCAAAATACAACTTTTTTAATCCAATATCATAATGGGGTATGTTGAGGAAATGACTACTAAATTTTCAAAACCTAGGGTGGCTTTTTACACTTTGGGCTGTAAATTAAATTTTTCTGAAACTGCAACAATTTCACGTGACTTTAGGTCTGATTGCTATGAACATGTGGATTTTAACTCTCCTGCTGAGGTTTATGTTATTAATACTTGCTCAGTTACAGAAAATGCTGATAGAAAATTTAAAGGTTTAGTGAAAAAAGTTCTAAAACAAAATCCAAAAGCATTTGTTGCGGCTATTGGTTGCTATGCTCAGTTACAGCCCGAGGCGTTAACAGAAATCGATGGTGTAGATTTGGTATTAGGGGCTAGCGAGAAGTTTAAATTAATTGACTATTTAGGAGATTTAACTAAAAATCCAGAAGGATATATTCACTCATGTGAAATTTCCGAAGCTAACCATTATGAAAGCTCATTTTCTTTGGATGACCGTACCCGAGCTTTTTTAAAGGTTCAGGATGGATGTGATTACAAATGTACATATTGTACAATTCCTCTAGCGAGAGGTATCTCCAGAAGTGATTCTTTGCGAAATATAATAAAGAAAGCATTGGAAATTACGAAGAGAGGAATCAAGGAGATTGTTCTTACCGGCGTAAATATAGGAGACTATGGAAAAGGTGAGTTTGGTAATAAAAAACATGAACACACTTTTTTAGACTTGATTGCAGCACTAGATGAAATTGAAGCTTTGAAACGAATCAGAATTTCGTCTATAGAACCCAATTTATTGACCGATAGGATCATCGACTTTGTTGCCAATAGCAGAGCTTTTGTACCTCATTTTCACATTCCTTTACAAAGTGGGAATGATGAAATTTTAAAAAAAATGAAAAGAAGGTATTTGAGTGAATTATACAGGGATCGAATAACTCAGATTAAAGATTTGATGCCTCAGGCTTGTATTGGAGGTGATGTTATTGTAGGATTTCCTGGCGAGACCTACTCCGAATTTTTGGATACCTACAACTTTTTGGCTGATTTGGAGATTTCTTATCTACACGTTTTTTCATACTCTGAAAGGCCAAATACTGAGGCTATAAGTTTACCAGATATAGTTCCACACTACATTCGAAATAAGAGGAGTAAAATGTTGAGGGGCTTATCTGCCAAAAAAAGACGTTCATTTTACGAAAGTCAATTAGGAGCAAATGTAAATGTCCTTTTCGAAAATGAGAACAAAAGAGGTTACATTACTGGTTTCAGTGAAAATTATGTTAAGGTGAGAACCCCATGGAACCCTTTATTGGCAAACAAGATAGAAAAGGTTACCCTTAAATCGATAGATGAGGAGGGATTTGTTAGGTTTGAAAAAACAGTTAGAGCTTAATACCCACTGGTAGTAGAGATTTATATGATTTATTGCGTCTTACAAACCCTGCTATTTTTGGTGAGGTGGGAACCACTCTTAAATTTTTTTCTGAAATAAATTCTAAAACACTTTTGATGAAATTCTCTTCAAATTCAATATCATGAACATCTCCCGGGATAACGATTTTGGTGAGGAAAATTTTTCTCTCTTGCTCAGCGTATTCGATTCTTGCCAGAGAGCCATTAACAAAGGTTTCGAACTGTCTCAGGAATTCATTATTTTGTAATTCAACTGGATACATTACGAATATTACTAATTTGGTTTAATTAATATATAATAAAATATTGGTCTATTAGTTGAAGAGGGGAATACAAAATTAAATATTTTTTGAGTAATTGACAATAATAAATAGTAAAACATTATGACAGAATCAGTATATCTTATGCCAGGAATGGGTGCAAATCCAAGAATATTTGAGTTTCTCTCATTATCTGAGCGTTATAATATCAATTTTCTCACATGGATTTCCCCTCATAAAAATGAATCCCTTCAAGATTATGCAAAGCGAATGTGTCTCAGGGTAAAACATCAAAACCCAATTCTTGTAGGGGTATCTTTTGGTGGTATTTTAGTGCAGGAAATGGCTAGTCATATCCAATGTAATAAAGTAATTATTATTTCCAGTATTAAATCCAACCAGGAAATGCCCAATCATATGCTGTTGGCAAAGAGAACAAATGCTCACCGATTACTACCCATAAAATGGGTTAAAAACCTTGAGACTTTTGCACTATTTGTCTTAGGTAATGGGATTAAACACCGTGTTGATCATTACAAAAGGTATCTTTCTGAAAGGGATCCAGAATATCTGAATTGGGCCATTGATCAATTGGTTAAATGGAGTCGTAAGGAAGCTGATAAAAATATTGTCCATATTCACGGTAAACAGGATACTATTTTTCCGGTAAAAAATATTAAAAACCCATTAATTAAAATAGACGGTGATCATGCAATCATACTGACGAAAAGTGATTGGTTAAACAAAAATCTTCCTAAAATTATTACTGAAAATTTGGTTGATAAAACATTTTTAAAATAATTTCATAAAATGAAATATAGGATAATGTATCTACTTTGGGGAGTATTTCTCTTCATTTTTATAATCTTGGTTTCAGGATTTGTGTTTACAATTGATGGTTTTACTGCTCTAAAAAGTTATGGTGAAGAGCCAACTTATAAGGTTTACGCTCTAGATTTACCAGATACTTTGAGTTTTGCAGGAGAAAAAGTACCCATAGATTCCCCTGACTTGAGGGAGCGACTAGACAGGGAATTACTGGTGAATACCTATTGGCAATCCAATATGATGTTGCTGCTTAAAAGAGCAAATAAGTTTTTTCCCATTATCGAAAAAATTTTAAAAGAAGAGGGTGTTCCAACAGACCTGAAATATTTATCGGTAATTGAAAGTGGATTGGAAAATGTTATTTCTCCTGCGGGTGCCAAAGGGTTTTGGCAAATTATGAGGACAACGGGCAGGGAGTACGGGTTAGAGGTCAATAGTAATGTTGATGAGCGTTATCATGTATCACTCTCCACCAGGGTGGCTGCCGAATACCTAAAAAAGGCAAAAAATAGGTTTGGATCATGGACACTTGCCGCTGCTTCATACAATAGAGGTATTTCAGGCATACAAAAAAAATTAGATGTCCAAAAGGTGGAAAGTTATTTTGATTTGGGATTGGGTCAGGAAACAAGTCGATACGTATTTAGGATTCTTGCAATAAAAGAAATTATTGAAAATCCATCAAAGTACGGTTATGTTTTTGATGACAGTGATTTGTATTTTTCAGTTCCAGTTCGATATCACGGCTTGGATACAGCTATTTCTAATCTTACAATTTTTGCACAGAAAATGGGCGTTAATTACAAAATTTTAAAGATTCACAACCCATGGCTATTGCAAAATCACTTAAATAACAGATCCAGAAAATATTATGAAATTGCAATACCTGAAAAAGGACACTATTAGATGCGTTTCATTTGTTGTTGCATTATTTTAACTTGGTCTGTCAGCATACCATGTTTGTCCAATTTTTTGGCTTCTGCCAGTAGAGCAGTAGCCTCTCTTTTTCTTCTTTTTTGCATCATGATTCCCGCCAGACTCATTTTTGCCATCGCCAAATCGTGCGTCATTGTAAGCCCTAATTGAATGGCTTTTTTAAAGTGTTTCTCAGCAGTTGTGAGGTTGTTTTGAGATTGTATGATTCCATGTAGATAATAAAAATACCCTTGCTGTTTTCTCACTAAAGATCGCTCAGGACTTTTGATCTTATTAAGCCATCGCTCAGTCCCTTGAAAGTCTTGTTTTCTCAATCTTAAAAAAGCCAAGAAAATCATTTCATTTTTAAAATACAGCAATACCATCATACTTGATAAGAGTGTTAAGAAAATACCATTGCCAATATAGCTCTCATAAAATTCGTAACCCCCATATAAAAAGAAGGCTATGGCCAAAATGAGTTTAATTATTTTTGGAAACATAAGATTTAATTTGGGTTCGAAGTTAATAAGAATACGTTTAATACCATTTGTATAAGAGAAAAGATGTTGTATATTTGCCCGGCCTTAAGATAAAGTTTTTTAAAATGAAAAGGACCTTCCAGCCCTCAAAGAGAAAAAGAAAAAACAAGCACGGTTTCCGTGAGAGAATGGCAACTGCAAACGGCAGAAAAGTTTTGGCCAACAGAAGGTCAAAAGGTAGAAAAAAGATATCTGTATCCTCTGAGCCTCGCCACAAAAAATGATGATAAAAAACAATATTTAAAGGTGTTATTCTATTTTGAATAACACCTTTTTTTTTATATTAAGAAAATTTTACAAACTATCATTTATGCCGAAAAGACCTGAGATAAAGAGTATTTTAATTATTGGCTCAGGCCCTATTATTATTGGTCAAGCCTGTGAATTTGACTATTCTGGAACCCAAGCATTAAGATCCATAAGAGAAGACGGAATTGAAACTATTCTCATCAATTCTAACCCTGCAACCATTATGACCGATCCTTCTATGGCAGATCATGTTTATTTAAAACCGTTAATAACAAAATCTATTATCGAGGTTTTAAAAATTCATAAGGTAGATGCCGTTCTACCCACCATGGGTGGACAAACCGCACTTAATCTATGCATCGAGGCTGATGATAAAGGTATTTGGGAAGATTTTGGTGTTGAAATAATTGGTGTTGACATCGAAGCCATTAATATTACCGAGGATAGAGATCGTTTCAAAAAATTACTAAAAACCATAGACATACCAGTTGCTCCTGCGGAAACTGCCACTTCTTTCCTCAAAGGAAAAGAAATTGCTCAAAAATTTGGTTTTCCTTTGGTGATACGTCCATCTTTTACATTAGGGGGGACAGGTGCTTCTTTTGTTCATAATGCTGATGAGTTTGAAGAATTATTGACCAGAGGATTGGAGGCCTCACCAATTCACGAGGTCCTAATTGATAAAGCTCTTACCGGTTGGAAAGAATACGAGTTGGAACTTTTAAGAGACAAAAAAGACAATGTAGTCATAATATGTACAATCGAAAATATGGATCCAATGGGTATTCATACTGGAGACTCCATTACTGTAGCTCCAGCGATGACATTATCTGATACTGCCTTTCAACGCATGCGAGATATGGCCATTAAAATGATGAGAAGCATTGGTGATTTTGCTGGAGGCTGTAATGTTCAGTTTGCCGTAAGTCCAGATAAAAAAGAGGATATTATTGCCATTGAAATTAACCCCAGAGTCTCCCGTTCATCTGCATTGGCCTCAAAAGCTACTGGATACCCAATTGCCAAGGTTGCGGCAAAGCTTGCCATAGGGTATTCTTTGGATGAACTGGAAAACCAAATTACCAAATCGACTTCTGCTCTTTTTGAACCCACATTAGATTACGTGATTGTAAAAATTCCACGTTGGAATTTTGATAAGTTTGAAGGATCAGATCGTAAACTTGGATTACAGATGAAGTCAGTGGGTGAGGTAATGGGTATTGGGAGATCATTCCAAGAAGCATTGCATAAAGCTACCCAGTCACTGGAGATAAAGCGAAACGGCCTGGGCGCAGATGGCAAAGGGTACACTCAATACGACCAAGTCATTGAGAAATTGACCCATGCAAGTTGGGATAGGGTTTTTGTTATATATGACGCTATACAGATGGGCATACCACTGAGTAGAATACATGAGATCACTAAAATTGATATGTGGTTCTTGAAACAATATCAGGAACTTTACGAATTGGAAAAAGAAATTTCCAAGTTCAACATCGATAGTTTAGACAAAGCATTGCTTTTAGAGGCCAAACAGAAAGGTTTTGCTGATCGTCAAATTGCACATATGCTCGATTGTCTTGAGAGTGAGGTTAATAAGAAAAGAGCTGTCATGGGCATTGAGAGGGTTTACAAGCTGGTGGATACTTGTGCTGCAGAATTCTCAGCTTCAACACCATACTATTATTCTACTTTCGAAGAAAAAATGCAACTTAGAGATAGTGATTCCTTCAGTGAAAATGAGAGTAAAGTCAGTGATCGTAAAAAAATTATTGTTTTAGGATCCGGACCAAACAGAATAGGTCAGGGCATTGAATTCGACTACTGTTGCGTTCATGGAGTTTTGGCTTCATCAGAATGTGACTATGAAACTATAATGATCAATTGTAACCCGGAGACAGTTTCTACTGATTTTGATATTGCAGATAAATTATATTTTGAGCCTGTTTTTTGGGAACACATTTACGACATTATTCAACATGAAAAACCTGAAGGAGTTATTGTACAATTAGGAGGACAAACTGCACTTAAGTTGGCTGAAAAACTTGATAGATATGGTATCAAGATAATTGGAACCAGTTTTGAATCTCTTGACTTGGCGGAGGATAGAGGAAGCTTTTCCACTTTGCTCAAGGAAAACGACATTCCTTATCCTGAGTTTGGGGTGGCAGAAACCGCAGACCAAGCACTCGACTTGGCCGATAAACTTGACTTCCCTATTTTAGTCAGACCCTCTTATGTATTAGGTGGACAGGGAATGAAAATTGTCATCAACAAAGAGGAGTTGGAAACCCATGTGGTGGATTTGCTCAGAAAAATCCCCAACAACAAGCTTTTACTGGATCATTATTTAGATGGAGCCATAGAGGCAGAAGCAGATGCCATATGTGATGGAGAAAATGTTTATATCATAGGTATAATGGAGCATATTGAACCATGCGGAATACATTCTGGAGACTCCAATGCAACCCTGCCTGTATTTAACTTGGGTGAGTTTATCTTACAACAAATCAAGGATCATACTCACAAAATTGCACTTGCTTTGAAAACTAAGGGTTTGATAAACATTCAGTATGCTATAAAAAACGACAAAGTATATGTAATTGAGGCCAATCCAAGGGCTTCTAGAACAGTTCCATTTATCGCTAAGGCTTACAAAGAACCATATGTAAACTATGCCACTAAAGTAATGTTAGGGCAAAAAAAGGTTAAAGACTTTAACTTTAATCCTAAATTGGAGGGTTATGCAATTAAGCAACCAGTCTTTTCATTCAATAAGTTTCCAAATGTAAATAAACAATTAGGGCCAGAAATGAAAAGCACAGGGGAAAGTATATTATTTATTAATAGCCTAAAGGAAGATGAATTTTACGATTTGTATGCGCGCAGAAAAATGTATTTAACCAAATAATATATAATTCTTTATATTTGATTGATGATTGATGAAGTATGATAAACAAGAGTGTATTTGTAGTCTCACTGATTTTATTTGCAATTCTGTCGAGATTCCTGCCACATCCTCCCAATTTTACTCCTATTGCTGCAATAGCCCTATTATCCACTAAAGGTTTTGCCAATCGTTGTGTTGCCTTTTTGATTCCAATTATTAGTTTATTTATCTCGGATTTGTTTTTAGGATTGCATACAACAATACCTTTTGTTTATGGTTCTTTTATCTTAATTGCTCTGTTGGGTAGGTATGTTAAAAAAATTAATATACTTACTGTATTGCTATCATCCTCAATATTCTTTTTGGTCACTAACCTAGGTGTCTGGCTCATACATTATCCGTTAAGTGTTGAAGGACTTTTTCAATGCTATATCTTGGCTTTACCTTTTTTTCTAAATACAATAATAGGTGATTTAGTATACGGTGCTTTGTTGATTTATCCTTTTTATGCTTTACAAAAAAGGAATAGATTTGCTGTTTAAAATAGCTTGTAAAACTTAAATCCGTGCGCTTCTTCTGATCCGATTTTTTTTATTTTTTACTTTCAAAATAAACTATTTTTAGGAAAGGTTGGTCATCAAAATTCTGGCTAATTTTTGTAGGTTTGCTCTGTGATACGGTTTTGCATCGCAAATGAAAAGGGAAGTTGGTGAAATACCAGCGCTGTACCCGCAACTGTAAGCTTTATCCGCACTGCGGATGTTTTTTGGAAACTTCATGCCACTGATAATTTCGGGAAGGTGTTCAAGAAAACGCGAGCCAGGATACCTGCCGTACATAGTGATCTGATACTTCGGGGATAAAGAATCAGCTTGCTCTAAGGATATTATATCCCTTTAATCTTTATTATGAAATTAGCAAATGCCTTATTGGCCACACTTCTTTCGCTTTACACCATTTTTGCACAATACCAAACCTTAGACAGCATAGCTGTGTCAACTAAATACCTAGATGAAGTTGTTGTTACTGATTCCAGATTTGCCCTAAAGCGATCTCAATCCGGAAAAACTGTGATTAAAATTAAACAGGAAGAAATTCAACAATTTTCAGGATTGGGATTGGGCATTCTCTTGTCGACCCATTTGGGAATAGATGTGATAGGTAAAAATTTATATTCAGGGCACAACCCTAGCACCATATCCATAAGAGGAGGCCGTAACCGTCAGGTTTTGATTTTGATTGACGGAATAAGAGTATCTGATCCTTCCAGAATCGATAACGATTTTGATATCAATGCTTTGAGTATTGAAATGAT
>CETK01071056.1_pt1 | contig 34550 bp, 27 predicted proteins | sample 361431 | NCBI WGS metagenome assembly CETK01 (sample SAMEA2622452, study PRJEB7988) | marine metagenome | biome: marine biome (ENVO:00000447); feature: surface water layer (ENVO:00002042); material: "saline water (ENVO:00002010), including plankton (ENVO:xxxxxxxx)" | depth 5 m | reverse complement strand
CAATGGCTGCTGATGCGGACATTTCAAAAGCTGCAGCTAAAAAAGCTTTAGAGTCTTTCCTTGGTAACGTAGGAGGTGCTCTTAAAGGCGGTGGTAGAGTCTCACTAGTTGGATTTGGATCATGGTCAGTTTCAAAAAGAGCTGCTAGAGATGGTAGAAATCCTAGAACTGGTGCTACGATTAAAATCGCTGCTAAAAATGTTGTTAAATTTAAAGCAGGTGCTGAATTATCGAGTTCAGTCAATTAATATAACCAACAAATTTATAAAAATCTCCTTCGGGAGATTTTTTTTTGAAAAGTTTTAAATTTTGTTTTTTAAAGGCCATTTACTAGTTTCAAACCTTTCTTTGGCTGAAGACTATATCTTCAGAAGGTCCGTCATCATAATCTGTGATAATGAAAATAAAAAAAACCCGATGGGATTTATTTTAAACAAACCGCTTGGAATTAATTTAAACGACATCCATCCCAAAATAAATAAGAAATTAAGAATATATTTCGGAGGACCCGTTGCCAAGGACACACTCTTTTGCCTTCACAATTCTGAATTAAAACTAAAATCAAGTAAAAAAGTGACCAAAAATTTAAGCTACGGTTGTGACATCGATGAAATTATAACGAAAAGTAAAAACGGTGTGTTAAATGAAGACAATATAATGTTTTTCTTAGGTTATGCAGGTTGGACTAAAAACCAGCTCTTGGAGGAGATAAGAGAAAACTACTGGAAAATAAATAAAAATTACTCTAAAAATATTTTTGAAAGATCAGAAGAAAATTTATGGAAAAGAATCACAAAAAAAATGGGTGGTGATTCATTCATTTGGTCTAACGCACCGGAGAATATACAGAATAATTGAAGTTATAAAATTTAAATTATACAGCCCCAAGTACCTGTTTTAAATCACCAACTAAATTTGACCATAACATTTTAGACTCTTCGATTTCGTCTTCATCAGAAAAATCAGTTACTGTAAGTGAAACATCTTTGGTTATTTCATCAACTGTAATTAAAAATTCAAAAAAATATTCTTCATAATCTTCGTCATCATTTACCCACATAAATCTAACAGATTCGTTATTTTTTTTTGATAAAAGTTTAGCGTATTCCTCGCTATCCTCCCATATAAAAGTAAAATCTTCACCTCGTGAATTAACATCATCAGCAAACCATTCGGATAAACCTGATGGGGTGGATAAATACTGAAATAATAATTGTGGTGAACAATGAAAATTAAATTCTAAACTGAATAATTTTTTGTTTGCCATCTTATTTTCTTTCATTGGCAATATATCGAAAAAATTTTTAGATGGTAAATTTTAATTTGATTTTTTTAATGCTTTTTTCTCAAGCATTTTTATATCTTGTAGACGTTTCGTTGGCGAGGTAGCTCAGGCGGTTAGAGCGTCGGATTCATAACCCGGAGGTCGGGAGTTCAAGTCTCCCCCTCGCTACTTGATTACAATTTTTTATTTATATTTTAAACTTTTAAAAATAAATTTATAAATTTTAATTCCTAATAAATATTTTAGAATTAATTATTGGAAAGTCCAATTTAATAGTCAGAAGTTGAAAAATAGATTAATCATAACAATATCTTTGATTCTTATTTGTTGCAGTAAAGGCAGCGATGAAACTGAAATTGAAGATATTATAGAATCAGTTGATGAAATTAAGAAATATGAGGTTTCTATAATTTCAACGAACGGAGGCACCGTGAATGTTTCATCAGGGACTTACAATGCTGGGACAGTTTTAAATTTAACCGCTACTCCAAATGAAGGATTCACATTTATTAGTTGGACGGGTTATGAAAGTAACGATAGTTCAATTACTTTAACCATTAATTCAGATATATCATTAACAGCGAACTTTGAAAAAATTCCTGAGAATAATTCTAAAAACAAAGTTATTTTTAATAAAAATATCCACAACAGCCTCCCTGGAGAGTGGATTAATGAATATAATAATATAATGGATAGCTTAGATATTATAATCCCTACAATGGCAACGAATTATGCAGAACTAGATATCTATGCTTGGAATAGTAATGCAAATAAACCCTATTCGTCAATTATAGGAGACCAAGGTGGAGCTTGCATATGTGGAAATGATTTAGAAAGATATATGATTTTAGAAATCCCAGAAGATGAGTTTACTTTTGAATCAATGCATAGATATTCAGTTATACCTCACGAAATGTTTCATGCTTATCAAATGAGTATATCAAAGAATTTTAATGACGGTGATTTTCGAATAAAATGGTTGTCGGAAGGAAGTGCAGCTTCTTTTGAGTCAATTTACGTTCAACAAAATTATTCATATAATTATTTCAAATTTGATCAAAATAGTGTTGATATTGAAGTTCTATTTACCCCTGAAATTTTCGAAAATTATGATAGTATAGGTGATGTAAATTATTCTTCGTCTGTATTTATGACTTTAGTTTTAGCAAAAGAATTACAGAAAAATAATATCCCAGAAGAAAAGGCTTTTGAATTAATCTTTAGAGGTTTTTTACAAAAGAATCCTAATGATGAAAATTGGAAAAATATATTTGAAGAAGTTTTTTCTATGTCATTAGAGAGTTTTTATTCTTCTATTTCAAATTATACAAATGATATAAAGACAGTTTTACCTAGTGAAAATTTAAGCTTACTAGACATATTTGAATTATCAAATGAAAACTATACAATTAAAGTAACATCCCCTGATTCAGATGATTATATTTTAAATGGTAACGATAATGAAGGGGTTGTTGAGGGTAGGGACCCAAAAGTAACAGTAAAGCTCGGTGACACACTCACATTTAATGTTGATGCATTTGGACATCCATTTTATTTAAAAACGCTACAAGGATTGGGAACAGACGATTTAGTTACTGGTGCTGAAAACAATGGTACTGAAAGCGGAACAGTTATTTGGACCCCTGCAAAAAAAGGAATATATTATTATCAATGTTCATTACATAACGGAATGTATGGTGAAATCATTGTAGAATAAAATAAAATCCCAAATTAATGGGATTTGCTTTTTGTGCGGAGAGACCGAGACTCGAACTCGGGGAACACTTACGCGTTCACAGATTAGCAATCTGCTGCATTACCACTCTGCCACCTCTCCTTATTTAAATCGCAAGTTAAAGAATTACGAATACGAAATCAAAATATGAGAACAATAATTTAACTAGGATATTCAATTCTTAATTGATAAATATTAACTAATTTTTTTATAAGAACTTTTTTAACTGTTTCAATTTCTGAAAATGTGATATTTGAATTTAAAAATTGTCCTTCATCCATTTGTTGATTAATAATTTTATGAACAAACTCGTCCAATATTTCAAAGGAAGGTTCTTTTAGACTCTTTGAAGCTGCCTCAATTGAGTCTGCCATCATAACTATTGACGTTTCCTTAGAAAACGGCTTTGGCCCAGGATAAAAAAATTTTTTAATGTTGGCCTCAGGATTTAAATCTAGTTGTTTTTTATAAAAATAGTAAACTTTTGATGTACCATGATGTGTTCTAATAAAATCAATTACTCTGTCTGGTATTTTATTTTTTTTACCCAAACTTATACCATCAATCACATGACTGATAATTATCTTTACACTTTCTTCGGGATTCAATTCATCATGAGGCGAAAAACTACCTTTTTGATTTTCAGAAAAAAAATTTGGTTTTTTAATTTTACCAATGTCATGATAAAGAGCTCCTACTCTAGTCAATAATGCGTTTGCACCAATTTCATTTGCACAAGCTTCAGATAAATTTGCAACTTGTAAGGAGTGATGAAATGTGCCGGGAGCTTTATCGGATAATTCTTTTAAAAGAGCAGAATTAGTATCAGATAATTCTAAAAGTGATACATCCGACACTAAAAAGAAAATTTTTTCATAGAAATAAATAAGGGGTAGGACAAAAAGAGTAAGCATCCCATTGGCTAGAAAAAAACCAAATTGTGAGAAATCAATTTTTTCAATATTTCCTAAACTTAGGAGATAAAAAATTATATATCCTAAAAAATATACGACTGTTATTTGTGCAACTGAAATAAAAAGATTTGCTCTTTTGTAAATTTTAGAAGTACTCAAAATAGAAATAATTCCTGCCAATATTTGAATGAAAATATATTGAAAGCCGTTAAAAACAGTGAAACTTATAATAATTACAGAAATAATGTGAATAAAAAAAGCTAACCTAGAATCAAAAAATGTTTTTGTTAGTAATGGAAAAACACAAATTGGAGCAACATAAATAAATCTTGGGTTTAAATCCACCAAAATGAAGGATATTATTACTGAAAGAACAATATTTAAAAATATAAATGTCATTTTATTTTCATCTACAAAGATGTTATATCGGAATTTATATATATAAAACAATGAAAGAAGAAGTAAAGAGGTAACTAATAAAATATACCCTGACAACATTGAACTATTTAGTCTTTTATTGTCATCTTTAGATGAAAACTGATAGTTCAAAGATTTTAATTTATTAAGCTTTTCTCCTTCTACAATTTGGTTTGTTTCAATTATTACCTCTCCCTTTAAAACTAAATCTCTAGTTAGGGATATTGTTGAATTAAGTTCATTAAAGTAATCTTCGGTTAGTCTTTTATTATACGAAAGGTTGGGTTGTAAAATTTCAAAGAACAAATTATAAAACTTTTTTTCATTTCTTTTAGAACTATTTTTCAAGCTTTTATCAAGTTCAGCAGAAAGATTCTCTAATTTAAACAAAGAATCAAGCACGGTGAGTCGCTCTACATTGTTAAAAATTAATGCAATCTGCGTTGTTTTAAAACTACTTAAGTTCAATGGTAGTATACCCCTTTTTAAGTAAGAATTTAAAAAAACCAAACCATTTTTGTAATCGATAGAGTCAATTTTATACTCAAAAAATTTATTAAAATTTTTAGAATAATCCTCTAAAATTAATTCAGAAATTTCTGGGTTTACATCTAAATACGAAATCGATTTTGATTCGATCGACTTTTTTTCAATTTGTAACTCTTCAGTTGATTTAATTATTGGAAAATCAAAAGGTGCGTACAAAGTACTACCTGTCCATCTTTTACCTTCTGAAAACTGAATAGAATATTGAGTATTTGAGGGAATAAAATAAATAATGACAATTGTAGATAATATTAAAATGAAAGTTTTATATAGGAATGGACTAACCTCCAAAAACTTTTTTAACATGTCAAATAATTTTAATGATCAATAAAATCCTGAAAAATAAAAATAATTATTTAATATCTTTAATTAGACTGAATTTGCTCTAGAAGTAATTTCATTTTAGAAAAACCTTCTGTGTCACCAACAGTAGCATATATATTTTTTAGTGTCTGGATAGCTTCTATATTACTTTTTGAATCAATTTCAATAAGCTTTTGTAGGATGGGTACACATTCCATGTAGATTGCTTCACGCTTTAATTTGAGTTCATCATATTTCTTATTTTCAGCTCTTGACGTACCAAGAGAATTCATTTCCTCAACAATAGCGTTTTCTTGTTCTAAAACTAATGATACTAAATTTAAGTATGCGTTTTGCATTTTTGGTTCAAGCTCAATTGCTTTATTGTAATAATTTTCGGCATCTTCCTTTTCTCCCAATTCTGAACTAACAACACCTAAATTATAATATAATGTAGCATTACTCGGATCTTGTTTAAGTGCTTCTGCAACCAATTCAGAATACCTTTGGTTGTTTCCTAAACGAAAGTTTATGTTTGCTTCGGTTAATATTAGATCAACGTCAGTAGGATTTTCGCTCCTTGCTTCTTCCACGGCCTGGATTGCCTTGTCCTGCATACCAAGATTGTCATATAGCAAGGCAATAGATTTAATTATATTAGGATATACAGATTTGGTATCTTCTTCTCTAACATTTTCATAATCTTTGGATTTTTTAAATAAAGAATATTCAACTTCAGAAATTTCTTTTTCAGTACCGATTTCTATGGGAGTTGCATAATATTTAGTTACAATCCCTGTATATTTCATTTCCTTTAGTTTTTCGTAGTATGTCAAAGCATTATTATAATCATTACCATTAATTGAGCTAACTGCAGCATAATATAAAAGATCAGTTTTGTCAGGTGATATTTTAAAAGCTAAATTATAATTTAAGGCTGCTTCCTTGTAATTGCCAGAATTATAAGTTTCGTTTGCATAAGTTTGAATTTCATATAATAGAAATTCTATTTCAGACTTTAAAATTTCTTTAATTGCTTTATTACCTTCAGCTAATTTGAAGTTATCATATGCTTTAGAAAATTTTTTTTGACTTTTAGCAATTTGTCCAACTAGCAAATAGTATTGGGTAATTATTTTTGAATCATTTGAGTTGATAATTAAATCACTATTTCCTTTAAGAATTTCATTTGATTCGGTAATTTTTTCTTGTTTGAATAATTTTTGGGCCAGTTTCAATTCTTTCTTTTGAGATAACATTAAGGGTCCGCAGAAGAAAAATAAGAGTATTAGTTTTTTATTCATTTTTTATATTAAGAGAACTAATTTAAGTAATTTATGAACTCATGTCCTCATTTTCGTGCAAGTTTTCTTGTGAGTCATCATCGCGTTCTTCTTCTTTAATGACTTTTGCAACAGCAGCTATAGTGTCTTCACCCTTCAAATTTATCAATTTAACCCCCTGAGTAGCTCTTCCCATAACTCTTAGCTTCTCGACACTCATTCTTATGGCAATTCCTGACTTGTTAATAATCATCAAATCGTTTTCGTTACTTACATTTTTTATAGCCACTAAAGAACCGGTCTTATCCGTAATTGATATAGTTTTAACTCCTTTACCCCCTCTGTTTGTTGTTCTGTAATTTTCCAAGCTCGACCGTTTGCCGTATCCATTTTTGGAAACAACAAGGATGTCAGTTGTCACGTCGTTAACTGAAACCATTCCAATTACCCTATCGTTGTTATCTTTTAATTTAATCCCCCTAACACCTGAAGCACTCCTTCCCATTGGTCTAGTTTTACTTTCTTGAAACCTAATGGCTTTACCTGATTTAACCGCCATCAAGATTTCACTATTTCCATCTGTTAATTTAGCTTCTAATAGTTCATCATTTTCTTTAATTGTGATAGCATTGATTCCATTAATTCTGGGGCGAGAATATTTTTCTAAAGAAGTTTTCTTTATTTGTCCTTTTTTTGTAGCCATCACAACATAATGGCGATTAACATACTCTAAATCTTTCAAATCTTGAGTATTGATAAACGCTTTTACTTTATCGTCTTGTTCAATATTGATTAAGTTTTGGATTGCTCTCCCTTTAGAGGTTTTTGACCCCTCGGGTATTTCAAAAATTCTCATCCAAAAACATCTTCCTTTTAGTGTAAAAAACAACATATATTGATGATTTGTACCTACGAACATGTGCTCTAAAAAATCTTCATTTCTTGTTGTAGATCCCTTTTGACCCACACCACCCCTGTTTTGAATCTTATATTCTACCAATGGTGTCCTTTTTATATAACCAGCGTGAGATATTGTCACAACGACTTTATCGTCTGGTATCATATCTTCTTCACTAAAATTTCCACCAGCATATTGAATTTCAGATCTTCTAGTGTCACCATATTTCTCTTTTACCTCTAAAAGCTCAGTTTTAATAATCTCCATTCTACGGTCCTTGTTACTTAAAATATCTTTTAGATCCAAGATTGTTTTTTTAAGTTCATTAAACTCCTCCCTTAATTTATCTTGCTCAAGTCCAGTAAGTTGTCTAAGTCGCATTTCTACAATAGCTTTAGACTGTATTTCGGTTAAGTTATATTTGGATGACAAATTATCTCTTGCTTCATCTGGTGTTTTTGACTTTCTTATTATGTTAATAACCTCATCAATATTATCTGAAGCAATTATTAAACCCTCCAAGACATGGGCTCTGTCTTCTGCCTTTTTTAATTCAAATTCAGTTCTTTTTACAACTACTTCATGTCTATGTTCAACAAAATAGTGTATTAAATCCTTGAGGTTTAATAACCTTGGCCTCCCATTGACCAATGCTATGTTATTTACACTAAAAGATGATTGTAATGGTGTAAATTTATAAAGCTTATTTAAAACTATATTTGGTATAGCGTCTCTTTTCAAAATATAAACTATTCTTAAGCCTTTTCTATCGGATTCGTCTCTAATATTTGATATACCCTCAATTTTCTTTTCATTTACTAATTCAGCAGTTTTTTTTATCATTTCAGCTTTATTGACCTGATATGGAATCTCTGTTACAACAATACATTCTTTGGAATCTATTTCTTCAATATTAGCTTTACCTCTAATTACTACTCTTCCTCTTCCAGAGTGAAAAGCCTCCCTTACTCCTTCATAACCATAAATCACACCTCCAGTTGGAAAATCTGGAGCTTTAACGTGTTTAATTAATTCATCAATATCGTTTCTTAATTGCTTTTCAACAATTAATTCTTTTTTTCTGCTGTATATTTCAGCATCATTATGATTCCAATTTCTACCGTCTTCTAAGTATTCATTTTTCAAAATTTCAATTACCTCTTCATCTGTCATGGAAACTTTGTCTGATAAACCAATCTTTTTAATAAAAATGTTATCAATGAACTTGACTATTCCGTCTATCACCTCTACTAAGTTGTGAGGTGGCATGTTGGTTGCCATTCCAACAGCTATACCAGAACCTCCATTAATTAGAAGATTTGGAATTTTAGTTGGTAATACTACAGGCTCTTCAAGAGTGTCATCAAAATTAAGTTGTTTGTCTACCGTATTTTTATCAATGTCGGCTAACAGGTCTTCAGAGATTTTTTGCATTCTAGCCTCAGTATATCTCATTGCAGCAGGGCTGTCACCATCAATTGAACCATAATTACCCTGACCGTCAACCAACATATATCTTAAACTCCATTCTTGGGCCATTCTAACCATCGTGTCGTAAACTGATGAATCTCCGTGAGGGTGATATTTACCTAAAACCTCTCCAACTATTCGAGCGGACTTCCTGTATGATGAAGATGCTCTTATACCCATTTCATGCATTCCGTACAAAACTCTTCTATGCACCGGTTTTAAACCATCACGCACATCTGGCAAGGCACGTGACACAATGACAGACATAGAGTAATCGATGTATGAGGACTCCATCTCTTTGACAATATTTATTGGTATGAGTTTTTCTCCTTCAATCATTACAAAATCTATTAATAACACAAATTTATCTTTTTATATAGTGTTTGTTGGGATCCATAAAATTATTTCTTATCTATTTATTAACATTTTTTTATTGAAAAATCATTTTCTAAATGAGGTATTTCTTCTTTGATTTTAATTTTTTTTTTTGTCTATTAGCCTAATATTAGACTATGGTACAATCTTTGAAAATATTATTTTCTAAAAAAATTATATATGGATGATAATTTTTCTCCAAGAGTAAAGGATGTTATTTCTTTTAGTAAAGAAGAGGCTTTGAGACTAGGTCATGATCACATAGGTACAGAACACTTGGTACTCGGAATATTACGTGATGGTGGTGGAAAAGCTATTACAATTCTCAATGCCATTGATATAGATTTAGATAACCTCAGAAAGAAAGTAGAAATTTTAAATCCTGCATTGTTAAATAACGAAGGAATCGAAAACACAAAAAGAAATTTACATTTAACAAGGCAAGCAGAGAGAGCACTTAAAACAACTTTTTTAGAAGCAAAATTATTTCAAAGTAATTTAATTGATACCGCTCACCTTCTACTTTGCATTTTAAGAAATGAAAATGATCCAACTACCAAACTCTTAAGTAAATTCAATATCAATTATGATCTAGTAAAAGAACAATTTAAAATATTACTAACAAATGATTCTGATTATCTAGAAATTTCTGATTCTTCTTTTCCCGAGGAAAAAGATGATTCTGAAAGTGGTGAAAAACAAAATCCATTTGTTCCAACGACTGAATCTAGTAAATCAAGAAAATCTAAAACACCAGTGCTTGATAATTTCGGAAAAGATATAACTGGACTAGCAGAAATGAACAAATTAGATCCAGTAGTAGGTAGAGAAAAGGAAATTGAAAGAGTTTCTCAGATTTTGAGCAGGAGAAAGAAAAATAATCCTTTGTTAATTGGTGAACCTGGAGTTGGAAAATCTGCTATAGCTGAAGGTTTGGCTCTAAGAATAATTCAAAAAAGAGTTTCTAGAGTTCTTTACGGTAAAAGAATTATTACGCTAGATCTTGCAAGCCTAGTAGCAGGTACTAAGTATAGAGGGCAATTTGAAGAGAGGATGAAAGCAGTTGTTAACGAATTAGAAAAAAATGACGACATCATACTTTTCATTGATGAAATACATACCATTGTTGGTGCTGGTGGAGCAACTGGTAGTTTAGACGCTTCAAATATGTTTAAGCCGGCTTTAGCAAGAGGGGAAATACAATGTATTGGTGCCACAACCTTAGATGAGTACAGACAAAACATAGAGAAAGATGGAGCATTAGAGAGAAGGTTTCAAAAAGTAATTATAGAACAAACTACAGAAGCAGAAACTATAGAAATTCTTAATAATATCAAAGAAAAATATGAAAACCATCATAGTGTTAATTACACTAAATCGGCTATTGAAGCTTGTGTTGAGTTGACAACCAGATATGTAACAGACAGATATTTGCCGGATAAAGCGATTGATGCGCTAGATGAGGCTGGCTCTAGGGTACATATAAAAAACATGAATGTGCCGAAGGAAGTTATTGATTTGGAAAAGCAACTCGAGATTGTAAGAAATAACAAAAATAGCGTTGTAAAAAAACAAAAATATGAAGAAGCAGCAAAACTCCGTGATGATGAAAAAAGGGTTGAACGAAATTTAATTCTTGCTCAAGAAAAATGGGAAGAAGAATCAAAATTAAATAGGATAGAAGTCACTGAAGGGCATATTTCAGAAGTTGTTTCAATGATGACAGGGATTCCAGTAACAAAAATTCTTTCCACAGAGAAAAGCAAGCTTTCGGGGATGTGTAAAAAAATAAATTCAAATCTTATAGGTCAAAAACTAGCTGTTGAAAAAGTAGTTAAAGCAATACAGAGAAATAGAGCAGGTTTAAAAGATCCACAAAAGCCTATAGGTTCATTCATTTTCTTGGGCCAAACAGGAGTTGGTAAGACACAACTAGCTAAAATATTAGCAAGAGAAATATTTGAATCTGAAGAAAATTTGATTAGGGTTGATATGAGTGAATACATGGAAAAGTTTGCTATATCAAGATTGATCGGTGCGCCTCCAGGCTACGTAGGCTACGAGGAAGGTGGCCAACTTAGTGAAAAAGTAAGACTCAAACCTTATTCCGTAATTTTACTTGACGAAGTAGAAAAGGCTCATCCTGATGTTTTTAATATGCTCCTTCAAGTATTAGACGATGGTTATTTAACAGATAGCTTGGGAAGAAAAGTTAATTTCCAAAATACTATAATAATCATGACTTCCAATATAGGCGCAAGACAAATAAAAGATTTTGGTACTGGTGTTGGCTTTGAAACTTCATCTCAAAAAGCACAAACCGATGAGTTTGAGAAAAGTGTAATCAAAAATGCCCTAAAAAAAACCTTTTCTCCGGAATTTTTAAATCGCATTGATGATGTTGTAATTTTTAATAGCCTTAACAAGGAACATATGCTGGAAATAATTGAAATTGAATTAGAAAAAGTTTTTAAAAGAATAAACAAACTTGGTTTTGAAATCAACATCTCAAAAAAAGCCAAAGAATTTCTAGTCGAAAAGGGATATGATAAAAAATATGGAGCGAGACCGCTAAACAGAGCAATTCAAAAATATTTAGAGGATCTTATTGCACATGAGATAGTAACAGACTCAATTAAAGAAAAAGACTTAATAAAAGTTGATGTTGATAAGAAAAATTCAAAATTATCACTCGAGATAAGCAGGTAAATCTTTTTTTTTTAAACAAAACAATTAAAGTATTTTTGCAGTTTAGTATTCAATATCTTAGTTCAAGATTGTGAAGATTTTGGATATATAATTTTATTTTAGTTATCTATAGAGTAAACTGTATTAATGAAAATATTAAAATTTGGTGGCACTTCAATTGCAAATCAGTTGTGCATTAATAACATTATTAATATAGTTAAAAATGAATCTAAATGTGTAGTAGTGGTTTCTGCAATCTCTGGAGTTACAAACTTGCTTATTACTTGCATGAAAAAAGCAAAAGAAGGTAATTTAAATTTTAAATCAGAAATTAATAAAATTTATAAAAAACACCTTGATGTTATAAATCTATTTATTTCAAAAAAAAATGACGGTGAGTTGATTGCCTTTATTAAAAATCAACTTAATAAAGCAGAAAAACTTCTTAAAGGAATATCCCTTGTTAAGGAAATTACCCCCAATACTTACTCGAAAATAATCGTCACTGGGGAAATACTATCCAGTAAACTAATAAATGAAATTTTTATTAATAAAAAATTAAATTCAAGACTAGCCAACGGAGAAGACTTAATTTATGTAATTGGAGATAGTCAAAATCATTTAATAGACTGGATTAAAACAATCAAAAAGATTAAACAACTTTTTAATCAAAACCCATTTCACACAACAGTAATTCCTGGTTTTATATGCAAAAACGAAAATGGAGATTTGTCAACATTAGGAAGGGGAGGTTCGGATTTGTCGGCTTCAATTGTAGCGAACATATTAGATGTGAAATCACTTGAAATCTGGACTGATGTAAGTGGTGTTTATACTGCAAATCCCAAAATTGTTTCTCAAGCTAGGCCGATCAAAAAAATTTCTTACCATGAAGCGATGGAATTGTCACATTTTGGAGCAAAAGTAATCTATCCTCCAACTGTTCAACCTCTCATAGAAAAAAAAATAAAATTGAGAATAAAAAATACATTTTTCCCTGAAAATAAAGGAACTTTAATTAGTGATGAGATTCGGGAGAATAATGGTCAGATAGTTAAGGGTATAACTTACATTGATAAGGTTTCCATTTTGTGCATTGAGGGGAGTGGTATGGTTGGTGTTCCTGGTTACTCCAAAAGGTTCTTTGAGGTAATTTCTAATAATAACATAAACATTATAATGATTACTCAAGCTTCCTCAGAGCATTCAATATGCGTAGCTCTAAGAAAAGACGATGCCAGAAAGGGAAAAAAAGTAATTGAAAAAGAATTTTTATCCGAAATACAATTAAAAAAAATTGAACCGATTAAACTCGAACAAAACTTAGTAAATGTTGCGATTGTTGGCGATAGAATGAAAGATCACCAAGGAATTAGTGGAAAAATGTTTAGTTCCTTAGGATTAAACAATGTAAATATTCGCGCGATAGCACAGGGATCTTCAGAAAGAAACATATCTATAATAATTAATGAAAATGATACTAAAAAGGCATTAAATACTCTACATGAGGCATTTTTTGAAAAGTATATTAAAACTTTAAATCTATTTATCGTTGGAGTTGGAAATGTTGGTTCAAAACTAATTGAACAAATACAAAAGCAAAAAAAATATTTAGAAGATTATTTAAGATTAAGAATAAAAATTATTGCACTAGCCAATTCAAAAAAAACACTAATAGATATAAACGCTATTGATACTAAAAATTGGAGAAAAAAATTGGATAAATCTGAAAAAACAGATCTAAATAATCTATTTAAAAAAATAAAAAGTCTTAACCTAAGGAATGCTATTTTTATAGATAATACTGCAGATATTAAAGTTTCAAAAGAATATAAAAGATATTTAGAAAATAACATAGGAGTTGTTACTTGTAATAAAATTGCATGTGCGGATAGTTTTGAGAATTATAAAACACTAAAGAATGTATCTCGAAAATTTAACAGTCCTTTTCTTTTTGAAACAAATGTAGGTGCTGGATTACCTGTTATTGACACACTTTCAAACCTAATTGCTTCTGGAGACCAAATAATAAAGATCGAGGCAATTTTATCAGGTAGTCTTAATTATATTTTTAACAATTTTAAAAATTATGATTCATTTCATGAAATTGTAGAAGAAGCGATGAAAAAAGGTCTAACTGAACCAGATCCAAGAATTGATTTGAGTGGAATCGATGTTGCAAGGAAAATTTTAATTCTTGCTAGAGAAAGTGGAATTGATATTGAACTTGATGAAGTAAAAATAAATTCATTTCTTCCCAAAGAAGTCAGTGAAATAAGTGACACCGATTTATTCTTAAAATCTCTTAAAAAACATAAATCACATTTTAATTCATATCTAAAAAGTGTGAGGGCTAATAAATCCTCTCTAAAGTACGTGGCAAGATTGAATGAAGGTAAAGCTGAAGTAGGCCTAAGGGAAATTCAATCTGGGCATGATTTCTTTAACATAGAAGGAAGCGACAATATTATTCTTTTTTATACGGGAAGATATAAAAATAATCCACTAATTGTTAAAGGTGCAGGGGCAGGTGCTGAAGTTACTGCCTCAGGTATTTTTGGAGATATAATCAGAATCGGTAAGAGATGAACAAAATAACTATCAGTGTACCTTCGTCTGTTGCTAATGTATCATGCGGGTTTGATGTCTTGGGTTTTTGTTTAGAAGAGCCTTGTGATGAAATGACTGTAAAAATTAGAAAAAAAGAGGGTTTAGATATTAAAATTATTAACGGAAAATCAATTCCAACAGACCCACAAAAAAACGTTTGTGGACCAGTTGCATTTTCAATGATTAAAAGATTAAACTTAAAATATGGATTTGATATAACAATTGTTAAAAAAATAAATCCTGGAAGTGGGATTGGAAGCAGTGCAGCTAGTGCAGCTGGAACAGCCTTTGCAATTAATTGTTTGACTGGAAATAAATTTTCAAAATTAGAGCTTGTTAATTTTGCAATGCTAGGTGAGGAAATAGCTAGTGGTACGAAACATGCAGATAACCTGTCACCAGTAATTTTTGGGGGGTTTACATTAGTTCGTTCATTAAAGCCTTTGGACATAATTCCTCTGCCATCATTGGAAGAATTACACGTGATAATAACTCACCCATTAATTGAATTAAAAACTAAAGACGCGAGGTCAATTATCAATAAAGAAATTAAGTTAGAAAAGGCCATTCAACAATGGGGAAACCTTGGTGGATTTATAGCAGCATTATATACTAATAATTACGATATGTTGTCTAAAACAATTGATGATGTAATTATAGAGCCTCAAAGGTTAAAACTTATACCTAATTTTAAAGAGATAGTTGCTTCTGCATCAGAATATTCACTTGGCTCAGGAATTTCTGGAGCTGGGCCATCAATTTTTTCAATTTGTAAAGGAAAAAAAAATGCAGAACTAGTTTTGGACCTAATAAAAAAAATTACGGAGACAAAAAGCATCAGTTACAATTTAATTCTTTCAAGAATCAATACAGATGGAATCAAAATAATTAACTAATAATGTATTCAAGCCTTGGAAAAAATCAAAATGTTGTAAGTTTTAAAAATGCTTTATTTAATGGATTAGCGCCAGATAAAAGCCTTTATTATCCAATTAAAGTAAAAAAATTGAATAATGATTTTTGGGTCAATTTTAAAAAAATGGATACTTTTTCATTGGCTTACAATGTCCTAAAAAATTTCATAAATAATGAAATACCTAAAGAAAGTTTAATCGATATAATTAAGAGGACTTTGGACTTTAATTTTCCCACTGTAACAGTTGACAAAAATATATATAGTTTAGAATTATTTCATGGACCGACCATGGCATTTAAGGATGTTGGAGCAAAATTTATGTCAGGCTGCATGGATTATTTTATTAAAAATGAAAAATCAAAAAATAAAATAACAGTAATTGTTGCAACGTCAGGGGACACTGGAGGGGCCGTTGCAAACGGATTTTTGGGAATTGACGGAGTGGATGTGGTAATATTATATCCTAAAGGCAGGGTTAGTGAAATCCAAGAATTACAACTCACAACACTCGGAAATAACATTTCAGCTCTTGAAGTAGACGGGTATTTTGATAAATGTCAAGAAATGGTTAAAAAAACTTTTGTTGACGCAGATTTGACTAAAAAGTTATTAACGTCAGCAAATTCAATCAATGTTGCAAGATGGATACCTCAGATGCTTTATTACTTTTTAGCATATAGAAATTTAAACACAGAGAATTCAAACATAATTTTTTCTGTACCAAGTGGAAATTTTGGTAATTTATGTGCTGGAATGCTTGCAAAAAAAATGGGGCTACCCATTAATCATTTTGTTGCTTCAACTAATGAAAATGATACGATTCCAAAATTTATGAAAACCGGACAATACAAAAAACAAAAAACAATATCTACTTTAACAAACGCAATGGACGTCGGTGATCCAAGTAATTTTGTAAGAATACTCAATATGTATAATAATGATTTTGACATCCTAAAAAAAGAGCTAACGGCTTATAAGTTCTCTGATAAAGAAACGGTTTTGGGAATAAAAGAACTATATCTAAAATCCAGATATTTATTAGATCCCCACGGTGCTACTGCGTATTTGGGTTTGAAAAAGTATTTGTCAAAAGACCCTAAAGCTTTAGGTGTATTTTTAGAAACAGCTCACCCTATTAAATTTTTAGATACAGTTGAAAATGCATTGAGTATGGAAATAAAAATTCCTGAACATATATTAAAACTCAAAAAAAAGAAAAAAGAAAAAATTGCTATAAAGGATTACAAACAATTGAAAATGTTTTTGTTGTCAAAATGATTAAGCTGTAAATTAAAAATCAAATTATAGGTTGAGAAAAAATCTAAAATGAAGAAAACGAATCTTTATGAAACTCATAAGTCTTTAGGGGCTACTATGACAAATTTTGCAGGATACGAAATGCCAGTTTCTTACGGGAGTATACTTTATGAGCATAACTGTGTAAGAAACAGTGTAGGAGTTTTTGATGTTTCCCATATGGGTGAGTTTTTGGTTGAAGGAGAGAGTGCTGAAAGATTTTTACAATATTGTTGTAGTAATGATATCAAAAGATTATTCGTAGGAAAAGCACAATACAATTACTTTCCAAACTTGAAAGGAGGTATTATTGATGACTTAATAGTTTACAAATTAGAGGAAAATAAGTACTTGTTGGTTTTAAATGCGTCAAATATTCAAAAAGACTGGGATCACTTAAACTTATTAAACAAAAACTTTAGTGCTGACTTAAAAAATATCTCTGACAATATTTCTCTTATATCAGTTCAAGGTCCAAATTCTACTAAACTTTTAAATAAAGTTTCTGATTTTAATTTTGAAACTTTAAAAAATTATATGAACTGCATAACTAGTGTAGCTAGTATCAAAAATGTAATTGTTGCCTCGACAGGTTACACTGGTGCTGGAGGTTATGAAATTTATTGCGATAATAAAAATGTTAAGTATTTATGGGATACAATATTTAACGAGGGGAAAGAATTTAATGTATCGCCAATAGGTCTTGCAGCAAGAGATTCCCTTAGAATCGAAATGGGCTATTGTCTATATGGAAATGAAATTGACGATAGCAGGTCTCCTATTGAGGCTGGTTTAGGATGGATCACTAAAACTCAGACAAATTTTTATGGAAGTAATCGTATTATAGAAGATATTGATAACGGATGTAAGTACATGATTGCAGGAATTAAATCTGAGGACCGAATGATTCCTAGAAAAGGGAATATTATTCTAAATTGCAGTAATCATGAAATAGGAATTATCACATCAGGAACTTTTTCACCGACTCTAAAAAAACCGATTGGAATAGGATACGTATTGAAAGATTTCATAAATTCTGATGAAGAGATTTTAATCGATAACAAAAGAAAAATATTTAAAGCCAAACTTTCTTCATTACCGTTTATTGAATTTTGAGTGAATAAAATTTTGATCCTTGGTGGTAGCGGATTTATAGGATACTCCTTATATAAAGAGTTAAGTCCATATTTCAAAACATTTGGTACTTTTTACTCAAACATAAATTTCAAAAGAAATAAACATTTTTTTGAATATGACATTCAGAACAGTAATGTAGAAAAACTATTAATTAAAATAAAACCCAGCATAATAATTTCTTCATTAAGGGGACCTTTCGATAACCAAATAACTTTGCACCACACTTTAGTTAGTTATGCAAAAAAATTCAATTATAAGCTAATTTTTTTATCCTCATCTAATGTATTTGATTCATTTCACAACTATCCCTCCTACGAATATGATAAAACACTGTCAGAGAGCAAATATGGAATATTTAAAATTAAAATTGAAAATGAAATTCTTAAATTAGAAACCAAAAATTACGTTATTGCTAGACTTCCAATGATTTTTGGTGTAAACTGCCCAAGAATAAAAGAGATGCGAAATAAAATGATTGAAAAAAAACCGTTTGAGGTTTTTCCAAATTCAATAATTAATGTGAACAGTATTTTAAAATTATGTCAGCAAATTCATTATATAATTAATCATGGGATGAATGGAATTTTTCATTTAGGAAGTACAGATTTGATAAGTCATCACGAGTTTTTTAAAAAATTAGCAATTCACAGAAGCTTTGATAAAATAGTTTTTAAACAGGTATATACCATGAACGACTTGCGCTATATTGCTGTTTTACCCAAAGAGAATAAGTTACCAAGTCATTTAACTATTACATGTGAAGAGGTTTTATCTGATTCACATACAGATAAACATAAGAATGGGAAGAGCATTTGAGTTTAGAAAAAGCAGGAAAATTAAAAGGTGGTCCTCAGTTGCAAAAACCTTTACTAAACTTGTTAAAGAAATAACTATCTGCGCTAAAGAAGGAGGAATTGACCCTAAATCAAATTTAAAATTGAGAGCACTGATACAAAATGCAAAAAATGCTAATATGCCTAAAGAAAATATTGAAAGAGCACTGAAAAAAGCTAGTGATTTAAATACAATTGGCTACAAAAAAATCCTATATGAAGGTTATGCACCATACGGGATTGCATTGTTAATTGAGGCTGCAACCAATAACAAAAACAGAACAATAGCTAGTTTAAGGAGATATTTTAATAAATTTGGGGGATCTTTGAGTGTTTCAGGTTCAGTAGACCATATGTTTGAACACAAATGTTACTTTAAGTTTAATTCAAAAGGATTGGATCTCGAAGAACTTGAATTAGAATTAATTGATAACGGTATAGATGATCTTTTCTCTGTTAGCCAGGATACATATGTTTACGCTCCATTCGAAAAGTTTGGTTCAATTCAAAAAAAATTAGAAGATAAGTCTATTAAAATATTGTTATCAGATTTTGAAAGAATTCCAATTAACACGATTAAATTAGACGAATTAGGTAAAGATTTTGTTAATAAACTTATTAGTTTAATTAAGGAAGATGATGATGTTCTTAATGTATTTAGTAATCTTAAATAATTTTAGAGCATGCTGTTTTCGGCAATTTTTCCTTTTACTCCAACAAATAAAGATTTTAAAAATTTCAAATCTTTATCCTGATTTCCTGTTGGTGTAAAAAGATTAAAAAGTTTAACTTCTCTTTTTTTCCAGTCAAATGCAACAGGTAAAATCTGACAATCAGTCTTTAAAGCAATATAATAAAACCCGGTTTTCCATTGCTTATTTAACTTTCGAGTTCCTTCTGGGGCTATCGCAAGCCTTAGGGTGACATTTCGGTCAAACAATTTAGAAATCCGATCTACTAAATTCATCTTTCCAACTCTATCGATGGGTTTACCTCCAAGTTTATTAAAAAAATTGGTTGTCCAAGAATTATAAAATTCCTTTTTAATTAGGAAGTTAATGTCTTCACCAAGAAATGATCTAGCTCCAATTGCAATGACAAAATCCCAATTACTTGTGTGAGGGAAAACCAATACAATTAGTTTTTTATTTGATGGGAAGTTTCCTACTAACTTAAATTTAAATACTTTAAATGCCATAAAACGACATAAATAGCTAAACATTCAAATTGGAATTTAAGTATTTTTCAGCTCTTATAAGATCGTGTGGGGTGTCAACTCCTATAGTAGGCTCCTCGATATCAATCATTTTTATCTTTTGGCCATTTTCAATAAATCTCATACACTCAATCATTTCTGTTTTTTCTAACTTACTTGGTTTTAATCTTGAAAATTGAATAATAGATTTTTTTAAAAATCCATAAACACCAACATGAATATAGAAATTAAAAACCTTGCGAGGATTTCTTGAAAAAGGGATTTTACTTCTTGATAGATACATGGCAAATTTATTTTTGTCTAGAACAACTTTAACACAGTTTTTGTCCTCGATTAATTTATAATTTTTTGTTTTATATATAAGTGATACAACCGGGATATCCTTGTTTATTTTATTTTTAAAAAAATTAATAATTTTTTTGATACTATTTGAACTCACAAATGGTTCATCACCTTGAACATTAATTACAATATCTGAATTAAAATTAGAAGATGCCTCAGAAACTCTGTCGCTCCCACACGAATGTTTTTTTTTGCTCATAAAAACTTTACCTCCATTTTTTTGAATGATATTTGAAATTTTCAAACTATCAGTAGCAACAATAATTTCATCAAAGATATTCATGAAAAGTAAATTTTGATAAGTCATTAGGATTAACGGAACTCCGTTTATTTTTTTTATCAATTTCTTTGGAAAACGTTTTGAATTTAATCTTGCAGGAATTATAGCAATTACTCTCATTTAGCCAAATATAATCTATTTTAAATTTGTAATTAAACAAACATTGAAGAATAAAAAAAAATTGTAATTTTAGTCAATTATGTCTAAAACATTACAATGAAAAAAGGTATTCTTGCTATTCTTTGGTTATTAATTGTTTTTTTAAGCTATAAAATTTATGATTCAATCAACGGTCCAATTGAATTTAATAAGGTAAAAAATATAAGATACGCGAAAGTTATTGATCGTTTAAAAGTAATAAGAAAGGCACAAATTGCTCATAAGGATGTAAAAGGTGTTTTTTCAAATAATTTTGACAGTTTAGTCCAGTTTATTGACGAGGGCATTTTCACTCTAATTGAAAAAAGAGATTCATCATATTTAGAATATGATCGTGTATACAGAATAGATATGTTGAAAGAAATAATTGTTATTGATACTCTTGGAACTGTTAATGTTAAGGACTCACTGTTTAAAGATAGTGATGAATACAAAAAAATGGCTTTCATACCTGTAAAAGGCGTCGAGGACAGCACATTTAAAATTCAATCAAATATTATTGATAAAAATGGATACAAGGTTCCTGTATTCGAGGTTAAAGTTTCCAAAAATATTGTTTTATTTGATCAAAATAGTGATCTTTTGAAGCAGGAAAATGAATTAATTTCTGTGGATGGTGTAAACGGTCCTGAAATAGTTTTAGGTTCTCTATCTAATGTTAGCACTAACGGAAATTGGCCAACAATTTTTGATGCTTCAAATTGATTCGAAAATAACCTCTAATGATTTATCTATATTAATTTTTGATAATAGAATCGCTTTTTGTACTATAGAACAAACTTTATTTTTTGATATTGAAAAGGGAAATATTAATTCGGAAAATTTAAATACTTGGATTTCCTATCATGATTTTAAAAAAAAGAATAAAAAATGTATTTTATTCGAGGGTAAAGGGGCTTTAGTTCCCAAGGAGCTTTTTGACGAAAAAAACAAGGATATTTATTTATCTCTATCAGATGTTGACTTAAAAAGAAAAAAAATTGGTACAAAACTTATTGATATAAATAAACAAGTTTTTGTTTTTTCTCAAAGTAGAGATTGGGGTTTAATGTTAAATAAATTCTTTTTCGATATTGAAATAACCCATTTCGCTGCTGAATTAATACCTTTTTTGTCAAAAATATCTAAAGACAATTTAAAGAAAAGCGTTTTTATTCACCTTAGAAAAGACTTTTTCGATCTGTTTATTTATCAAGGATCTCAATTATTATTCTTCAATTCTTTCCCTAAACATGATGAAGAAGAATTTTTATACTATTTATTTTTTGTATTAGAACAATTTTATCTTAGAACAAATCAGTTTGTTGCAACTTTTTTAGGAAAATTTATTGACTATAAAAAGTATTATAGTGTCTTTCAAGAATTTCATTCACTAACTAATTTTACTTATCCTGAAATTTTAAAAATAAAATCTAATCATCCAGCTCCCTTTTTTAGTTATTTTAATAATTATGAGAATAATATCAGGAAAGTTTAAAGGTAGGAAGATAAAATATAATAATTTACAGAATGTAAGACCTACAACTGATAGAACCAAGGAATCTTTATTTAATATTTTGAATCAATATCTTGTGTTTAATAATATCAGCGCACTTGATTTATTTTCAGGTAGTGGTAACATAAGCTATGAGCTAGCTTCAAGGGGCGTAAAGAAAATCACATCAGTTGAAAAAGATATAAAATGTGTAAAGTTTATAAGTAACTTTTCTAAAATTTTGGACATTAAATTGGATATATTTAATTACCCGGTAGTTCAATTTTTAAAAGTAACAAACTCAAGATTTAATTTAATTATTGCTGACCCTCCATACTCGTACTCTAGGAATGAAATAGAGAATCTCATAGATCTAATATTCAGCAAAAAAATTTTAAAAACAAATGGTATATTAGTTATTGAACACCACAAGAAAAACATAATTGGCGATAATGAGTTCTTATTTGACAATAGAATATATGGAACAAACTCATTAAGTTTTTTTAAAAAAAAAAGCAGGCCATAAGCCGGATTCTGTCAAGTCTTATCATTTATCTAGGTTTTTAATTGCTTAAAAACTCAAACCGCCTACCCCTCTACAAAGAACGAGCAACTCTTATATGTAGATATATTTAGCGTTGCACCATATAGAGTTTACATGATTTCACTACAGCTTTCCTGTACATTCTTTCTGTTGCACTAGTCCTAATTATCAAAAAGATAACCGACGGGTGTTACCCGCTATACTGCTCTATGGTGTCCGGACTTTCCTCTCTTAATTAAGAGCGATAAGAAGACCTGCAAAAAAACAAATTTATAATATTGTTAACAATTTTCATAGAATTATAAATTTTGTTAAAAAAGTAATCAAGCTTTTTATAATTTTGATGTAATGGGGGAATATAAAATTTCTGCAACAAAGTATAGACCAAAATCATTTAAAGAGGTAGTTGGGCAAGAAGATGTTACTGATACTTTAGAAAATGCAATAAACAGTGGGAAACTAGGTCAAGCATTGTTGTTTTGTGGTCCAAGGGGAGTTGGTAAGACTACTTGTGCGCGAATACTAGCACAAAAAATTAATTTAAATCAAGAAGACGCTATTGACTCATATTTTAATATTTTCGAATTAGATGCCGCATCCAACAGGAAAATTGAAGATATAAGAAAATTAAATGAACAAGTTAGGGTACCACCAAGAATTGGAAAATATAAAATTTATATAATTGACGAAGTGCACATGCTAACAACTGAGGCATTTAATGCATTCCTTAAAACATTAGAGGAACCTCCGAAACATGTAATCTTTATATTGGCCACTACTGAAAAATCAAAGGTATTACCAACAATTTTATCTCGATGTCAAATCTATGATTTTAAAAGAATTAGAGTTATAGATATAAAAAGGCGACTAGAAGATATAGTACTTGAACAAAAAATAAAATTTGATGATGAAGCTCTATTTCTAATAGCAGAAAAATCAGACGGATCGTTAAGAGACGGATTGCAAATATTAGACAGAATGATAAATTTTTGTGATAATGAAATTACAATTAAAAAGGTTTCTAATAACCTTAATATAATTGGAAGAGAATTTTACTTAGAAATTTGTGATAAAATTATTGAAAATAAAATTTCAGAAGTTTTAGTGAAATTTGATAGAATAATTTCAGATGGATTCAGTGAAATAGATTTTATTGTTGGCCTATCTAATCACTTTAGAAATCTTTTTTTCAGCAAAAACAAGAATACATTTAAATTAATTGAAACAAGTGAAAAATTAAAGAAAATTTATCTTGACCAATCGATGAAAATTGACTTGTACTGGATTAGAAAAGCACTTAAAATATCCAATTCATTTGAAACAAATCTTAATATTATAAACAACAAAAGAGTTCATATTGAAGTTTGTTTAATACAAATCTCATCTATTGGAGAAAAAAAAAAAAGTAGTCTAAATAAAGAAATTTCAAATACCTCTAAAGCAATTGATACTAGTTTGGGTAACCAAACAAGGTCGCAAGATTTGGTTGGCAAAAAATATACTAAATCAGAAAATAACAAAAATAAGGGAATAGAAAAAAAGCATCTAAGTTTAGGATTAGAAACAAAAGAAGTGTCTACTTTCTCACTAGCAAGTGTAGAAAAAAAAAAGACGTTTAAAGAAAGAAAAATTAATAATGATTTACCTGAATCAAAAACATCAATTTTTAAAAGTAATTTTACCCAACAGCAACTAGAAAGTAGCTGGAACTATTATCATAATATTAAATTAAAAAACAAAGAGTTTAACATCGCTTCATTGTTAAAAATAAGTGACCCAAAAAAGATAGATAATGTTATATCATATAGCGTCACTTCAGAAATTAATAAGAAAGAATTAGAAAAAGAAATCCCAAAGCTATTGGATTTCATTAAAAAAGCACTGAAAAATGATTTAATAGAAGTCAAAATTGATGCAAATAGTTCAATAAAAAAAAATATTTTATACACCCCATCCGAAAAATTTCAAAAATTAGTCGAAATAAACCCTTCCTTAGAGAAGTTGAGAAAGGAACTTGATTTAGATTACTAGAATCGGTATTTTAATTTGGTTATATTATTTTCTAAGCTCAAATAATACAAAAAAAGATTTATACATCTTTTTTTTCTTTTTTATATAATAGTCTAACCATTCCATCTGCTAAACCTAGCTTTGGAACATATATTTCTGTTGACCTTGACCATTCTAACGTTTTTAAAAATATTTGTGCTGCTGGAATGATCACATCAGATCTGTCTGGATTTAAATCTAAATTAATTATTCGCTCTTCGTTAGTCATTTTTATCATTCTGTTATAAATAGAATTAAGCTTAATTAGACTTAATGGTCTTGATTCTAAAACACCCGCTATTTTAAATATCTTATTTATATTTCCTCCTGATCCTATAAGAGCAACTTTAGAGTGGTGGCGTGCGTTTGTCTTGACCCAGACACGTATTTTTTCCCAAACGTTTTCGCTTACCATTTCATTTATCATTCTCACTGTTCCTATTTTGAAAGATTTAGACTTTTTTCTTTTTCCATTTACAATAACTGAGAATTCAGTACTCCCTCCCCCAACGTCAACACATATAAATGTTCTATTTTTGTTAATAAATTCAAAAATATTATTCAATGATATTATCTTCGCCTCTTTTCTGCCGTCAATAATTTCAATTTTCAATTTTGTTCTCTTTTTAACCTCTTGAATTACTTCTTTTGAATTATTAGCCTCTCTTAATGCTGATGTTGCAAAAGCTAATGAACTCCTTACTTCGTTTACTTTAATGATATGTTTAAATGCCTTTATTATTTTGACAATTTTTCTTATGTTTTTTGAAGATATTTCGCCAACAGTGAATGATTCCTGACCAAGTCTAATAGGAACCCTCACTATCGAGCTTTTAATAAATTTAATTGGAAATCCTTTTTTAACTACAACATTAACTATGAGAAGTCTAATTGCATTTGATCCTATATCAATTGCTGCAAGTTTTTCAATATTCATTTATTTGTAAGATTTTTAAAATATTTGTAGGTCTCAAATTGAGATCTTCTTTTTTTGATATTTTCATTTCTTACATTTCTTTCAATGAATTCATTAACCGATCTACTTTTCACATTATCTTCCCAACTAATTTTAAAGTTATCTAAAATTTGGTTTTGTAGATCAACGTCATATATAGGACAGGTTACCTCTATTCTATTTTCAAAATTTCTAGTCATCCAGTCAGCTGATGAAATATAAATTTTTGGTTGACCTTCGTTTTCAAATATATAAACTCTTGGGTGTTCCAAGTATTTGTCTACAACACTCAGAACTTTGATGTTCTCACTCATCCCCTTAACCCCAGGAATTAGACAACATACACCTCTTACAATCATTTCAATTTTTACCCCTGCACTACTAGCTTGATATAATTTCGATATTATTTTGTAATTAGTTATGCTATTTAACTTGAGTCTAATTTTAGATTTTCTACCCAAAGATTTATTTGTTATCTCATTGTCTATTAATTCAACCAATCTTTGATAAGTGTAATGTGGAGATACTATTAGATGCTTATATCTTTTAAATTCATAGTTGACTTCTAAAAAATTAAAGACCTTAGCTACGTCTTTTAGGAGTTTTTGATTTGCGGTAAATAAGGTATAGTCTGTATATATTTTAGCTGTATATTCATTAAAATTACCCGTACTAACAAAACCATATTTATTGATTTTGTCTCCTTCTTCTCTTAAAACTAAACAAATCTTAGAATGAACTTTTAAGCCCCTAACACCCATAATTAAATGTACTCCCGATTTTTCAAGTCTATCTGCTATATTTATATTATTTTCTTCATCAAATCTTGCTTCTAATTCGACATAAACGATAACTTTTTTTCCATTTTTTACAGCATTAATAAGACAACTAACTACTTGAGAGTGCTTTGCCAATCGGTAGAGTGTTATTTTTATCGTTTTTACTTTAGGGTCAAGTGCAGCTTCTCTTAAAAACTTAATTAAATAGGAAAAACTGTGATACGGAGTATAAATCAAATAATCTTTTACTGAAACAGCTTGCATAATATTTTCCTCCAGCCCAAGATTTTTTAGAGATAGCGGAATAGTTTTTGGATACATTAAATCAGTCCTATTTAGACTAGGAAATTTCATGTAATCTGCACGTCTATGATAACGACCACCTGGAATCAAACTTTTTTTGGATTTTACTCCAAGCTTACCCATAACTTTTTTTAGAGTCATGGAATCAATATCTTTATCATGAACTAATCTTACAGGATCTGCAAAAATTCTATCTCTTACACTGTTCATTATTTTTTCGGCATAACTTTTACCAAAGTTTTCTTCAATATCCAGTTGCCCATCTCTAGTTATTTTAAACATATGCCCCTCGATTTTACTGTAATCAAACATATTAAAAATCAAATGGAAGTGGAATCTTATCAGGTCATCAATCATCATTATGAACTGGATTCCATTCTCTTCAATTGGTAAAACGATAAAACGATTTAGCTGTTTCGGGAGTTCTATAAAGGCGTATATTTCCTTTTCATCCAAGTGATTTTTTAATTTAGAGTTTAATTCCATTTTAATTGCAAAAAAGGTTTTATTGTCAGTAAAGTCTTGAAATTCTTCTTTTAAAATTACTGTTACTAAAGATGGATTAACTTTTTCTAAAAAATAATCAGTCAAATATTGAACTTGATAAGGTTTAACTTCTTTCTCATTAATGAAATATATTTTTTCTTTTTTTAATTCGTTTTCGATATTGTTTAAAATCATGTTACTTTTTTGTTGAAGCTCTATCACCCTATTTGTTATTGATTTTAATAAATCTTTGGCTTCAATACCTCCTAAGACTTTTTTCCCAGACTTACCTGACTGAGCTATTCTTTTAACTGATGCGAATCTAACTTGAAAAAATTCATCTAAATTATTCGAAAAAATACCCAAGAATCTTAATCTTTCAATTAATGGGACTGTTCGATCGGATGCCTCCTCCAAAACCCTTTCATTGAAATTAAGCCAGCTCAACTCCCTGTTGAGAAACTTAAATTTTTTATTTTGAGCTTTTTTTTGATTCATATGTGTAACTCCCAAGATTTATTTTTGACCACTTTTTTTGGTTAAATTTTAACATTACCCAATCAGAGGTTCTTAACTCTGGTACTGATTCTTTTGATAAATGGTTTGCTGCTAATGAAAATGCTGGATTATGTCCTACTAAAACAATGTTTGAAAATTTATCATCTAAGTTGTAAACATACTCCATAATATCTTTATAATTAAAAGAATATAATTCGTCGGCCACTCTTAATTTTTCACATTTATTAAAACTATTTCGAGTCAATATTACTGAGGTATGTAGAGCTCGATTAGCTGGGCTTGTGAAAATAATATCAATTTTTTTAAAAATACTAAGATTTTTTGATGAAACCCTTGTAATATCATTTATGCCTTTTTGAGATAAAGGTCTGTCATAATCCTCTACGTTGTACTCCCAAGAAGATTTTGCATGACGTAAAAAAACTAATTTTTTCATAATTAAGGTGATAACCTCCTTGATTTCCAAACATTGCCATTCAAAATGAATTCTAAACGATCGTGTAGCCTATTTTTTCTCCCCTGCCAAAATTCAAATAAACTAGGAATTACAAGATAACCACCCCAATTTTGTGGTCTTCGAGGCTGAATTTTGTTGTATTTTTCATTTAATTCCTTATACTTTGTTTCTAAGAAATCTCTACTATTAATAATTTCACTTTGATTAGATACAATGGCACCTATTTGACTTCCTCGAGGCCTGGAATAAAAATATTCATCTGATTCTTTAGTAGCAATTTTATTAGCATTCCCCATTATAATAATTTGTTTTTCAAGAGAAGGCCAATAAAAGTTAAGGCATACATTATTGTTTCGTGATATAGATTTACCCTTATTACTATTGTAATTAGTAAAAAAAGTAAACCCCTTTGTACTATACTTTTTGAGTAATACTACTCGGGATTTCGGGTATTGCCCCATTGAAAAGGTTGAAAGAGTCATCGCGTTGGGTTCAATGATAGTATCATCAACCTTAGCTTCTTCAAACCATTTTTCAAAAATAAAAAAAGGGCTAAAGTTTTTAAAGTCATCCGAAATCAGTCCTTTTTCATAAGATTTTCTCAGATTGCTTAAGTCTCTAGATTCTTTCATAATTATGAGTAAAATTAATAATAAACACATAATTACCCACAAGTTTTAAATATCAAATTCAGTTCCTTCAATTGCTAATACCGCATTTTCAAAATAAGGTTTAGCTTCTTTTAGGAAGTTTTCCTGATTTATATACCTGTTAGAAAAATGTCCCAAAATTAATTTTCCAACCTTAGCTGCACTAGCAATTTTCGCTGCATCAGAAGCAGTGCTATGCTTCGTTTTTTTTGCCAAATCTGCGTGAGAATCAAGGAAAGTTGATTCATGATAAAGACAATCCACTGAAGAAATCAATTCAATAATTATGGGGTGATATGCTGTATCACTACAATATGCGTATTTCTTAGAATTCTGTTGTTTTTTAAGAAAGAGAGAGTTTTTAACTTTGCTTCCATCCCGCAGAACTAAATCTTCTCCTTCTTTAATTTTTTTTATATCATTTACTTCTAATTTATATTCCATAATTTTTGATTTTTTAATACTCCTGTGATTATAATTTTCCTCAAACAAAAATCCGTTAGTATATATTCTGTGATTAAGAGGTATTGTTTTAACTGTGAAGTCTTTGTTTTTAAAAATCGTTTTTGGAAAATTATCATTTAGGTTATGGAAAATAAGTTTATAATTCAGCCAAGAACAAGATAATTTTAATTGTAAATATATTAAATCCTGTAAACCTTCCGGAGCATAAATGTGTAAATCGTTGCTTCTTCCTAGGAGACGGAAAGTTGAAATAAGACCTATTAATCCAAAATAATGGTCTCCATGCAAATGGGAGATAAAAATATGATTAATTTTAGAAAAACTAATTTTTAGTTTTCTAAGTTGCATCTGTGTCCCTTCTCCACAATCAATCAACAAATAATTATTTTTTATTCTTAAGAGTTGCGATGTGTTGTATTTATTTATCTTGGGTGTAGATGCACTTGAACCTAAAATTGTTAATTTCATTTTAAAATTTAGTTTTGATTAAAAAGCTTTTGATTTTTGTGCCGTCAGCTTTTTATGATTAATTTGATTTTATTATACCCTTGGTCTTGGAGGCTAAGAGATACAGGATGGCCATCCTAATTGCAACTCCATTTTCAACTTGGTCAAGTACAATCGTCTTGTTGTTATCTAATACTTCCGAAGTAATTTCAACTCCTCTGTTAACTGGTCCTGGGTGTAATATCAAGATTTCTTTTCTTAATTTTTTTACAGAGGACAATTTGATTCCGTATAGATTGTGATACTCTCTCAAAGAAGGAAAATAAGTTTCGTTCATTCTTTCACTTTGAACTCTTAAAATATTAACAGCGTCACACCAAGCAAGTCCATTTTCTAAAATCGGTTCATATTTAACTTCCAAATTGTTGATAAATTTAGGAATCAAACTTTTTGGACCACAAACTTTTATTTTCGCACCCAAAATTTTTAATGCAAAAATGTTTGATAATGCCACCCTAGAATGTAAAATATCACCTAAAATGAGAATCCGTTTGTTGTCAACTGTTCCTAGTTTTTCATTGATAGAATATGTATCAAGTAATCCTTGAGTAGGATGCTCGTGTGTACCATCGCCTGCGTTAATAACGCACGAATTTGTATTTCTTGACAGAAATTCTGCTGCACCTGGACTTGGATGTCTTATAATGATTATATCCACTTTCATGGCTAAAATATTATTAACAGTATCAATAAGAGTCTCACCTTTTGATATTGAGGACCCAGTTGATGAAAAGTTTATTATGTCTGCACTCAACCTTTTTTCTGCTAATTCAAATGACAACTTTGTTCTAGTCGAATTTTCAAAAAATAGATTAGCAATGGTTATGTCCCTAAGGGTTGGAACTTTTTTTATCTTTCTGTTTATAATTTCTTTAAAGCTGTCTGCTGTTTCAAATATTAGATTAATATCATCTCTTGAAAGATATTTTACTCCTAAAAGATTATTAACTGAAATTTGTTTCATTGTCATCTTTTAAAATATAAACAGCATCTTCTACATTTGATTGCTGTAAATTGACGTTAACCCTGTCATTTTGTATTGTGTCCACATTAAGGCCAACATAATCAGGTTGAATTGGAAGATGTCTTGTAAATCTTCTATTAATAAGAGTAAGTAATTCAATTTTAATGGGTCTTCCATAAGACTCGATTGCAATTAGAGCAGCTCTTATGCTCCTTCCCGTGTATAAAACATCATCAATTAAAACCACACGTTTATTTTCGATATCAAAATCAATATGAGAAAAACTAGCTTTTGGCTGTTCTCTTTTGCTTCTGAAATCGTCACGGAAAAAAGTGGTATCTAATTTCCCGTACTTTAAATTTTGGATAAAGTATTTATCCTTTAATTTTTCAACCAATTTGCTGAGAACAAAAACACCTCTTGGCTGCAAACCAATTAAAATTGAATTTTGGAAGTCAAAATGGTTTTCGATTAATTGGCAACTTAATCTATTTAATAATACATCTAAAGTAAATTTATCGAGAAGTTTTTTTCGTTTCACAAATAAATATTAAATATATTTTCAAATGTTAGGGTCATTTAAATCAAACACATAATTAAAAAAACTTAATCATTATCCATCTTTTCTTTAAGATCTGCTAAAACATCGATGTCACCCAAAGTTGTTTTCTCATTAGATTCAGAAATACTTTGATTTTTTTGTTTGCTTTTACTTTTTCTATCGTCATTTCTAAAAGTTGAAGTATGTGAGGCAACGACCCTTTTGAAATCTTTATTGAATTCAATAATTTTAAATTTTACTTTTTCTTTAAGTCCAAGCCTACTTCCATCTTCTTTTTCCATATGCCTTGAAGGTACAAAAGCGGTTATATTTTCATTAAAATTTATCGTTGCCCCTTTGTCAACAATTTCTGTCAGCTCAACACTATGAATAGTTCCCTCTGAAAACTCTTTCTCATATTTATCCCAAGGATTATCTTGGGTTTGCTTATGTCCAAGACTCAATTTTCTTCCATCAACGTCTAATTCCATAACAACTACGTCTATATTGTCTCCTACGGTTAAAATTTCAGAAGGATGCTTTACTTTTTTGGTCCATGATAAATCAGATATATAAACAAGTCCATCGATTCCTTCCTCAAGTTCAATAAAAACACCAAAATTTGTAAAATTTCTAACAATCCCTTTATGTTTAGATCCGACAGGATATTTAGAAGTAATATCAGTCCATGGATCTTGAGTTAATTGTTTAATTCCTAAGGACATTTTTCTTGATTCCCGATCCATTGTCAAAATTTGAGCTTCAACCTCATCACCGACATTAACAAAATCTTGGGCAGACCTAAGGTGAGTAGACCAGGACATTTCTGAAACATGAACAAGTCCTTCAACACCATCCTCAATTTCAACAAAAGCACCATAATCTGCAATTACTACTACTTTTCCTTTAACATTTGAACCTTCCGTGATTTTTTCGCCTAATTTATCCCATGGATGATCGCTTAATTGTTTAAGTCCAAGCTGAATTCTAGACTTATTATCATCAAAATCTAAAATAACAACATTAAGTTTTTGATCAAGCTCGAGAATTTCGCTAGGATGAATAATTCTACTCCACGAAAGATCTGTTATGTGAATTAAACCATCAACTCCTCCAAGATCAACAAAGACTCCATAAGAGGTAATATTTTTTACAGTACCTTCAAGAACTTGACCTTTTTCAAGTTGTCCAATAATTTCCTTTTTCTGCTCTTCAATGTCAGCTTCTATTAGAGCTTTGTGAGAAACAACAACATTTTTAAATTCATGATTAATTTTAACCACTTTAAATTCCATTGTTTTGTCTACAAATTGATCGTAGTCCCTGATAGGCTTTACGTCGATTTGAGAACCTGGAAGGAATGCCTCTATACCAAAAACGTCAACAATCATTCCACCTTTAGTCCTACACTTTACATAACCATTTACAATTTCGCCGCTATCATGAGCGTTGTTTACTCTTTCCCAGGCTTTTATGGTTCTTGCCTTTCTGTGAGATAAGATTAACTGACCTGTTTTATCTTCCCTCATGTCAACAATAACTTCAACTTTATCGCCTATTTTTAAATGAGGGTTATATCTGAATTCATTTAGAGAAATTACCCCTTCTGACTTAGCATTAATGTCTATAATTGCCTCTCTATCAGTCATATGTACTACAAATCCTTCAATCACGTCTTCATCTGTAGTGTCTACAAAGTTCTTTGAAACAAGTTTTTCAAATTCCTCGATTTTTTTGTTATCTATTTCATCTAAACCTTCTTCATAATAATGCCAATCGAATGATTCTAGGTCTTGACCAATTTTTTCTTTTGTTTTCTTTTGTTTTTTTGAAGATGAAGTAATTTTTTCTGTTTTCTTTTCTATATCACTTTTAACTATTGTAGACTCTTTTTCTGGTTTTGATTTAGATTCAGTCTTTTGGGAAGACCTTGCTTTGGTAGAATTGGAATCTTCTACTTTTTTAGATTTTGACGCTTTAGATTTAATTTTAGCTGATACTTTTTTTTCTGAAACTGATTTAGCTTTCTTAAGTTTGGTTTCTTTTTTTTGTGCTTTTCTAACCTCTTTATTTGAAGGAGTTTTTTGTGAAGTTTTTTGGGTAGTTAATTTTTTTGTAGTTGATGCAACTTCTTTTTTGGGTTTTTCTTTCTTTTCGTTTTGTTCCTTGGCCATTATTTTAAAATTTGTATCCTGTTAATAGGTTGTGAAGCTTTAATTGAAATTAACAGAAGGGTTATTATAACTCCGCTTCACTTAATCAAAGAGTGTGCAAATATATACTTAAATCGATTATTAACAACGATAATTTTAAAATAATTAGATCGAATATTCTTAAAAATTTCATTATTGAAATTAAAAAAGTAAACTTCTCTTCCACTCTAAATTGTTTTTTGTACATTAAAAAAATTTTATAAAAAATTGAAAAAAAATATTTCCAAAAATAACGAATATTGGAGATCTAACTTAAAAATCGTTTTAATTCTCCTTGCAGTCTGGTTTACTGTTTCTTTTGGGTTTGGCATACTCCTCGTCGAATATTTAAATAAATTCCAAATTGGAGGTTTCCCTCTTGGGTTTTGGTTTTCACAACAAGGCTCTATTTATATTTTTGTGATTTTAATTTTTATATACATCTATCTAATGGATAAATTGGATAAAAAATTCAAATAAATGGAACTTCAAATATGGATTTGGCTTTTAGTGGGTTTATCATTTGTTATATATATTGGGATTGCAATATGGTCTAGGGCTGGAAACACGAAGGAATTTTATATTGCTGGAAGAGGTGTTCCTCCAGTAGCAAATGGTATGGCTACTGCTGCTGATTGGATGTCAGCTGCTTCTTTTATTTCTATGGCAGGAATTATATCATTTATAGGCTATGATGGGTCCGTTTATCTTATGGGGTGGACGGGTGGATATGTTTTGTTAGCATTGCTTCTAGCTCCATATTTAAGAAAATTTGGAAAGTTTACTGTACCTGACTTTATCGGAGAAAGATACTATTCATCAACTGCAAGATTGGTGGCTGTTTTTTGTGCTTTAATAGTATCTTTTACCTACGTAGCTGGTCAAATGAGAGGTGTGGGTGTCGTTTTTTCGAGATATCTTGAAGTCGATATTAACACCGGTGTATTTATTGGTATGGCTAT
>CETK01062313.1_pt1 | contig 34572 bp, 32 predicted proteins | sample 361431 | NCBI WGS metagenome assembly CETK01 (sample SAMEA2622452, study PRJEB7988) | marine metagenome | biome: marine biome (ENVO:00000447); feature: surface water layer (ENVO:00002042); material: "saline water (ENVO:00002010), including plankton (ENVO:xxxxxxxx)" | depth 5 m | reverse complement strand
CTGTAACAAGAGTAAACTTCCCTTTACTAACAACTGTTACTGGACTTAAGACAGATGCAACTGCTGATACTATTGAGTTTACTTATGCAACTGAGATGGACTTTGGTTCTCTTGTTGTTACTCCAAATGCATCTATGTCTATTACAACAAAAAAAGACGCTACTTTAGACATTGGAAGTTTAAAAGCTGTTGACTCTGCCGGTACAGGTAGACCAACATACTCGTTGACTTTAAACGGTCCTGCATCATTTACTAATGGTACTGCTGCTGGAACATTTGCTTCAACTGGTCTTCCAGGTAACACTGTAGGTCTTTATGATGGTACAATATCTTTAACAAATGTAGCAACTGCTGCTGTTCACAACTATAGAGGTACAATTACTTTAAGTACTGGTGTTAAGAACTTTACGGGGAATAACATTGTTGAGTTTACTCACTCTTCAGCAACTGATCTAGAAACAGTTAATGTTACCATGATTAGAGATAACGATCCAGCTCTTTCTACAGCTTCTACGGCTGATTTAGGTGAAGAGAACATGAACACTGCACAAGATGTTTCATTTGATTCTACTCACACTAAATTAACTTCTTTAACATTAACGGGTAAAGGTGGTGATGTTACAGCTAACGCTGCTCCTGCTCTTGCTACTGTTAATTTAACTGGTCTTACTGCGTTTGACGTAAACATGACTGGAAACGTAGCACTTGCTTCATTTACTGACGCAACATCTGCTAACGACTGGACATTTACTAACAATGATTTAATGACATCTTTAAATGCTTCTCATACTACTACTATGACTACTGGTTCAGGTTCTACTGATACAGCTGCATCTGTTACTATTACTGGGAATGCAGAGATAACTTCTCTAGCAATTGGATTTGATGATGTAGATGCATTAAATATTACTTCAAATGCTAAATTAGCTACTATTACAGGTGGTACTGCACTTAAGGATAATGGAACTTCAACTACAACTGACGTTGATATCCACCAAAATGCTTTAGTTGCATCATTAGTAAGAGATACTAAGGAGGCTCCTTCTGCTACAGTTGTTGCTGGTGCTGCTTCTGATACAGGATCAATTACTACTGCTTCTGGTATTAAAGACTTAGACGCTTTCTTAACTGATGCTAAAGCTGCAACAGGTATTGTAAGTGTATGGTTTGATACAGTTTCTAAGTTAGAGATTCAGTCTACTTATGGTGGTTCATATACTGATACTACTGCAAGTGTAACTGCACCAACTGCATGGGATGATTCTACTGCAGCTGCTAACGCTGTATTAAGACAATCAGGTACATATGCTGGTGTATACGCATACATGTTTAGTAGAGATGCTTCTGCTGCTGTAACAAGCACAACAGGAGCTAGAGCTAATGAGGTTAGAACTTATACTTACAACGTAGGTAGAACGGCTGCTTCATACGCTGACAAAAACTTAGCTGCTAACGAAGGATTAACTCTTGCTTATACAGGTGGTTCTACTACTTGGAAACAAGGTGATACTTATAATGGCTCAACTGTAAATACTGTTGATCAGTTAGTTGCATACATGAATGCTGATACAACTCTTGATGCTCTTGGTATTGACATTATTGCTGATAGAAGTGGTTTTGAGCAAACACTTTTAACATTTGCTTTCACTCAGTCAACAGGTTCAGCTCAAGTAGCTGGTACAACATCTGGTACAGGTAGAACAGCTTACTACGTAACTGTTACTGAAACAGGTGCTCAATCAATTGTATATGCTGTTAATGCTGATGCTGATACGGCTGCAAATATTGCTGATGACTTTAAAGCTGCAATTAACACTTCAACTGGATTAGATATTCAAGTAGCAGATGGTACAAATACTGACCAACTTGTTGCAACTAGAATGATTTCAGGTGGAGCTGTAAATGACTTATCTCCTTTAGCTGTAGACGTTACTGTAACTCCAATTATTGATGCTGCTCAGGTTAGTACAACTATTGGTTTACTAGGAGACAACGTTATAGATTATGGTCAAAGATTAGTGGCTGCTACTGCAAACGGTGGTGGATATAACTCTACAACACCTTCTGCAATTTCTAATGCAAGTGCATTAGCAAGTGGTCTATTTACTTTTGATGTAACTGAACAAGCTTTATCTGGTATAAGAGTTTCTCTTAAAAATACTGGTAGCCTTGCATTTGCATCAGCTGTAACATTAACTAACACTGCTGTATCTAATACTGCAATTATACCTGTAAGGGTTGTAAAAGGTAACGCTACGGCATTACCAAATGGTTTTGACAACTTGTTAGTTGGAGGTGTTAACGCACCAACATATGCTAACGATCCATCGATCCAGTCATATGTTACTGCATTTAGCGAAATAACTAGTGGTACAACAACAACTACAACTGCTGCTGTAACTGCTGTTAATACTGATAGAACTGGATGGTAATAACTACCATTTACAACTTTCAGTAAATAATAAAATTAAAGCCTCCCTTTTTGGGAGGCTTTTTTTTATATTTGAATTAACTACAGTAGAGATGCTTACTCCTAAAAAATTTGCAAGATCATATATAGTTCTCCTGTCAATATTCATCTACATGTATTGGTTTGAATCATTGGACAGAATGGCCATACAATATTTTCTATTAAGTGCTTTAAATGTAGTTTCAATTGTTTTAATTCCTTTTATTTTTAAGAATATAGAAATAAAAACAATTATTAGAGATCCTTTAGTAATTTCATTTAGTGGTTATTTGATTTTTGCATTTCTCTCTATGATAATGTCAATTAATCTTTTAGTTTCATTAGAGAGAATAGGACAACTAATTGTTTTTTTCATCACTTTATTAATTTTTTTGCTTATTCTTAAGGAAAAGCTTTTAAGTCTAAATTTTATTCTTTCAATAATCTCCATCTCTTTAATAGTTGATATTGGTTTCTCATTGAAAGGATATATAGCAACTCTTAACTTAGGCCTCGACTGGTCTTATCTTTATATAAATGATATTCTAGGATTATTTGGAAATAGGAATATTATTTCATCTGGTATTTTATTTAGAATCCCATTATTAATTTTATTAGCAATTAGGCTAAATAGAAATTACTTATACGTTCTTACTTTTATTATTTTGTTTATTGCTTTTTTTGATATAATGTTACTTTCCTCAAGGGCAGCATACCTTGGTATTATAGTGTGCTCAATATTTGGCTTATCTGTGATATTATACAAAAGATTTAAAGCAAAGAATAGTGCTTTAAAATACTCAAGAGTATTTATATTTCTTTACATTCTTCCTGCTATTATGGCATATTATTATGCAAACTCAATAATTAAAGTTGATGATGTTGGAAATATTAATAACCGTGTTAGTTCTATTGTTAGTCAAAATGATGAATCAAAAAATACAAGACTAAGATACTACTCTCAAGCTATAGAACATATTGGGAAAAGCCCTTTATTAGGAGCTGGAATTGGAAACTGGAGAATACTCTCAATAAAATATGATAAAGAAAATATACGTAATTATGTAATTCCTTATAACGCTCATAATGATATATTAGAGGCTGCTGCAGAGACGGGTATCCTCGGTGGTATTTTTTTTACAGCGTTCTTTGTCATACTTTTTTATTATCAATTAAAAGGATTCAATATTAAATCAGTTAAGCTTTACGAATTCAATTGTTTTTTATTCTCAATGATGGCTTTTCTTATTTATATGATAGACTTAAACTTAAATTTTCCATCTGCTAGGCCATTTAATTTTTATCTTTTACTTTTTCTCATATCTATAATACATATATCAAATTCAAAAGTCAATGAGAAAAAATAGATTATTTATACCAATATATGTTTCTTTTTTATTGATTGCATTTATAGCTTTATTTTCAAATTATAAAGTCTTTCATGTTTATAATCAACAAAGAACAATTTTAACAGCAATTGCTAAAAGTGATTATTTATTTTCAGATGATTATATTGAAAGAATATCAACAGGATATCCAAGCCTTTCTGCAACTGCTATACCCTTCAAGAGTTTAATCGGTGCTCATTGGATTAATAAAGATTCCATAGAAAAAGGACTAAACCTTATTAGAGAAGGATCAAAAGATAACCCTTATATCGGTTTTGGAGATATGATAGCAGCAAATGTTTATCAATCTCTAGGAGTTAAAGATAGTTTCGCATTCTACACTAGACGTTCAAATAAAAAATTACCTAATGCTGCAGCAAATTATGCATTGCTGGGTAGACTACTACTTTTAGAGGATAAATTGGACAGTTTAAGCATTCTATTTAACGAAATAGCAGGTAGGGTTAGAGATAAAGAAGTTTGGAAAGTATATTTGTCTGCAATGGCAACAAGAAAAAATGAAATAGACACAATTAAGGCAAAGCTTAACGCACGCAAAGCAAAAGAAATTTGGCCTAATAATGATCAAATAAGACTAATTGCAGATTATGTTCTCTATGGTATTGAAAATGTAAAAAAATCAATCGAGTATAGGCGGATTGCTCTTGACTCATTTGATATAAACCCAAAAATATCAATAGAATATTTAAATAAATCACTAGATCTGGTTCAAGATGATATGATGAACTATGAAACCCTTATAGAGATGTATTTCAAGTTAGATGATGATGAATCAGTTATTAAAGTATATGATAAATTAAACAGATTAAACTTAACAAGTTTACCGCTCCCAACAGTTGAAATAATAACTGTTTCTTTATTAAGAAAAAATGATCAAATAAGAGGGTGTTACTTAGCAAAAGTACTTTCACAAAATAAGTATACTTTATCTCCTGCAGTACTGAGATCTTGTAATTTAAACTAGTCTTACTTAGAAGATAAGTTGTAAAAATATTATCAAAATAATATTTACTAAAAAAATTAAAGCTACAGCTAATGAATGTGATTTTAATTTCCTTATTAGATGGTGATGAATGTGATTCTTATCTGCTATAAATGGTGAATTACCATTATATAATCGAATAAAGAAAACCCTTGTAATATCAAGAATAGGATAGGTTAAAATTGAAAAAATAAAGATGATTTTATTTAAATCATAAGCTTCTTTAATTATGTATTCATTGTTAAGGATGTAAACAACATATATACTTACTAGACCACCTAAAAATAGTGATCCAGAATCACCTAGAAAAATTTTATTATTTGATTTAAAATTAAAATAATAAAGAGGGATTAATCCAAAAACTAAAACATTCGATAAATTAATAAATGGAGATTGTGTTTTTATAAAAAACTCAAAACAAATAATAAAGAATATAATAGTACTTATAGCTAGCCCATCTATTCCATCAATAAAATTTATAGCATTAATTATTGCCACTATTATAAATATTGTTAGTAACTGAGATGTAACTCGCCCAATTTCATATAGACCGATTACTCCATGAAGATTATCTATTATTAAACCATTGTCAATAATAATTTTTGCAGCTACAATTTGAAAAATAAACTTAAGCTTAAAATCAATATTATGGATGTCATCATACAGTCCAACTGCTAATAATATTGTAAGGGGAACTATTAAAGAGAAATCATATATGACATATCCGATTAAATAATAGTAAACAGATATTATTAATAAGGTCGAGAATACTGAAACTCCCCCTGTCCTAGTTGATACTGTAGAGTGAGACGATCTAGCATTAATTTTATCAATTATATTATTCTTTAAAAATATTTTTTGAAGAATAACTATAAAAAAAATAGATATTGTTAACGATATTAACCCCAAGTTCACATCCATATGTAAATTTAATTTAATTAATGGTACTTTTCATTTTAATGTAAAAAATATAGGAAAGCTTTTTATTTTATTTAATTTTAAGTACTTTTGTTGCTTAAAAATAAGTATATTTTGCTTAATACATTGATTACATCTAAAACCAGATTAAGACTTTTAATCAAATTTTTTATTTCCCAAGCAAATAAAGGATACTTAAATGGTCTTGCAAATGAAATGGGAGAATCTACTAATTCTATCAGGAAAGAATTGAATCATCTCTTCGATGCAGGCTATTTAAATAAGGTAAAAAAAGATAATAAGGTAGAATATAGGGTAAATTCAAAACACCCTCTTTATGAAACATTGAGGAATGTTGTTCTTAAACATTTAGGTCTTGAAGATATAGTTGAAGCTGTTCTTGAAAAAATGGGGAATGTTAGTCAGATTTTATTAGTTGGCGATTATGCAGAAGGAAAAGATACAGGAAATATTGAAATATTTCTCATTGGAAAGGATCTAGACATGAATTATATAAACCAGCTTGAACCTAAAATTGAAAAAATTATAGATAGAAAAGTAAGTTTCTATTTGTCATCCAAATTTTTATCTAATCAAAAACATATTATTCTTTATGAAGCCAGATAACTATTTATATATGGAAAACAGACCTTGGGGGGCTTTCTTTGTAATTGCAGAGGACTCTTTATGTAAAATAAAAAGAATAGAGGTTAGTCCAGGAGAAAGACTATCCTATCAATATCATAATAAGAGATCTGAAGTTTGGACAATTATTCAAGGTAAGGGGGTTATAACATTAAATGATAAGCATCAAGACTACATAAAGGGAGATACAATAATTATTCCCCAAGGTGTAAAGCATAGAATTGAAAATAAAGGCACTGAGAAAACTATTTTTATTGAAGTTCAGACTGGCTCATATTTTGGCGAAGACGACATTGTAAGAATCCAAGATGACTATAATAGATAAACTATGAAAACAAAATCGATTATTGTTTCAGGATATTTTAACCCTTTACATAAGGGACATATAGATTATTTCAAAAAGGCAAGAAGTTTAGGAGATAATTTATTTGTCATAGTTAATAATGATAAGCAAAGGAAATTAAAAGGATCTCAAGAATTTATGCTTGAAGATGAGAGGGTTTTAATTATAAATGAACTTAAAGTTACTGACAAAGTATTTCTATCTATAGATGAAGATCGCTCAGTTTCATTAACAATTGAAAAAATCCATTCCGAATATGCATCAATTGCACAGTTATATTTTGTAAATGGTGGCGACCAAGACAAAACTAATATACCTGAGATTGAGATTTGTAAAAAATTAGGAATTGAATTAATTGATGGTCTAGGTAAAAAAATTCAGTCATCATCATGGTTGTTAAATAAAAAATAATGGCAAAAAAAGAAATTTGTTGTATTGGTGCAGGTTATGTTGGAGGTCCAACAATGGCAGTTATAGCATTAAAATGTCCAGAATATAAGATCACTGTTGTTGACTCAAATCATGAGAGGATAAATTCATGGAACTCCTCGTTTAATAATCTTCCAATTTATGAGCCAGGCTTAGAAGATATTATTAAATCAGTAAGGAATAAGAATCTCTTTTTTTCAACTGAGGTTGAATCTTCTGTCAAAAAATCTGATATTATCTTCATTGCAGTTAATACTCCAACAAAAACCTCTGGAGAGGGAAAAGGAATGGCAGCAGATCTTAGTAATATTAAAAAATGTACTGAAATGATAGCTAAAGTTTCAAAAACAGATAAAATTATTGTTGAAAAATCTACAGCTCCTGTTGGTACAGCCGAAGAAATTAAAAAGGTCTTAAAGTCTTATAACACAAGTAATAAATTTCAAATAGTATCTAACCCAGAATTTTTGGCTGAGGGAACAGCTATAAATGATCTTATTAACCCTGATAGGGTTTTGATTGGAGGGGAAGATTCTGATGAAGGGACTAATGCTATTAACCTAATTGCCAATATATATAGAGAATGGATTCCAGAGGATAAGATAATAACAACAAATACATGGTCTTCTGAATTATCTAAGCTTGCCTCTAACTCATTTTTAGCGCAAAGAATTTCATCTATCAATAGTTTATCAGCTCTATGTGAAAAGACTGGTGCTAAAATTGATGAAGTTGCTGAGGCAGTTGGAATGGACTCAAGAATTGGATCAAAATTTTTAAAGGCTTCGGTAGGTTTTGGAGGTTCATGCTTTAAAAAAGATATTCTAAACCTTGTATATCTATGTAAATACTATGACTTGATTGAAGTAGCAGATTATTGGGAAAATATTCTTAAAATTAATGACTTTCAAAAAAAACGTCTTTCCTCTAAGATCATAGATAAATTAAAAGGAATTCAAAATAATTCAACTATTTCAATTTTAGGATGGGCATTTAAAAAAGACACTAATGATAGTAGAGAATCGGCATCAATTGATATTGTAAAAGATTTATTAAAAAATAAAATCAGTGTTAATGTATTTGATCCTATGGTATCCAGGCAAACAATACTTAATGATTTAAAAGATTTACCTGAATCAGTATTAAACAGTTTGAAAATATTTGATTCTATAAATGATTCTCTAGTTGGGTCATATGGAATTTGTATACTTACTGAGTGGGACCAGTTTAAGGATATTAATTTTAAAGAAGCATCTAATTTATTAGTTGAGCCTATCCTATTTATCGATGGTAGAAATATAATTAATATAAATTTAGTGGATGGTTTATTTGGACATGTTATGAATCTTGACTCTTAAATATTTTATATGTTATTTTCAAAAGTTAAAACTTTCTTTAATCTATCAAAAACTCTTTTTCAAGTTTTGACTAATAATGAAAAAAGAACTTTTTTTCTTTATGTAACTTTATCTGTATTTAATACAATACTTGAGCTAGTCTCAATATCAATAATCATCTTATTGCTGCTAATGATTGCAGGTCAAGATATTTCCGATTCAAACTTTTCAATACTTCTAAACACTATACCTTTTCCAAAGACTATATATAACATATCATTTTTAATGATTTCAATTGTATTTGTAAAAACAATTTTCCAAATTATTTTTAACTATAATCAAGAAAAAATTTCATATGTAATTACTACAAGAATAACTGTCTCCCTTTATGATAAGTTTATTAACTCAAAGTATACTGATTATATCAATGAAAATTATTCAAAAATATTAAGAGTTCTGAATCAGGAGTCTGTTAGGATTGGGGGTCAACTTATATCACCATTTATAACTATGATAAATGAAATATTTTTACTTACAGTAATAATACTATTTATTTTTTTCTATGATTTTATTTTAGGACTTTCATTTTGTTTAATATCAATAATTTTACTTTTAAGTTTTAACTTTTCAGTCAATAAAATAGTCAAGGGACTTGGAAAGGAAATAACTGAGGCAAGTACATTAAGAATTAAATTAATTAGTGAGACTTTTAAAGGATTTGATATAGTTAAATTATTTAATAAGAATCAAGCTTTTATTTTGAAGTTTGATAGTATAACTAAAAAAATAAGTAATGCTGCATTTAAAAATTTATTCTACCTAAAATTACCTAAAAGTATTTTTGAATTAGCAATCTTTATAATTGTATTTATTATGATTATTGTTTTAGGGCTTTCTAATAAAGAAGACCTGCTTATTTCTTATCTAAGTGTCTCAGCTGTTTCAATATATAAAATAATTCCGTCCTTGAATAAACTTTCAAATGCTTTTCAGGGTATACAATATTTTATTACACCATTTAAAGAAATTGTGGACTATCTGAAAACAGATCAAGAGACTTTATATGATAATTTTTTAGGAGAGTTTAAATCAATTAGTTATAATAATTTATCATTCAAATATGACCAAGATATAATTTTAGAAAATGTAGATTTCAGTATTAATAAAAATGATTTTATTGGTATATATGGGCCTAGTGGCTCAGGCAAATCAACATTTATTAAACTCCTTTCAGGACTTTTGACTTCTGAGAAAGGAGAAATCATTGTAGATAAAAACCTGGTTAATCCAATTAAATTGAGAAATTATTATTCATATGTGCCTCAAGACTCAATAATTTTAGATGAAAATATATTTACAAATGTTTCCCTTGAGTTTAATGAATCAGAAATTGATAAAAAGAAGATTTTAGACATATTAACAAAAGTTGATTTATTTGAAAAATTCAAAAGTAGCCTTAATTCTTCTTTGGGAGAAAGTGGGATTAAAATATCTGGAGGACAAAAGCAAAGAATAGCTATAGCTAGAGCACTATACCATAACAAGAGTATACTCATACTAGATGAATCAACTAGTAATTTAGATACAAAGACTGAAAATAAGATAATTGACCTGTTAGAAAAAATAACTGAAGAGATTACGATTATTATTGTATCTCATAAAAAATCTTCCTTAGCAAAGTGTAATAAGCTTTTTGAAATTAACAATAGAAAAATTAATAAGATAGTATGAAAACAATTTTAATTTCTGGTTGTACAGGATTTATTGGACAAAACTTGATTAAAAAATTATCTACAAAATATAATATAATTGGTGTAGATAATTTCATATCAAGCAATAGAAATGTTTTAGATAAATTCAAAAAACTTGATAATTTTAAATTTATTGAGTCTGACATAAGAGATTTTAATTTAATAGATGAAAAAGTTGATTATATATTTAATCTAGCATGTCCAGCAAGTCCGCCTAAATATCAAGCTGATCCAATATTTACAATGGATACTAATTATATAGGAACAAAAAATATACTCGAGTTAGCAAGACAAAATAATGCAATTGTTATTCAATCCAGTACAAGCGAAATTTATGGCGATCCTCTAATTAATCCACAACATGAATCATATTTTGGAAATGTAAATCCAATAGGGATTAGGTCATGTTATGACGAAGGAAAAAGAATTGCAGAGACACTATGTTATGAATATCGAAAGCTTTATGGCGTAAAAACAAGAATCGTTAGAATTTTTAATACTTACGGACCAGGAATGGACCCTCAAGATGGTAGAGTAATCAGTAATTTTATGGTTAATACAATTAAAAATAAAGATCTTGAAATTTATGGTGACGGATCACAGACTAGGAGCTTCTGTTTCATTGATGATATGATTAAAGCTTTAATTAAATCTATGAATTCAGATTTTGATTTTCCAATAAATCTAGGTAATGATAATGAAATATCCCTCAATAAATTGGCTTTATTATTTCAGAAAAAATTCAACTCAAAAAAAATAATTTTTTTAGACCCCAACCAGGATGATCCAAAAGTTAGAAAACCTAATATAGATAGGGCACAAACACTTCTTAATTGGAAGCCGGAAACTTCATTAAATGATGGCCTTGATCTAACATATAATTATTTTAAATCAATACAAAATGAAATATAATGATGTAATTGTAGTTATCCCTGCAAGGAAAAACTCTAAGAGATTAAAAGGAAAAAATTTAAGAGAATTAAGAGGAAAGCCTCTAATATCTCATAGTATTGAGTATGCTTTAAAATATATTGATAAAAAAAATATCTGGGTAAACACAGATGATGAATTGATAATTGAATTAGCAAGTAAATATAAAATTTCAACATATAAAAGACCACCTTACCTAGCTGAGGATGAAACTTTGACAAATGAAGTTATAATTGACTTTTGTAATTTTTTGGTTGATCAAAATATTGAATTTAAATATTTAATTACTCTCCAACCAACAAATCCAATCCGCTCCATTGACCTTTTACCTAATGCAATGGAAAAAATTGTTAGTTCAAATAGAGATTCTTTAATGGGGGTTAGTCAGCTTCATAAAAAATTTGGCAAAATAAAAAATTTAAAATATTTACCTGTAAACTATAGAATTGGTGAGCGACATCAAGATCTTGAAAATTTATATTTTGAGAATGGACTAATATATATTTCTAGAAAAGATTGTATAGTAAATGATAAAGAATATATTACAAGTGATGTTTTTCCATTTTTATCAAATGAAATAGGCTCACAAGTTGATATTGACTATGAGGAAGATTTAAAATTTGCAGAATTAATATTAACACAAATAAGCAAAAATGAATATTAAAGGAAGAAAAATAGGTCCAAACTATGATCCTCTGATTATTGCAGAGATAGGAATTAATCACTCTGGAGATATCAATATTGCAAAAGAGATGGTTGATAGTGCTAAAAGAGCTGGAGTTGAGGTAATTAAACATCAAACCCATATTGTTGAAGATGAGATGAGTTCTGAAGCAAAAAAAGTAATTCCAGGAAATTCCAAAAAATCTATTTTTGAAATAATGGATGAATGCTCTTTAAACTATGAAGATGAATTACAACTAAAAGAGTATGTAGAGCTTAATGGAATGATTTTTTTATCAACACCATTCTCAAGAGCTGCCGTAGACAGACTAATTCAAATGAATGTGCCAGCATTTAAGATTGGAAGTGGTGAATGTAACAACTACCCTTTAATAGAATATATCTCAAGTTTTAAAAAGCCTGTTATACTAAGTACAGGTATGAACACTATTGAAAGTATATCAAAAAGTGTAGATATTTTCAATAAATATAAAATTGAATATGCATTACTTCACACTACTAATCTTTATCCAACTCCATTTAATTTAGTACGATTAGGTGGGATGCAGAAATTAATGGATAAATTTCCTGGAGTTCCTGTAGGGTTAAGTGACCATACAATTAATAATCTTTCATCTTATGCTGCAGTTAGTCTTGGCGCATCAATAATAGAGAGGCATTTCACCGATAAAATGACTAGATCAGGACCTGACATAATATGTTCAATGGATGAATATAATTGTAATGAATTAATAAAAAATAGTAAGATAATCAAATCTATGTTAGGTGGGAAAAAAGCCCCTGCAAAGGAAGAAAAGGTAACTATAGATTTTGCTTTTGCAACTGTAGTCTCAATCAAAGACATTAATAAAGGAGAAAAATTTTCACAGGAAAATCTTTGGGTAAAAAGACCTGGAACAGGTGAAATAATGGCTGAACATTATAATAATATAATTGGCAAAAAGGCAAAAGTTAATATTAAGAGAGATAAACATTTAAATTGGAAAGATATTGAATCATGATTAAAAAAATTGTTTTTATCACTGGGACTAGAGCAGATTATGGGAAAATTAAATCTTTAATAGATGAGTTAGAAGGTGATCCTAAATATGAGCTTTATATTTTTGTTACTGGTATGCATTTACAAAAAAAGTATGGTTATACTTATGAAGAAATAGCATCAAAAAATTATTCTAATCTATACACCTTTATTAATACAAAAAATGAGTCATCAATGGATATTACTCTTGCAAATACTATTGATGGTTTTTCCAACTATATTAAAAATGTTGTTAATCCTGATTTGATAATAGTACATGGAGATAGGCTTGAATCTTTGGCTTGTGCTATTGTAGGTAGTTTTAATAATATACTCGTGGCCCATATAGAGGGTGGGGAGTTATCAGGAACAATAGATGAATCTATTCGACATTCAATATCTAAATTATCTCATGTGCATTTTGTTACTAGCGATAAAGCAAAAAAGAGACTAGTTCAATTGGGTGAAAACTCCAAAAATATACATATAATAGGATCACCAGATATTGATTTAATGATATCTAAAAACTTACCCTCTTTAAATGACTCAATTAAGAGATACCAGCTACCTTTTAAGAATTATTCTTTGTTACTATATCATCCTGTTACATCAGAAATTGATAAGTTAAGTTTTCATGTAAAAGAAATAGTCCAGGCAATTAATCTCTCTGAGGAAAATTATATTGTAATCTACCCGAATAATGACTCTGGTTCTGATTTAATAATAAATAGTTTTAAAAAGTACTTTAAGACTAATTCAAAAATTAAAATTTTCCCATCTCTAAGATTTGAGCATTTTCTAACCTTATTAAAAAACTCAAACTTTATAATTGGGAATTCAAGTGCAGGGATTTGTGAAGCTCCTTTTTACGGGATACCTACGGTAAATATAGGTTCAAGACAAAATAACAGATCATCTAATAAACAAATTATAAATGTTGATCACAAAAAAGATAAAATTTTAAAAGCAATTGATCAAGCTAAAAATTTAAAAATAAATAAGAGTATTGATTTTGGCTCTGGGGGGAGTTCTAAGAAGTTTGTAAAAGTTTTAAATTCTGGTAAGGTTTGGAGTGTTAATATTCAAAAATTTTTTAATGATTTAAATTAAGATGAGACTAATTAGTAGAATTGATATTAAAAATGAATTTGTCATAAAGGGAATTCATCTTGAAGGACTAAGAAAACTTGGTAACCCAAATGATTTTGCAGTTAACTACTTTAATTCTGGAATTGATGAAATAATATTTCATGATATGGTAGCTAGTCTCTATGAAAGGAATAATATATTTAACATAATTGAAAAAGCATGTCAAGAAATATTTATACCAATAATTGTTTCAGGTGGAATAAGAAGTCTTGATGATATAGAAAAAGCTTTAAAGTCAGGAGCAGATAAAGTAGCTATTAATACTCAAGCTGTAAAGACTCCTGATTTTATAACTAAAGCTTCAAGAACATTTGGTTCACAGTGTATTGTTGGATCTATAGATTGTAAAAAAAATAAAAATAACTGGGAAGTTTTAACTGAGGGAGGAAGGGAATATACTGGTTTAGATGCGCACAAATGGGCTTCAAAGCTTCAGGACCTTGGAATAGGTGAGCTTTTACTTACTTCAGTTGATATGGAAGGCACTAAAAAAGGTTTTGATATTGAAATAATTGATAAAATTTCAAAAGACTTAAAAGTGCCAGTTATTGCTTCAGGAGGTTGTGGATATCTTAATCATTTATCTGATGTTGCACTAAATACAGAGATAACAGGTATTGCTTTAGCCAGTATGCTTCACTACAATCTCACAGATATTGATGAAATGAAAAAACATTTACTAGATAATCAAATTGATATTAGAATATGAAAGATTTTAATAAAAGGGTTCACATCTTGAATTATGGATTGAACAATATTAAGAGTTTATATAGTGCGTTTGAAAAAATAGGTTCTAAGCCAGAAGTAATTGATAATTGGAGACAAATAAAAAGTGCTAACTATCTTATTCTTCCAGGAGTTGGTGCTTTTAGTAAAGGAATAGAAAACCTAAAGACAATGGGATTTTATGATGAAATAATTAATTTTAAAACTAAATCTAGACCGTTATTAGGTATCTGTCTTGGTATGCAAATGTTATTTGAAAGTAGTGAAGAATTTGGCAGTTATAAGGGAATTGGTTTAATAGAGGGGGAAGTAAAATTACTTCCAAATCTACCTGATAAAAAATTACCTAATGTTGGGTGGTATTCATTAATTAATCAAAATAAACTAGAAAATGTAAATTTTGATAATAACTCCAAATTTTATTTTAATCACGGATACTATTGTAAACCAAAAAAAAATGATATAATTCTTTTTAAATCTAGTTATGGTAACTTCGATTTCTGCTCGTCTTTTAAAGATGAATATATAATGGGATCTCAATTTCATCCAGAAAAAAGTTCTCATACCGGTTTAGATTTTTTAAAAATGTTTTTAAATACTTGATATGAAAAAGGAAAACTCTAAATATGGAATGCCAGAAAAAGTTATTTTCTGTAAAAAATGTGTAATATCCAACCAAAGACCTAGTTCATCAGTTGAGATTAAAAGCTCTAATCCTTTTAATAAAACTGGAATAAACTTTGAGGAAGATGGTATCTGTTCTGCGTGTAAATTTCATGATGAAAAGCAGAAAAATATTAATTGGAAACAAAGAGAAGAGGAACTTCTAATTTTACTTGATAAATATAGAAAAAATGATGGCTCTTATGATGTAGTAGTTCCTGGGAGTGGTGGAAAAGACAGTTCATTTACTGCTCATATATTAAAATATAAGTATGGTATGAATCCATTAACTGTTACCTGGGCTCCACATCTCTACACTGAGATTGGGTGGGAAAATTTTACAAATTGGATGCATGTAGGAGGTTTAGACAATTTGTTGTATACTCCAAATGGCAATCTTCATAGATTACTAACTAAACTTGCCTTTAAAAATTTATTACATCCCTTTCAACCATTTATAATTGGCCAAAGATTAATTGGACCATCAATTGCTTCAAAATTTGGAATAAATCTAGTTATGTATGGGGAGAATCAAGCAGAATATGGAAATAATGTTGAGGAAAATAAAACACCAAAGATGAAAAATGAATATTTTTCAATTCAAAGTAAGGATTCAATTTATTTAAGTGGACTCACTGTTAAAGAAATAATTGATAAGCATAAGTTTTCACTGAATGATTTTGTTCCATACTTTCCTATTAATACCGGAGTGATTGAAAATTTAAAAATTAATTATCAATATTTAGGTTATTATTTAAAATGGGATCCTCAAGAATGCTATTATTATGCTTCTGAAAACACTGGTTTTAAAGCTAATGTTGAAAGAACAGAAGGTTCTTACTCAAAGTATAGCAGTATTGATGATAAAACCGATCCTTTTCATTATTATACCACCCTTATAAAATTTGGACTTGGAAGAGCATCTTACGATGCATCTCAAGAAATCAGAAATGAAAAAATTACACGAGAGGAAGGAATTGCTCTTGTTAAAAAATATGATCAAGAATTTCCAAAAAAGTACTTTAAAGAATTTCTTGAATATATCTCTATAGATAAATCTGAATTTTGGGATATAATTGATAATTATAGACCACCTCATCTATGGGTAAAAGAAAATAATGAATGGAAACTTAAGCACACGATACACTCCTGATAAAATGACATCTAAGGAAAAAATAAATATTACTTTTTTAAATCTAGCTGCACAAAGCCCGTCTCTAGAATTAAATCTTGCTTTTAGTGAAAAAATTCATTTAGAAAATAAAAGACAGAAACATATATTATTTATGTGTGATAGAGCGCTCAAAAGCTGCTCTGTTAACGTATTTAATGACAGAAATATATGTAATATATGTAGGTTTAAGGCTAAAAAAGGATTTAAAGAATTTAACAGACGTAATCCTAACTCTCAATTAATTAAAATTTCAAGATCAGACTTATCGAGTAAAAATTTTAATCCTAAAATTATTGACAAAACTAATGAGAAAGAGTTTTTGTTAGGGGTACATTCAACAATTGGCTCACAACTAAGACTCGAAAACATGGATTTATTAGATAGAAAATGGAAAAAGGTGAAATCTAGAATGCTTGAGTCCTCTTATGGCTTATATAATTATTTCCACAGATTTTTTAATGAAAATCAAACTGGGAACTTTGTGATATTTAACGGAAGACTCAGCTGTGCAAGACCTCTTATTGAAATTGCTAAAAAGCATTCAGTAAATTATCACCTATTTGACGCAGCTCTAAATGGAAAAGTTCCAATGTATTCAACAAATGAAATGTTTCATTCAATTGAGTTTGAGAAAAGAAATTCATTTATTACCTATTTGAAATGGTTCAAAGAGTCAAGAGATTTAGCAGAGAGATATTTTTTATCAAAAATTAATCGAGTCCCAATAAATGATGTTGCTTACACAAAAAATCAAATATCAGGTCATATAGATAAGCATATTATGGAAATGAAGAAGCCAGTTATATCAATCTTTGTCTCAAGTGATGATGAGTATAGGTTCATAGGGTCTGATTGGTCCCAGTATACAATTTTTGATCAGATAGATAGCATAAGAGAACTTGTTAATTCTAAATTATCCGAAGAATTTGACTTCGTTGTTAAAATGCATCCAAATCAAAAAAACATTCATAAGTCTACTTTGGAGAGATATAAGGAGTTAGGAAAGGAAGTAAGTGTTCTTCTTCCAGAGAGTTTTACTGACAGCTATGCATTAATTAAAAAAAGTGAGCTTATTATTAATTTTTGTTCAAGTATTGCACTAGAAGCAAACTATATGAGAAAACCTGTAGTACAAATTGGTCCAAGTTCATTTATGAGGTTTATGATCGCTAACATAGTTGAATCAATTGATGAGGCTATTGATTTAATCTATAACAAGAAATATAAAGTTATGCCTAAAAGAGGTTCAATAATTTCTTTTACCTATTATATGAAGCCATCTTTTAAATTGCCTGCTTATGACTTTTTAGAAGATGGTGTTTATGCATATGGTGGAAACTCATGTAGAGCACCGTTATACCTAAGACTCATTGCTGTGCCAGCAAAACTATATGTTCATTGGATTAAGGGTAATAAAGAGATACTATCGAATTTTAAGATGTATTTCACAAATCTAATTTTAGGACAAACAAGAGTAAAATAAAAATTATGAAAATATATGTAGACATAGATAATACAATTTGTAGAACAGAAGTTACTGATTATACAAAAGCAATTCCAATTAAAGAAAATATTGAGAAAATCAATAAATTATTTGATGAAGGAAATGAAATTATATACTGGACAGCCAGAGGTTCTGTAACAAAAATAGATCATTTTGATTTGACAGAGAATCAATTAAAAAAATGGAATTGTAAATATAATAAACTCTCTGTAGGGGAGAAACCGTATTATGATTTATTGATATGTGATAAAACAAAACGAATTGAAGAAATCTAATTAAAAACATTATAAAATGATAAAATATAAAAAACCAATTGTTGTAGCCGAGATAGGATGTAACCACATGGGACAAATTGATATAGCATATGAATTAATAGATTTAGCAAAAAAAGCAGGAGCTAATTTTGCCAAATTCCAAAAAAGAAATAATAAAGAGCTACTATCAGAAGTTGAATATAATTCACCACATCCAAACCCACAAAATTCATATGGATCTTCTTATGGTAAGCATAGAGAAAAACTAGAATTTGATATTAAAACTCATGGTAAGCTTAAAAGATATTGTGAAGATGCTGGGATAGGATATTCTGTCTCAGTATGGGATCTTACTAGTGCTAAAGAAGTTGTTGGACTAAATCCTGAATATATTAAGATTCCCTCTGCAATGAATAATCATATTGAATTATTGACTTATCTCGCTGATAACTATAATGGTCAAATTCATATTTCCACTGGGATGACCTATAAGGCAGAACTAGAAAAATTAAAAGATTTATTTCATAGAAAAAATAAACTTGATAAACTTGTCATCTACTCTTGTACTTCAGGGTATCCAATAGATGCTGATGAAGTGTGCTTAATGGAACTCTTTAATCTTAAAGATATTTTTAAAGATGATATTTCAGATTATGCTTTCTCTGGGCATCATAAGGGAGTGGCCATTGATTTAGCGGCCTATACACTAGGAACAACATGGATAGAAAGGCATTTTACTAAAGACAGAACCTGGAAAGGAACAGATCACGCCGCTTCACTTGAACCACATGGACTTTTTAAATTAGTTAGAGATTTAAATAATACATACAAAGCTTTACAATTTAAGAGTGATGAAATTCTTGAAATTGAGAAACCTCAGAGAGAAAAGTTGAAGTATAAGAATTAATGAATTTTAAGAATAAGACTATAGAATCAGAGAAGAATATTTTATTCTTATATGCTCAAATAACACCTTACCTGCTAGGATGCATAAATTATTATACTAGTAACAATACAAATAATAATATTGCAGTTATTTATCTAGATGTTTTTAAAAACCTTCAACTGAATTCTAAAAAGAGATATCAACTTATACCTAAAAAAAATTTTTCAGATAGAAAAGAGATTATAGATTTTACATTAAAATTTAAACCTGATGTAATTCTAATCTCAGGAAGAATGGATAAGGACTATTTAGCTATTACAAAAATTTTTGCTAATAAAATTAAAAGAATTACTCTTCAAGATACGATGTATCAAAACACATTTAAACAATTTATTCAGAGTGTCTTTAGTAAATACTTATATAGACAATATTTTGACAAATTCTGGGGTGTGGGGGTCCCACAAACTGCTTTTGCTAAAAGGATAGGATTTAAGCCTACTGATATAAACGATGGGTTTTATGTGGCAGATAAAATTTTTTTTGATAATAATGTTGCATTTAAATATAATAATGTAAAAGAATTAACTGTTTTGTTTATAGGTAGACTTGTAAGAGAAAAAAACATAATCAATCTTGCTAAAGCAATTGAATCTATTAATTCTATTAATAACTCCTCCCATAAACTAACTATTATTGGAGAAGGGAAAGAATTATCTAAACTAGAAAAATTTAAATGTATAAATTATCTTGGGTTAAAATCTCAAAATGAGATCATTAATATTGCAAAAAAGTGTCATGTTTTTTGTCTTCCTAGTATATATGAACCATGGGGAGTTGTTGTACACGAAATGGCTGCATTAGGACTTCCAGTATTATCATCAAATAAGTGTGGGTCATCATTTAACCTTGTAGTTGATGGTGTAAATGGTTTTAAGTTTAATCCTTTTAATATTAATAATATAAAATCATCTTTGAATAAATTTATATTATTAAGTGATGAAGAGAAGAACAAGTTTAGTTTAAATTCTAACTTAATTGCAAGAAAGATAAATCACATGAATTGGAATAACACATTAAACTCTTATTTGACTTAATTATGGTGATAGGAATTGATGCATCAAATATTAGATCTGGAGGAGGAAAAAAACATCTATTAAAGTTTATAACATCCTCTTTAGAGACAGACTCAGATATATCATTTATACTTGTGTCCAACAAATTAATTAATCAGGAGTTTATAAATTATGATAGAGTAAAATGCATAACAAATATGTTTTTAAATTCCTATAATTTATTAGCCTTTGTCTCTCAGGTTTTTTTTTCGAATAAATATTTTACAAACAATAATTGTGATATTGTATTTGTTCCCGGTGGAATTTTTTTATCAAAATTTAAACCTTTTTATATAATGAGTCAAAATATGTTACCTTTTGATCAGTATGAAATAAATAATTTCCCATTTATCAAAAGACTAAAATTTAGATTAATAAAAATTTTACAAATAAGATCATTTAATCGTTCAAAAGGATTAATCTTCTTAACAAACCATGCTAGAATGTCTATACAGAAACTCTTAAGTAATAATATTAACTCTCTTGTAATACCACATGGGATATATCAACAAAATAAAAATCATTATAGCTATAATGGAAATGAATTCAAAATATTATATATCTCAGATTTTTTACCTTATAAACATAATTTTAATGTCTTTTCTGCTGTATCTGATTTGATTTTGGAAGGATATAATATTAGCTTGACATTAATTGGAAAAAAAGATAAAGTTCAATATACAAAAATGAAAAAAATACTAACTTCTAATGGTACTTTATTAGAAAGAATTAAAATAATAGGACAAGTACCTGAAGATGAAATTTCTCATTATTACAAGAGAGCATCTATATTTTTATTTGCCTCTACTTGTGAAAATTTACCTTTTATAATTTTAGAGGCTTTATCTTATGGTTTACCCATTATTACTTCAAATAAAAGCCCAATGAAAGATATAGTTTATGGAGATAATATTTTTTTTAATAGTTATGACATAAATGATATCAAGGAAACCATCAAGAAAAATTTAGATTTCAGGAAACTATCAAAAATTTCAATAAATAATTATCATCTATCCAAAAAGTATACATGGCAAGACAATGTATGTAAAACAATAAACTTTTTTAATTCGTATAAATAATTTTAATTAAAATGAAAAAAACGACATGGATAAGTGAAAAAGAATTAAATAAAATTGATTGGATTATCGCATGTAATGCAGCATGTGATAAATGGATGTACAAGAGTATGGATGAAATTTCTCTTTTTTATTCCTACTTTTCTATATATGAACATAGACTATTTGTTAAAGAGGTTACTGATAAAATAGGATTGGATCTTAATGGTATAGGTATGGAAATTGGATCAGGTCCAGGTATTCTATCAAATAGTCTAATCAAGATTTATAAGGGTATAAAAAAAATCTATCTTTTGGATAAAGCCCCAAACACATATAATCTTATGAAGAAGGTTGCAGATGAAAATAATACTTTAAATAAACTTGAATGTATAATAGGTTCTTTTAATGATTTAAAACTTGCAGATGAATCGTTAGATTTTGTTCTTGACTTTGATTCAATCCATCATTCAGAAAATTTTGATTTAACATTTAGAGAAATTGCAAGGGTATTAAAACCAGGAGGGGTCCTAGTTTGCTTTGACAGAGCTCAGCCAAATTATACTTCAAAAAAACAAATTGATGCTATACTAGATGCAGAATACTCCGATGAGTATAAATTGGAGAATAATCTTAATCTAGATGAAAAAATTACCAGAAGAATGCAAGGTGAAACCGAACCATTACTAAAGCAATGGGTCAATACTTCAAAAAAATATAATTTGATTTCAAAAACCTATATTTTTCATAAAAAAAGTTTTAAAGATTTTATAAGAGCAATTTATGGCTTATTAGTACCTTATTATATAAAAGCAATAATTAAAAAGGGTGTAAACATTACAACTCATTATCAAATTATATTTAGTTTTTTTGGTATAAATAATTTTTTTATTCAAGGAATAAAGGTTTTAAATCTAAATTATAACCCTAAAAGTAAAAGATCACCAAGGGGGAAGATGATATTTTATTTTAAAAAGATCTAATCTATAATGTATATTTTATATTACTTTTTGTTAACCATATATACCAGTTTCGTAACAACTAATCTTGACACCACAGCTGAAACTATATTATTTATTGGACATGCATATGGTCATCCTGGATTAGATAATAAAGTAATTGATCCATCAGTAAGTAACTTTGTTAATAATTATTCAACAGAAAAGTATAGTTATATTGTTTGGGGGGGAGATTTTATTAATGATTGTAATAGTACTGAAGAAGTTTCAAATTTTTTTCAGTCATTACCAGAGTCTATTCTTCAAAAATCACTTTTTATCTGGGGAGATCATGAATTTGAATGTTATGATAATGAAAATTTCGAGTTTCTAAAACACGATGAAAACCGGATGTTAACTATTAATAATTATGATTTATTTCTTCTTAATACAAATTTTACAGATACATATGACTATAAAGACATTTTAAATAGAATTAATAGCTCTCCTAGGTCTAAAATTTTATTTACACATAATGTTATTTTCTCAAAAAGTAATTGGTTGCTTAGATCAAACGGAAGGGATTTTTATGATCTAGCAAATGTTTTTTATGATGAACTACAAGGAGAAAAAGAATTAACGATTATTGCAGGAGATGTTGGGGCTATAAAAGGAACTCCTTATCTAACTTATTTTAAAAAAAATAAAAATAATCTTTTGACTTCAGGGATTGGTAATGGAAAAAATAATTTTGCAGTAGAAATAGTTTTAAATCCAACCAATTTAATTTTTAATAAACTTAACCTTGATAATAATGTAACTAAAGAATTAAAACCAAACTATTTTTTAGTTACACTTTATAATATTATTTTTTACTTTTTCTTATCAAAGAAAAGGACAGTTATATTTTTTGCTTTAGTTGCCATTTTTTTATTTATTTTAAAATTTAACAAGTATTACATAAAATTTTTCAAAGGGTTTTTAAATATTATGAACTAATTAAATATTGATAAATCATAAATATTATCAATATATTTGTTTTGATTGTCTCTTTATGAGTAAACTATTAATTACTGGCGGAACGGGTTCTTTTGGCAAGGCATTGCTTAATAAATACATAGATTCAAAGCAATTTGATGAAATAAGAGTTTTCTCAAGAGATGAAAAAAAACAAGATGAATTAAGAAAATTAGTTAATTCAAGAAAAGTTAAGTTTTACATAGGTGATGTAAGAGATATATTGTCTCTAAAAACTGTAATATCTGATATAGACTATATCTTTCATGCTGCAGCTTTAAAACAAGTGCCATCCTGTGAGTTTTTCCCTTTAGAGGCAATAAAGACAAACATTCTAGGAACGAATAACGTTTTATCTATTGCAAAAGATAATAATGTTAAAAGAGTTGTAGTTCTTAGTACTGATAAAGCAGCTTATCCAATAAATGCAATGGGCATGACAAAAGCTTTAATGGAAAAAGTAATGATAGCAAATTCAAGAGAGCTAGAATCCTCAAAATCAATTTTTTGTGGAACTAGATATGGTAACGTAATGGCATCTAGAGGTTCTGTAATACCTTTATTTATTGAACAAATAAAAGATAATAAAGAGATTACAATAACTAACCCAGAAATGACGAGGTTTATGATGAATTTAGATGAGGCTGTTGATCTTGTGATGCATGCATTTACTAATGGATCTAATGGAGATATTTTTGTTCAAAAGTCTCCAGCAGCAACTATCAAAACTTTAGCTCAAGCATTAATTGAGCTTTATGATTCAAAGTCCAAAATAAAATATATTGGAATTAGACATGGTGAGAAAATGTATGAAACTCTTGTAACTAAAGAGGAAATGATGAAGGCTACAGACCTAGGCAAGTATTACAGAATATCACCTGATAATAGGGATTTAAATTATGATGAATATTTTTCAAAAGGAAGCCCAAAATCTTCATTTGATGAATATAATTCTAACAATACTAATTTGCTTAGTGTTGAAGAGGTAAAAAAATTACTAAAGGATCTTCCCCAGATTAAAAAAGATTTAAATAATTAACTTTTCTTTTGAAAATTTTAATTTCAGGACATAACGGTTTTATAGGTAAGCATTTACTTAGAAAGCTTAAATGTGTTAATCTTGACTATGAAACGGAATTTTTAACTAGATCTGATTTTAAATCCCCTTATAGTTTAGCAAAAAAAATCTCATCTGATGATATTATATTTCACTTTGCTGGTGTTAATAGAGATATAGATGAAAACGAAGTTTTTCTTAAGAATAATGAAATAAATGAAACGCTTTATTTAGCCCTTGGAGAAGTAAATTTTAAAGGCAAATTAATATTTACATCTTCCACACAAGAAAATACTGAATCATTATATGGAAAGGCAAAAAAAGATGCAAGATTGAAGTTTGAAAAACAGTCAAACTCTTTAGGATATTTTTTTAGTGGTATAATTACACCAAATATTTTTGGGCCATTTTGTAAGCCAAATTACAATTCATTTATAGCCACATTTTCTTATAATATTATAAATAAACAAATTCCAAAAGTTGATCAAAATAAATCAGTATCTCTAATTTATATAGGAGATTTTATTGATCTTATAATTAGAGCCCTTTACAATAATGATCCTATTAAAATTAACAATGAACTTATTCAAAATTTTAAAGTTAATGATATACTAAACAAATTAAATAATTTTAATGATAGTTATATTTTAAAAGGTCATATTCCAAGTTTTGAATCATACTTTGATTTATGCCTATTTAATACATTCAGATCTTATATTGAATATGAAAATTTCTTTCCAATAAATCATCAAGTATATATAGATGGAAGAGGTTCATTTTCAGAATTAACAAGATGTTTTTCAGAAGGTCAGACATCATATTCGGTAACAAAAAAAGGAATAACAAGAGGCAATCATTTTCACACCAGAAAGGTTGAAAGATTCTCAGTTATTAGTGGTAAGGCAAAAATCTCTATAAGAGAAGTATTATCTGAAAAAAAAATAGAATTTTTTTTAGATGGTGATAGACCCTCATATGTGGATATGCCGATATGGTACACTCATAATATTGAAAATATAGGAGATGATGATTTGATAACTATGTTTTGGATTAACGAGCACTATAATGAGGATTCTCCTGATACCTATTTAGAAAATGTTTAATTTTAAGATTAATTATGAGTTCTAAAAAAATACATCTTTTAACTATTGTTGGAACTAGGCCTGAGATTATTCGTTTGTCAAGTATTATTAACAGACTCAATAAATCTAAATCAATTAAACATACTCTGATTCATACTGGTCAAAATTATGATTATAACCTAAACGAAGTATTTTTTAAAGACTTAAAAATATCAAAACCAGATATATTCTTGGATGCGGCTTCAGATTCACCTTCCAAAACAATAGGAAATATTCTAATAAGAATCGATAATATACTTGATGACCTAAACCCTGATGCAATTTTGATTCTTGGAGATACTAATAGCTGTTTATCAGCAATTGCAGCTAAGAAGAAAAAAATTCCAATATTCCATTATGAGGCAGGAAATAGATGCTTTGACCAAAGAGTTCCAGAAGAAACAAATAGAAAAATTGTTGATCACATTGCAGATATCAATATAACATACAGTTCTATTGCCAGAGATTATCTTCTAAATGAAGGTCTTCATCCAGATAGAACTATAAAGATTGGTTCACCAATGTATGAGGTTCTTAATTCTCACCTAGATTCGATTAATAATTCAAAAATTTTAAAAAAATTAAAATTAACAGCTTCAAAATATTTTTTAGTCTCCTGTCATAGGGAAGAAAATGTTGATAATGACAAAAACTTTAAAATGTTAGTAGACTCATTAAATCAGTTAGCCGAAATATTTAAAATGCCTATTATTTTTCCAGTTCACCCCAGGACCAAAAAAAAATATGTTAATAGTAAATTGAAAGTCAATGATTTGGTTTCTTTAATAGAACCACTTGGATTTATTGATTATAACAAATTGCAAATTGAATCTTTTGTTGTTTTATCAGATAGTGGTACTATTTTTGAAGAATCATCAATACTTAATTTCAGAGCTCTAAATATTAGAGAATCACATGAAAGACCAGAGGCAGTTGAAGAGACATCAGTACTAGTCACGGGTCTTAATATTGATCGAATAATTCAAGGAATAAAGATGATAGAAAATCAAACTACAGGTAACAAGAGAAATATTAGTTTGGTTTCTGATTATAATACTCCAAATGTTTCACTTAAAATTGAACGAATAATTTTATCTCATATTGATTTTGTAAACAGAGTAGTTTGGCAAAAAGAATCTTAATTTATACAAATCACTTTTTTCCTGAGCAATTTAAAATTAATGAGATTGTTAATTGGATGGCTGAGGAGGATTACGAGATAAGGGTTGTTACTGGCTTACCAAACTATCCCTCAGGAAAGATTTATAGAGGTTATGGCTTCAACTCCATCTGTCGTACTGAACATAATGGTAGGGTAACGATTAACAGATTACCTCTAATTCCAAGAGGCAATGGAAATTTTTTAAACTTAACATTAAACTATTTGAGCTACTTTATATCATCTTTTCTTTTCACTATTTTTTTAATATTTAAAAAAAAATATGATTTTATTTTTGTTCACCATACAAGTCCAATCTTAATTGCAATCCATCCTATTTTTTATTCTTTCTTTAGAAAAGGAACCAGGAAATACTTGTGGGATCTAGATGTTTGGCCTGAGACACTGAGAGCAATGAATATAGTTAGTTCAAAGAGTATATTGTTTACTATTTCAAAACTAGTTCAATTTATTTATTCATTTTATGATAAAATTTTAATTAGCTCAAATAGCTTTAAGGAGACTATTCGAAATCGATATAGTAAGGAGATTATTTATTTTCCAAATTGGGCTGAAAAAGAAATAGAAGAAAATATTCGTACAAAAAATATGAATATAATTATTCCAAAAGATAAGTTTGTTATTATGTATACAGGAAATATTGGAGCTGCGCAGAATTTTATTTCTTTGACTTCTACAATAAAAGAATTACAAAACGAAAAAATAATATGGGTTTTTGTTGGTGGAGGGAGATCTAAAAATAAATTTATATCTAAACTTGATCATGCAAACTTAAAAGACAAGTGTTTGTTTATAGATCCAATAAAAGTATCCGAAATACCTGAAATAGCATTTTATGCTGATGCAATGTTTCTCTCTTTAAAACCGAATGAAGTTTTTTCTAAAACAGTTCCCGCCAAACTTCAGTCCTATTTGGCTCTACGAAAACCTGTAATAGGTGTATTGCAGGGAGAAGGTGCAGAAATTATAAAAAGTTCTAATTGTGGAATTGTTGAAGAGAAAGCAGATTATTTAGCATTAGCTAATAATATTAGATCTATGTTAAGATTGACTAAAGAAAAAATGAGAGAAATGGGAAATAGTGGTAGAGAATATTATGATAAAAATTTCTCTCAATCAACTAGAAAGAATCAATTATTAAAATTATTTAGTTGAAAGTCATTAATAAAACATGAATGAAGTTTAATGATATATTTTTGTTATTTTTAACACTTAAAAATTAATTATGAATGATGTATTAGAACAAGTTGGCAATTTATCACTGAATTCTACTTCATTAGCCCAATTTTTAATTGGCTTTTCGTTAACAATTGTTCTATCAATTTTGTTAAAAATAATTTATATAAAATACTCGGTTTCTGTATCAAATAAGAATATAATAGCTGATATTTTCCCACTTTTTGCTGTATCTATTTTTTTAATTGTAATAACGATCAAATCTAGTATTGTATTATCACTTGGATTGGTTGGAGCTCTATCTATAATAAGATTTAGAACTGCTATCAAAGAAGCTGAACAAATAGTTTACTTTTTAATATTAACAGGAGTATCCATAGCTACTGCTGCTAATTCTTACTTGTTTCCAATAATATTTGTTTTTTTTGTGTTTGTTTATAACTTTTTTCTTAACAATAAAAAGGAAAACATCATTCATTCAGTAAACGATCAATTAGTGATTACTGTTAATAAAATTGATAATAGCACAATAGATGAGCTTGCTATAATACTAACTGAGAGTAAAGTTAATGTTGAAATACAAAGTATAAATAAGACAAAAAATAATACTGTAATTGTTCTTAAGCTTTCAGATTTTAAGTTAGATACACTAACCCTAGTGGAAGAATTTCTTTTGAAAAAGAAAGTTTCAAGTACTGAAATTCAATTTTTTTCCTCCTCTGAATGAAATACTATAAGCCTTCAAAGTTTAAGCTTTCTTATTTATACATAGGAATCTTTATTATCTTATTATCAACTCTGATTTATTCGTTTAAAGGCCAAATTTACAGATCAGCTGTAACTATTAATTTAGGGTCACTATACATTGATTATATTAATCAAAGGGCTAAATTGGTAAACTATTTTTCTAATAATGATGTCCCAATAGTCTCAATATTAATGTCAAATAATAATTTTGTAAGACTACAAAGAGAGAGAGTTTTAATGGTAAATAATTATGTTCTTACTGGGAATCAATGGTTTGGTGATAATGAGTATTATAAAGCTAAATTTTTCAATAATAAAATAAAAACGAATTCAAGGGTTAAATTATTTGGTATGAATTCAGATCATTTTCGTAATCCAAATTCTCATAGCTTTAGAATAAAGTATGATGGTAAGGAGTCATATGGAAAGAGAAGCTCAAATTTTTTAAATCCTAGATCAAGAGATTTTATCACTGATCCATTGTTAAATATAATTTTCTCAAACTTATATGGAGGAATTGAAATAAATTATAAGCTTTTTCAACTTTACTTTAATAAATCTGATTATGGTATTTACTTTGAAGAAGATTTTTTTGATAAATATTTAATAGAGGAAAATCAAAGAAGAGAATCAGTAATTTTTGAGATTGTCAATGATTCTTTGGAGTTTAACTATATGGGAGAAGATAATTCACTAGAAAATATTTCTAAAGAATTATCGTCACTTTATAAAAATAATTACGAAAAGTTTATTAAAAAAATAGATATTAATAAAACAAAGTCATTACTTAAACTTTGTCTATTAGTTAATAGTGCTCATCCATTGAGTGACATAAATTTACACTGGTATTATAATCCTGTAACTGATCTTTTAGAGCCAACAATAAGAGAAGCATGGGCAAATAATCTGCCAAATAAAAATCTTTATGATTTACAGAGTCTATTTACACTTCCATCAGAAAATAAATTACTCTCAGATTTTTTAACTGATGATTTATCTAAAGAGATTTTGGATGAACTTATTAATGAAATAGATAAAATTGAACAAATTATAGATTATAATGCTGATTATTTAGAGTTAAAAGATCAAATGATTGGTTTTGGAAATTCAATTAATATTAGAGAGCAAATTATTAAAAATAATATATCTACACTTAGGTCCAAAAAGAAAAATTATTCGCTTAATGATAATGTTACTTCAAAAGAAAAAATTGAAATCAAAAAAGATACTACTATTAGAGGAGAGTTTATTGTTAATAAAAATCAAGAATTAGTAATTTACGAAGGTGTCAGACTTTTACTTGAAGATGCATACCTAAAAATTTATGGAGGATTTGAGGCTCGAGGAAATAAAATAAATCCAATATACATCAAAGGAGTCAATAATTATGGTACCATTTTCTTTAATACTGAACAAGACGTAATCATTAATAATGTAGTATTTGAAAATCTTACTAACACTCAGTCTTTATACAACCAACCTGCATCCATAACTTTCTACGAATGTGATTCTGTTACTATCGATAATTCTTCATTTTCATCAAATATTAAAGGTGATGATTTTATAAATTTTTTTAGATCTAATAATATTCGTATTAACAATAGCACTTTTTCTAATATATTGAGTGATGCAATAGATTCAGATTTTTCCAATATTCAAATTAGTAATTCAAAATTCTATAATATTGGTAATGATGCAGTTGATGGTTCTGGCAGTAATGTAACTCTAATAAATAACTCATTTGAAAACATCTTAGATAAAGCAATAAGTGCTGGTGAAAAAAGTACTTTTGAATCAGAAGATAATTTTTTTATTAATAACGAAATTGGATTAGTTTCGAAGGACGGCTCTAAAATAAACTCAAAAAATGATACTTTTAAGAATAACCAAATTGATATTGCATCATTTATTAAAAAAGTATTTTATGCTTCCCCTGAAATTTTCCTAGAAAATACATCCATTACAAAATATTTGATTGAAGATGGCTCAATTGTTAAAGGAGTAGACTCTGTGCAATATTCATCTAATGTTGAAGAAAAACTTTATGGTAACTTATATGGTAGAGCCTCAGATTAAAAAATATAGATATGAACGAAAGTATATAATTAATTTTAATTATTTACCACAGTTTCTGGGGTCTTTATACTCAAAAAATTTTTCAAAGAAATTCCCATTAAGAAAAATCAATAATGTCTACTTTGATGACTATAATTTCACTTCCCTTGATGAAAATATTGATGGTTTATCAGTTAGAAAAAAACACAGAATTAGATGGTATGGTGATACATTTAATAGCTCTGACAAGACAATTGAAATAAAGATTAAAAATGAATTTTTAAATACGAAAGTCAACTACTTAGTTCCATCAATAAAGTTAAATTCTTTAAATGATATTTCAACTCTTTACAGTAAAATATCAGATTATGTTAAAGAATCTAATAACTTGAAGCTACATAGTATAATGAGTCCTAAAAGGCCAACATTATTTAATACTTATGAAAGAATGTATTTTGAAAATTTATTTGATAGTGTTAGGGTTACCATTGATTCAAGATTAGAGTATTTTTCTCCAATTACAAAAATGAAATATAAAGAAAAGTTTATTATAGTTGAGGCTAAGTATAATAATGAACTTAGATTTCAAAATAATTTTAAAAACCTATCTTTAACAAGATATTCAAAATATGTTAAAGGTACTCTGCAGACTTCTGTTCATAATCATAGTTACTAATTTTTCTTTTGCACAGGATATTAAGAAAGAAATTCTATTTGTTGGACATGCTTATGGTTCCCATGAAGATTTTGATCAACAATTAGACCCTGTATTTAAAAACTTTATCAAAAAAAACTCAGGTATCTTTGATCAAATAGTTTTAGGTGGAGATTTTATCTATGATTGTAATGATAATACAGAAATTCAGAGTTTTAAAAATGTTTTTCAATCATATAATGTAAGATTTGTTATCGGCAATCATGAAACTTGTGATAAAATAATTCATTTCGCAAATCAAAATTTTGGTGGAACTAACTATTATGAAAAAATTAATGAGAGTTTGATATTTTACTTAAACACTTCAATTGACTCTTTTGAAGAATCAGATTTTTTATATGATTATTTAAATGAGATTATTAGACTTGAATCACCTAGAAATATATTAATTTTTGCCCATCAACTAATTTTCTCAAAATCTGATTTTGAAATTAGAACCAATTCAAGAAAATATTATAAGTATGGGAATCACTTTTTTGATAACGTTCTAAAAAAATATAATAATAGTTCAAAAAGATTGTTATTCTTTTCAGGTGATATAGGAGCTTATAATTTTACGCCTTATGCTTTTTATGACACTAATGATAATTTTGAATTCTATGCAAGTGGACTAGGTAATAAAAGACATAATAAAGGACTGTTGATTAAGGTTTCTAAGGATATAGAAGTAAAGTTTATAGATCTAAACAGTGGAGTTATGGAACCTTTAGATAAGTATTCTAAAATTAAGGTTCAGTTTTACCAATTTCCCAAGCTATTTCTTTCACGACTAAAAAAATTTATATTCCCTTCTTATTAATTTATATTTGCATAAATAAATTGAATGAAAAATATTTTAGTCACAGGGGGAGTAGGTTTTATTGGGTCAAATTTGGTTAAAAAACTCTTAGAAAATGGTCATAAGGTTACATCTCTTGATAATTATTCAACAGGTAATGCTGACAACGAATTTGAAGGAGTTAAATATATTAATGATGATATTGAAAACATCAATAAGCTTCAGATCGACTTTGATATTTGTTTTCATCTAGCAGCTCAGTCTAGAGTCCAACCTTCTTTTGACAATCCAGAAGAAAGTTTTAGGGTTAATGTTAATGGAACATCAAAAGTAATGGAATGGGCTAGGCATAAAAACACAAAAATCATTTACGCTGGTTCTTCATCTAAACACCACAATCCATATGATTCTCCATATGCTATGTATAAATTTTTAGGAGAAGAAATATGTAGGCTTTATAAAAAATCCTTTAATGTGAATGTTGAAATTTCAAGATTTTATAATGTTTATGGACCAGGAGAAAATATAGATGAAAAATATGGAAATGTAATTGGAATATGGAGTGCAAAAATAAAAAAAAACGAACCACTTCCAATTGTTGGAGATGGTAATCAAAAAAGGGACTTTGTCCATGTCTCTGATATTGTTGACGGACTTATTAGAATAGCTGAAACAAATATATCAAATAAAGATGCATGGGAGCTTGGGACTGGAGTAAATTATAGTATAAATGAACTTTTTAGTTTCTTCAAAGAAAGGTTTAATATCAAATCAATTCATATTCCTGATCAACCAGGTAATTATAGAAAAACACTAAGAATTAATGATGATTCGTTAAAACAGTTAAATTGGGAACCTAAGGATAGATTAAAAAGCCACATAAAAAACCTAAATATATGAAAAGAGTACTTATTACTGGTGGAGCTGGTTTTATAGCTCATCATTTAATTTATTTTTTATTAAAAAAAACTAATTGGGATATTGTTTCGTTAGATAGATTAGATTACAGTGGTAATCTTAATAGATTAGATCATGTAATATCTAAACTATCGTTAAAAGATAGGTCAAGAGTAAAGGTTGTTTTTCATGATTTAAAGTCTGAAATTAATCCCTGGATAAAAAAGGAAATAGGTGAAATAGATATTATATTGCATTTAGCTGCTGGCTCTCACGTAGACAGAAGTATTAACTATCCTATGGAGTTTGTTTTAGATAATGTAGTTGGCACTGCAAATATCCTAGAATACGCAAGATTAATCAATGCATCAAGTAAACTAGAAAGGTTTATTTATTTTAGCACTGATGAGGTTTTTGGTCCAGCCCCAACTGGAGTTGATTATAAAGAGAATGACAGGTATAATTCGACAAATCCATATAGTGCAACAAAAGCAGGAGGTGAAGAATTAGCTGTAGCTTATGAAAATACCTATAAACTCCCAGTATATATAACTCACACTATGAATGTATTTGGAGAAAGACAACATCCTGAAAAATTTATACCTATGTGTATTAAAAAGATAAGAGATGGTGAATCAGTAACTATACATTCAGATAAAACAAAAAAGATACCTGGATCAAGACACTACATTCATGCTGAAGATGTTGCTGAAGCTATATATTTTATCCTTATAAATAATTTTGAAAATGAAATAGATTTTGGAGGGGCTAAATGTCCAAAATTTAATATTGTTGGTTCAGAGGAATTAAATAATCTAGATTTAGCAAAAATAATAGCAGAATCACAAGGAAAGAAACTTAAATACGAAATGGTTGATTTCCATTCATCAAGACCTGGACACGATCTAAGGTACTCGCTTTCTGGTGAAAAAATGAAAAAATTGGGATGGCAGCCATCAATCAAGTTAACTGAAAGGATAAAACAAGTTGTTGATTGGTCTTTAAAAAATGAAAACTGGATAGAACTATAAACCTCAATATCTCTTGTATATTTTAATAAATAGTTTAATTTTGCAATTCAAAAATTAACTATGTACGCAGTAGTTGAAATACAGGGAAGCCAATTCAAAGTTGAAAAAGATCAAAAGCTTTTTGTAAATAGAATTGATGCGAAAGAAGGTTCAAAAGTTTCTTTTGACAATGTAATGCTTTTTGATGACGGAAAAAAAGTTCAGGTTGGCAAACCTAATCTTGCTGGTAAATTTGTTGAAGCTAAGATCATTGCTCACAAAAAAGATGATAAGGTTATTGTTTTTAAAAAGAAAAGACGTAAAGGTTATAAAGTAAAAAATGGTCATAGACAATCAATAACTGAAATTATCATTCAAGGTATAAGTGAAAAGAAAGCTTCTCCAAAAAAAGAGTCAGTAACTACAAAGAAGACAACAGCTACAAAGAAGACAACAACTACAA
>CETK01027900.1_pt1 | contig 34638 bp, 27 predicted proteins | sample 361431 | NCBI WGS metagenome assembly CETK01 (sample SAMEA2622452, study PRJEB7988) | marine metagenome | biome: marine biome (ENVO:00000447); feature: surface water layer (ENVO:00002042); material: "saline water (ENVO:00002010), including plankton (ENVO:xxxxxxxx)" | depth 5 m | reverse complement strand
CACAAGCAACAACTTACCATCGGACTCTAGGTAAACATATTCTCCCATCAATACACCTATCTGTTCTCCAAAAGCTCCTTTACCGCTTCTCTCTCTTTGAGCAGCTCGATAACATTTTCATCAATCTTTGACTGGGCGAATGAGTCAATTGGAAGGCCTTCAACAACCTCTATTTCACCACCCTCACATCTGCATGGGAAACTAAAAACGAGACCCTCGGGAACTCCATACCAACCCTCTGAAGGTAACGCCATCGAGACAATTCTACCATCAGAACCCTGCCACCAATCATGCATGTGGTCTATGGCTGCAGAAGCGGCTGAGGCGGCAGAAGAAGCTCCTCTTGCAACAATTACGGCCTTTCCTCGAGTTGAAACCGTATCTAAAAATTCACTCGTCAGCCACTCTGAATCTACTATATCAGTTACCATATTCCCATCGACCTTAGCAAACCGTGGGTCTGGGTACATGGTGTTTGCATGATTTCCCCAAATGAACACATCATCAATTTTGGACGCAGGTACTCCCATATAACCGGCAATTTGACCCACAGCTCGGTTTTGATCGAGGCGTGTCATGGCGGTAAATTGCCTCGATGGTATTCCGGGAGAATTAGCGTTCGCAATTAGGGCATTAGTATTGCACGGGTTGCCTACGGTAATTACCCTGACATCCCTGGAGGCAACAGCGTCAATCGCTTTCCCCTGTCCTACAAATATGGGGCCGTTGGCGGCCACTAAGTCCGCCCTATCCATATCCTTCGTCCTTGGCCTCGATCCAACTAGAAAAATAGCATCCGCACCTTTGAATGCAATATTGGGGTCATCAGTGCCCACTATATCATGAATCAATGGAAAAGCTGAATCTTTCAGCTCCATTATCACCCCACTCAATCTCTGCATACCCGGTGGTATTTCCAAAAGCTGAAGAATAAGAGGTTGGTTCTTGCCGAAACAATCGCCACTTGCTATCCTCCACAAAAGAGCGTAGCCTATATTTCCAGCGGCCCCCGTTACAGCAACACGAAGTGCTCTCCCCTCCCCATCATTGCCCGTGTTTACAGTCGCATTTTCCCTCGAATCTCCAGTCACTATCTTCCCTCGTACCCGCGACTGAGATTACGGTATTAGCACTTTGCAGAGGACCCTCCTAATTCATTCCGACAATATCCTTCATCGACAATGAGAATATTGAGCCGACGGCTTCAATAAGCGCCCACATATCGGAAGTTCATCACTGGTCTTCGGACCAGAGAGGTGTAACATGAAACTCGGTGTCCTCAAAGAGCCTGATGGAGAGATGAGGGTACCGATTGTACCAAATTCAATACCCAAACTAATGAAAGCTGGCATTCAAGTAATTGTTGAGAATGGCGCTGGTGATTGTGCTAATCATCCAGATTCAGAATACGAAAATAAGGGGGCTACAATAGCCAATAGGGAAGAGGTATTGCAATGTGAATCATTAATCACAATCAATCCCCCCAACCTAGGTGACATCACCAGTGGATGTACATTGATTTGCGTCGCAGATCCATTCAGGAACCCGGTTTTGGTTAAAGCCGCCATTTCATCGGGCATTACCCTGATCAGCATGGATATGATACCTAGGAGGCTCTCAAGAGCTCAGTCCATGGACGTAAACTCTAGTCAGGATAATCTTTCAGGCTACAAAGCGGTATTGCTTGGGGCATCTCACGTTCCTAAAGGAATTCCAATGATGACCACTAGTGCAGGTACTGTTAAGCCCGCTAAGTTCGTAATAATGGGCAGTGGAGTTGCCGGGTTACAGGCGATTGCAACCGCAAAGAGAATGGGGGCGATAGTCTACGCGTCCGATGTCAGGAAGTCCGCCGCTGAACAGATTGAGTCCGTGGGCGGTAGGTTCATCGAGGTTGATGGGATGGATGACTTTGAAGACGAGTCAGGATATGCCAAACCGCTGACGCCGGAATTTATACAGAAAGTTAACGATACAGTTTGCGAGGTAGCTAGCGACGCGGACGTCATCATAACCACAGCGAGGATTTTTGGCAGACCGGCACCCATAACGATACCTGAAAGTGCTGTCAAGGATTTCAAGACTGGTGCGGTAATTGTCGACATGAATGCTGATGTTGGCGGAAACTGCGAACTTACAATTCCCGGAGAAATTATCACAACACATGGAATCAAGATTATCGGCATAGAGAATTTGGCAGGTACAATCCCATCAACAGCAAGCATGCTTTACTCAAACAACCTAACCAACTTCGTGATTTCATTGATGGAAGATGGCATTCTAAATTTGGATCTTGAGGATGATATTCTGGTTGGTCCTCCCGAAGATTCCGACTTCTTTGTCGAGGGAATGGGGGGAGTTTTAATTTGTATGAACGGCGAGCTCCATCAAAATCAGACAAGGCTTGGAGGTATCCTCTAATGTCATTGACCCTTACAGCCCTGATTGGGAGCATTACTGTTTTTGTCCTTGCGATATTCCTTGGATTTGAATTGATTAGTAAGGTACCACCGACCCTTCATACTCCATTGATGTCAGGAGCCAATGCTATATCTGGCATAACCATCGTTGGCGCTCTAATACTGTCAAATGCCACCTTCGAGGGGACGGACACATCATTTGCCGCCCTACTTGCATTTGTGGCACTAATAATGGCCACAATTAATGTCGTCGGTGGATTCATGGTCACAAATAGAATGCTGGAGATGATTGCAGGCCGAAAGAGAAAGGGGGGTAACTGAATGGTAGATCCCGTAGTTTGGGATATCGGATACTTGATATCCGCTTCAATGTTCATAGTAGGAATCAAGAGGCTGTCTAGCCCAAAGACGGCACCCTCTGGCAATATGCTCGGGGCTCAAGGCATGTTACTTGCCGTTGTCGTCACTCTACTGAAGTTACAATCAGAAGGAATAATCGGATGGGAACTAATCGTAGGTGGATTGGCAATTGGCTCGATTATCGGATACATCATGGCAACACGCGTTGAAATGACTGGCATGCCAGAATTAGTAGCACTCTTCAACGGTTTTGGTGGTGCGGCATCGGCCTTAGTTGGACTTTCCGAGGCATTGAAGAGAATTTCTGATGGCGTCCCAGAACCAGGCGTTGAATTGTATGCGACATGGACCGCAATTGGACTCTCGGCATTAGTTGGATGGATTACCCTGTCCGGAAGCATGGTGGCAATGATGAAGCTCAAAGGCGGATTTTACATCCCTTTCTCCAAAAAAGACGACAGGGGCAGGAGCAGGTGGTTTTCATTTCCAACATGGGGTCCCCCATGGCTTAATTACGTCAAAGCCGGACTCTTACTGGCATCTCTGGCTTTGATAGTCATGACAATCCAAAATCCCGAAGAAAAGATGTATATCTACTCTCTAGTAGCGACATCAACACTACTTGGGATATTATTCGTCCTACCAATTGGTGGTGCAGACATGCCTGTTGTAGTTAGCCTCCTGAACTCTCTTTCCGGTATCGCAGCGGCATTCACAGGTTTCGTCATTGGGAATAATGTCCTGATAATTGCTGGGTCTATGGTAGGTGCAGCCGGATTAATCCTTACCTTCATCATGTGCAAAGCAATGAACAGGGAGTTATTCGATGTACTTTTCAAAGCATTTGGAGGATCTGGTCAAAAAGATCAGCTTACTCGAACTAAAGTAGGTAGTGACCCTGAAGAAGTAGCCATGGTTTTGGACGGGGCCCAGAAAGTGATAGTAGTTCCTGGATATGGTATGGCTGTAAGTCAAAGTCAGCATGCAGTCAAGGAATTTGCAGACCTTATGGAATCACTTGATTGTGAAGTCCTTTATGCTATTCATCCAGTCGCTGGAAGGATGCCCGGTCACATGAACGTGCTGCTGGCCGAAGCCAACGTACCGTATGAGAAGCTCATCGAGATGGACGATATCAACTCAGAATTTCCCGATTGCGATGTAGCACTAGTAATCGGGGCTAACGATACCACAAATCCCGCCGCTAGGTCAAATGAAGGTCCGCTTGCAGGTATGCCAATTCTTGATGTCGACAAATCATCCGTTGTTGTTATCATCAAGAGAAGTTTGTCCGTTGGTTACGCAGGGGTTGACAACGACCTCTTCTACATGGACAAAACTATGATGCTATTTGGCGATGGAAAAAAGATGATGAATGAACTCAACTCTGCTATGAAGGAACTTTAAACAAAGGTAAGCAGCATGTCTTCGAGCAAGCGTTATTTGTCCTCAGCTTCCGAACCCTCAACGGGGGACCTTAGGATGAATGGGGTAAAGAGAGCATTTACAGTCCTCTTGACACTATCAATCCTATCCATCCCAGCTATGGGAATGAGCTCCGGTCCAGGATACGAGAATGCGGACGGAGATCCGACTGTTAAGTACGGTTGCACATGTCACAATAATGGCGCCGCCTCATCCAGAGCAGTAGTAATGGTTACCGGAGTCCCGGTAATGTATGAAGTCGGAGAGTCATACGATATGACCATCAAAGTTGCTGATTCACTCACTTTGTCTGGTGGTAATGGGAATAAGGAGGGGGGATTCCTAATGACCTCTGATGGCATAGGACTTTTCTCTTGGCCAGATGATGAAGATATCCGACAGGCGGAAGACGCTCCTCTGGATATTTCACATTCCGATACCGATGCTGATGGAATTTGGCAGATTTCATGGACTGCTCCGTCGGAGGACCTAGGACCAGTCCATTTTTGGGTTGTTGGTAATTCTGTTAATGGCGATGGTGCCCCGGGAGATGAAGACTGGTGGAATATCCTGACATTCACGGTAAATGCCCCAGGAACCATTGAGTCTGGCGATTCCGGTGCAACTCTTGAAACTCGAACCGTTTCAGTCGGTGATTACGATACACTATTCGTCATTGAAGAGTCTGAGGCTCAAAAGGAAGCCGAGAGGCAAGAGGCACTATCTCACAGGGTCTTCACACAAGGAAATCTATTCTTCTGGACGAGCCTCACCGCTTTGCTTGTTGGCGCATTGGTCCAAAGGGAGATTCTCGAAAGAAGATACGATGACGGTCCAGAGTTCTTGGCTATGGAATTAGCCTACCCACAGGCCATTAGAAGATCGCTGATGAGTATCGCATCTTTCTTTGTGGCCATTCGATGGGCCTCCTCGGAAACCCCAATCTATTTCCCTCCTCCCGCAGTTGTTAAAGAAGGGACAAAAATAACTGACCTGACTGACTTCTTGATAGGATCTGCATTCCTAGCAAGCGCTCTTTTCGCTTATGGGGTTTACAGGACAATATTGGCCGCCAGAAAAGACCCGGATGTCAAGGATCGTCTTTAGATGTCACAGAATATTAACGACATTGAATCAAAACCAATGGAATACCATCTGCAGGATCTATATTCTTTATTGAAACGTGTCGTGTTATTGGTTTCGATTTCAGGAATAGCATGGTCAATGATAGCTCCTCAATTACTACTGGAATGGGTTTCTATGTTTGATTTACAGGACAGTACATCCAATCTATCTATCTACGCGCCATTCAATTGGATTGAGGTGAAATGGTCATTTTCTATCATGATGGGACTCGTCACCGTGATACCTATTTTCTCTTTTTTGATATACCGGTTCTCCAAACCAGGACTATATCCCACCGAGATTTTGCCGATTAAATTCATATTAGTAATAAACTGTTTTTTCCTGCCAATTTCGATATTTGGGATATGGGTATGGGCAGTCCCAAAAATGGTGGAATTCTCAGAAAGCCTGTCTAAGATAGATAATGTCAATGCGCAGTACGACTTTTCTGAAATCATCAGTTTAGCTCTGGGGTTTACAACGATGACAGTCATCTCAATCATTCTTATTTCGTCTCTCCTGTTGTCAAGAATTATTGGTGACGCAAGTGGGACATACAGCTGGTTTAGACCAAGAATTATGGTAATTTCATTTGGATTATTGATTATCACAATGCCTACTGTTTTTGAAGGACTCAGGGTCCCAATATCCTTGGCAATATTATGCATATGTGATATTTCTTCAAAATTATACCCCCTCAAGGAATATGAATCCCTATCTATCCAAGATGACACTGCATTGAAAGGTCGTGCATCGTAGGGCTCTCTGTGAAAACACTCAGAGCGGTCTTGGCTACACTCATACTCTTGGGGGGGATTTGGGTAAATCTAAATCCACATTTAGTTAATTCATCCTACAAATTCGATGAAACAGAGGAAACCCCAGATTTGATAGGACTCCAGGAGACGGAGAACTGGCTCGTACTAAGGGTGGGATTCCCATCAATGCCACATTCCTCGTCAAAAACAAACTCTCTGCTTGTAGGTACCGGTTCGGCACAGGAGTACATTTCCCAAATGTCAGGGGGGGCCTCCAGGCTTGAAGTCACAGTAACTGAGGATGTTTGGGTTTCAAAGTTTGATGAGTCATATTGGGGGGCCGATTCTCAAGATGAGCGTGATGTCGGGAATAACGGCTTGGGAGTAGACAATCTGGTGGAGGCATCCGCCACGGATTTACTAGCTGGAATGGATCTATCTAAGTGGGATATCGATGGAGATGGAATTATCGATAGGCTTCTGATTTTGCATTCAGGAAATGCTCAAGAATCAGGAGGACCAACTGACTCTATTTGGAGCCATTTCTCAAATTTGGTCAACCCGATTCAAATTGGCAAATGGGAGATACATCATTACACGATCTCGTCCATTGAATCTGGACTGGGCACACTTGTCCACGAGATGTTACATCAGATGGGAGCTTACGACCTGTATGACGTCCACTCTGATTTACCATCAATCTCTTGGAGTGGTTTGGGAGATTGGGACATAATGGCAAGTGGTAACTGGAACGGTAATTCCATGACACCTGCTATGCCTGGGGCTGCTACGCTAATGACGATTGGGGGATACGGGATATTACAGATCGATACCTCCTCCTCACAAAATATTGAGATATATCCCATGTCATCTACAAACAACAGCACTCGTGTCATTCTCATTGAAACAGCCCCTGAAGAGGCGGTCTTGGTAAGTTATCGTGGAGACTTAGGTTTTGATTCAGGGCTACCGGGCTCTGGAATCATTGTGGAATATCTTGATAAAAACAATGGTAATGTGAACGAAAATACCGTTAACAAAGACCCAAACAATCCTTGGGTAATGATAATCGAAGCTGACGGAGACCAAGCTTTAGTTAGAAATCGAGATAGCGGAAGCTCGGGTGACACGTTCCAATCTGGAGACTCATTTGGACACGAGGGACACAAGATTAGAGACAATAGGGGCAGATTGGTTCCTTGGCAAATCCAAATCCAGAGTCTAGATTCAGGAATGGCAGTACTGAATCTCTCTCCAATAGAGAACTACACAGACAGAATATTGACCCCTAAAGCCCCCATACAGTTGATTGACGGAGAAAATGCGTATGCCACAGTGTACAGCGTGACTTCCTGCACTTTACTAGTAAACATTAGTATTGATCTAACCACCCCTCAGGTAACCGAGATAGAAATTCCAGCAGGTGAATCCACCATTCCAATTATTAGAAGCTCAGACGCCTCTGAAGAATTAGGGGTTGTAACAGGAAAGATTGGTTGCAGAGACATGGTGCCTGAAGACATCCGGATAGAATGGCAGAAGATTGGACACAGAATAGTAAGTAGGGAATTAACACATGTTATTCCATGGAACCAGGACTCGACAATCAATTTACAAATCTCAACAATAGGTAATGGAGAAAGGAATTATGACATTGTACTCGAAGGGGCTGTGGATAGAATAGCCTATTCTGAGACACAGGGATCTTTCTCACCGGGTGATGATATTACATTGCAAATAGAACCTAGTGGGCTGTTGACACCTGGCATGTATGCCAGAGGTGTTATCGTTTTACAAGATGAATTCTCCGTGGAGCAGAGAATAGATATTACACTTATTGCCGAATCGCCATTCACAGGTGACGGTATACTAGGTTGGCTCTCAGAACCATCCAATGGTATACTCGTCATCTCAATTCTTTTGGCATTCAGTATACTGACAGGTAAAAAGAGAGAGTCTACCTAGGATTACTCCACCTACAGTCTGCTGGAGGGCGGGAAACTTGGAGAAAACGCCAATCCCCAGAACCAATATCTACAGGACATATCCAATGCTTGTTTACTCCTGACGCGAGTCGGGATGTTAAGCAGGCTTTAGCCCACACCCCCACGGTTTTCTGTTCATCATCAGGGTCATTGATCAACCAGGGCGCATGCCCTTCTCCAACTGAGCCAGTATAACACCTCCACGTGGTACCGAATTTGAATCCTGAGCGCGTATTTAAGCCTCTCCTCCACAAATCCATCAACAAGCTGGCGGTCTTTGTAACACCTAGTTCTGAGTTAATAGGTCCCGTGGAAAATCTTTGAACATCGAATTTCACCGACTTGTTTCCCATGTATTGCATTACCTCTCTTTCCACCCAGTCTAGTTGTCTGCCTCCCTGTGTGGGTATGCCAATTCCTTCCAGTGGCCAATCCTGAGCATTCATGAAGAAAATCCCGCCAGTTGATGTTTCGGCAGATTCATAATCTGATATTATCATCGAGTCTTCAAAGAATGGAGGTTTAAAATCGCCTCTAGGATCTGCTGTTGAGAGATGGTAGGTTACAACAGAGAGTTCCTCGTCGACGACTATAGATTCTGCTATCCTCCCGAGACTCTCGACTTCTCTGACCCATTCGAAAAGCTCCAAATCGTTAAATTCATCTTCGGACGTAAACCATCTAACTTCAGACACTGGGAGGTCTTTCGTCGGATGCTTGTCTGACTCCCACCTCAATCCCCATGATTTTTCACAGTATTTTATGCTTAGTGAATCTAGATTCTTGTTAAGGACGACTTTGTTTCCTGGAGTCCTTAGGGCCTCTAACGCCGCATATTCGGCTATCAGGTCTGAATCATTCCTGATAGCCTGGATTAGAAAATTATTATTTGGTGAACTTATGTTTCTATGGTTTATGCAGAACAGGAACTCTACCGATGTAAGGTTAATTCCCCCTCCTTCTACTGGTATACCTAATGCAGATTTGTGCCAGAGCCTTTCTGCCGCCTTGTCATCAAAATACCAAGTCCCAGTATCGCTCTTCACAACCATGCCTAAAGGCACTACAATTTCATCTCCTCGGTCCAGAAATATCATTTCCCTCCTCTCTCTCCCGAGAACGTGACAGAATACAGTGAGGCAGACTCACTTCAATCTTTGATAAGATTATTACAGGAGGTCGAGGGAACAAGGGTAACCTTGATTGGCGATGTCATGCTAGATAGATATCATCACGGATACTCAAATAATCTGAACTCTACGGCCCCTGTCCCTGTCTTGAGAGTGACAAATTCAGAGGAGTCACCAGGGGCTGCTGCGCATATTGCCAGGGGCTTATTCTCATTAGGACTGGACGTAGATTTTTACAGTTCAGTAGGGAATGACGAAGAAGGGGCAACGATTATTGAGACTCTTTCTGGAGAGGGCATAGAGACCGGGGGCATCATTCCAGTATCCGATAGAAAAACCCTGACAAAGATTAGATTTTATGGGAGCAGGGAGAATCTGCTTGATCAGAGCCAAGTACTTCTTCAAGCGGATAGAGGTCCTATCGATGACCTAGACCCTTCAATAAGTGATAAGCTAACTGATATGGCATTGAGCTCATTAGCATCTAGTCAGGCTTTGGTAATATCAGATTACAACAAGGGTGTGATCTCTGATACGGGTTCTGAGAGACTGATCTCGTCAGCCAAAAAACTTGGCATTCCGAGCATAGTTGATCCCAAGCTTACTGGATTATCCAGAAGTTCAGGTGCCGACGTGGTAATTTTTGGCATTAGGGGGCTTGAGTTGCAGAACAAGAGACTAATGACGGACTCGTTGGATGACGCAGCCTCCCAGTTAATTGAGACCTATGAATGGGGTGCTCTCGTAGTCCTCGGTGGTGTAAACGGTGTCACGTTGCATTCATCGGATGGCACCAAGGCTTTCTTCCCATGTAGAGCAGACGCCCCTAGACAACAAATTGGGCTTAATGATGCAGCGGCGACAGCTCTAGCAGCGGCCTTGGGGAACGGGCTAAATTTCATGGAAGCAACCGCTCTTTCTGCGGCAGCATGTGAATGCGTGCTCTCCGCGAAAGCTAGTCAAGAATTCGTTGATAGTCGCACATTGCAATTATGGTTGGAAGAGCTCTCGTGGAAAATGCGTATTTCAGATAGATAAGCACGATAACCAGAAGTTCAAAACAACCACCAATACACCAAGGCACATGAAGCGCGTTATTGCATTGGCTGTCTTGTCTGTGCTGTTCTTCAATACCAACCAACCACACGTGCCTTTGCAAGAAGAAAATCAACGTGTTTTTACAGATAACTCAGATCCTGCTATCATAGGTTTTGATGATGGAAATGGAGTAATAATCACTGCCGATTCAACAATATCAGGTTTCATCGTAGCAAGTGTCTCTCCAGACTCTTCAGAATGGCAAATTTCCGAGCTATCCTACTCTGGAGATATGATAGATATCACCCAACCAACACCGCTCCCCATAGAAGAGATATTTTCCAATCAAGACGACGGCCTCACCAGATGGTCATGGGAAATTACAGATATCTTCGAATCAACAGCGTTTGAAAACACTACTGGAATCAACTGTACTTGCTATCTCTCGGTAACAGTAAACTCTGCGGAACTCTCCTCAACCAGGTTACTTGCGCTTTTTCTCGGAGAGCCCCTTCACCCGGGTGTAATACTCGACAATGACCCAGAACAATACGGAATGATACCGACCCACAGCGGTTCTGTAGATTTCTCAGGTTGGATATCCAATCCCTCGCCAGATTCAGTCCCCACGTCGATTCACATTGTTAACGAGGCTTCGTCATCGGGGCTATGTATGACCACTCCTGATAACACTACAGTGAGAGAAAATACCTCGACATCCATGTATTATTATTCTTGGTTCAATGGTCAATTCTCCTTGAATATTGATATCTCAAGTTTGGACGATGGCTGGTATTCTGTCTGGTATTCACTGCACTCTACAGATAATGATGACGTCATACAGCATGTCTGTTCTCAGGCAATGGTTGATAATTCCAATCCAGTCGCATTTTTAGAAGGTCCAGAACAAATCCAAGAGGGAGATGGAAATTTGATATTCGATGCGGGGGAATCGTATGATCCATTCTGGGGCAAGGAGAGCTTGAATTACATATGGAGCCTAATTAAAATAGAAGCTTCTGGAAATTATCTAGTTGACTATTCCGAGGGATTGGGATCTAGTTTCTTTGTTGTGGAAGACTCAATTTCAGGAAATTATGCATTGTCCCTCCTCGTTGTAGATGGCCAAGGAATGACAGCTAGAAGTGACATAGAGTTCTCCATAATCAACCTACCACCCCTGGCTAAGCTTTCAATTTCCGGCCAATCACTTTCCGATGGAGATAAGATGCAACTGTCCGAATTGTCTGACTGGGAATTAGATGCCACACAATCCCTAGACACTTCCAATGATGCAGAAGGCCTCAGATGTGTGTGGAAACTTAACTACAAGACAATATACGAGGGTTGTGAAAGAACATTTCAATGGCCAGAAGAGGATTATAATGATACTATTCTCTTAACTCTAGACGTAATTGATGACGATGAGGAATACTCATCCATAACAGTTGAACTTTCTCGGGCCAATTCCGAAGATTCAATCCCACTCTCGATTATAGTCCTCATACTTTCCACACTATTTTTTATCAGTTCGGTTATTTACTCAAGAAGGAGAAACGACGATATGGAAATCCCCAAGTGGAATGAAATTAAATCAACCTAAATACCCCCACCACTAAGTAGTTGTACGATAGGTGACATACATGGCAGATGCGGTATTCGAACACAGTGAGTACTACCTCCGACAAAAGCGGTTCATTCAACAGCTACCCGTAGATTCTTTGGTTATTTTGCCCAACAATGTCCCATCTGTAAGATCTAACGATACTAAATATCCATACAGAGCTAACTCTTACTTCTTATATCTAACAGGATGGGGAGAGGCCAGTTCCATTCTTACTATATCCAAGACATCCACCAATGTCAATGTCACGCTGTACGTAAAACCAAGAAACACTGAGTCTGAAATCTGGGAAGGCAGGATTGTCGGGGTAGAGGATGCCAAACTAGGATGGCCTGTGGACCAAGCTATTTCAATATCTGAATTCGAATCCGAATTAACAACACTCATCAAGAATAAGAAGCATCTCTACCTTTTCGAGGGTATTAATCTGAAAATAGACTCTGTAGTAAGTGGCCAATGGGCCGGGGATATTTCCGATCCCAAGCCTCATCTTGATAAAATGAGGTCGATCAAATCACCAGCTGAGATTGAGATTATGAAATCTGCAGTCGCAATTGCCTCTGAAGCCCACATAAACGCAATGTCAGTAACCGAGCCATTAATTGGCGAGTGGGAGATTCAAGCTAAAATTGAAAATCATTTCACATGTAATAGGGCACAAAACAGTTACAATCCGATAGTGGGAGGGGGGGATAATGCGACGATCTTACATTACAGCTCCAATTCAGAAAAAATAGATGACTCAGAATTAGTACTTGTTGACGCCGGATGCGAAGTTAGCGGTTATGCATCTGATATAACTAGGACATGGCCTGTAAATGGTAAATTTACCCAGCCACAAAGAGAGATTTACGAATTGGTACTCAAAGCTCAGATTTCCGCAATCCAAGCTTGTAAACCTGGTTCCGCGTGGGACTCTATGCATAGGGCGGCCTCTGAGGTAATATCCAGAGGCCTGATAGAACTGGGGATATTAACCTGCTCTTATGAGGAAGCTATGGGCAAGAACCTAGATGGCGAATATAGAAAATTCTTCATGCATGGAACAGGACACATGCTTGGGTTAGATGTCCATGATGTTGGAGGAGGTAGACAAGGTGGAAAACCCGGTCCGATACTTTCACCAGGGATGATCGTTACAGTTGAACCGGGGCTTTACTTCGCTTCTTGGAGAGAGGATATAGAAATTCCATCAAGATATTCTGGTATCGGAGTGAGGATAGAGGACGATGTTCTCATAACAGAGAGTGGACCATTGGTTCTTTCCGATGGATGCCCAAAGACAATCGATGAAATAGAGTCAATCGTCGGGAGTGGATTGTAGATGAATTCCTCAGATATCCTATTATCCCAGCTAGAAGATAATCCTCCCAGGATTTCTATCGAAGAGGCGATTATATTGTATGAGGATGCAGACCTAGGTGATTTGATGTATGTGGCTTCCGCAAGGAGGGCAGCTATAATCCCAGGAAATGAAGTGACATACCTAGTCGATAGAAACATCAACTATACAAACGCATGCACAATAAACTGTCAATTCTGCTCATTCTATAGGCCTCCTGATCATCCTGAAGCTTACACCCAGTCATTTGATGAAATCAGCCTTCGTGTTTCTCAGCTCGAGGATATAGGCGGATCTAGGATTCTGATGCAAGGCGGTGTAAATCCCGATTTACCGTTATCATGGTACACTGAATTACTTTCAAGATTAAACCAAAAACACCCAAAAATTCACCTTGATTGTTTTTCCCCTATAGAAATAGAGGGGATAGCTGAGATATGCGGAATATCGACCAGAGAAGTCCTCAGGAGATTGAAAGATTCTGGTATGCACGGTCTACCGGGAGGAGGGGCAGAGATGTTAGTTGATAATGTAAGAAATAACATTTCCCCCAAGAAGGGATCCTCCTCTAACTGGATTAAAGTTATGCGAGAAGCTCAGGATTTAGATTTAATCACTTCCGCAACCAACGTTATAGGGTTTGGAGAAACATTTGCAGACAGAGTGCTTCACATGGAAATAATAAGAAATGCTCAGGATGAGGCAATAATGACCGGATCACCAGGCTTCACCTCATTCATATCCTGGCCCGTTCAGTTACAAAACAACGTATTCGGATCGAGGAACAAAGGTGAAAATAGAAAAAAGCTAGGGGCTTCATCCTCCGAGTACCTCAGGCACGTAGCTATTTCCAGATTATTTTTCGACAACATAATCCACATACAAGCCTCATGGCCAACAATGGGCATGGAAATAGCGCAACTTGCATTGTCCGCTGGCGCAGATGATGCTGGCTCTACGATGATGGAAGAAAACGTAGTCTCGGCCTCAGGAACTAACAAGACGAAGGCCACTGAAAGGGAGCTCCAGAGAATAATTCTGAGATCGGGTCACAAACCAAGAAAAAGGGATTCTGAATACAACCTTCTAGAAACTGAAATAATAGGTGACAGGATGATTCATTCTCAACCCCCGATTCAATGAGATTATGCCTCGGATCTGCCGCTTCTAACTGGAAGGTCCTCGAATCCGATTTCCGTAGACGGGAAATCAACCGTTATCGGCCTTACCCATTTCATCTTCATGCCGCCATCTTTTACCGCCTCAATCACGATTTCCCAATGAATCGCAATCATCGCTGAATAAATTGTTCCCGGCCATGGATTTGGTGGTCCTGAAATTTTTAACGGGAAGTTTCTCAATAGCTCCCAAGGACCAAAATCTTGAATTCTCATAGGTTCTAAATGAAGTAATCTCCCTCTGCCTACAGTCATCGGGAGCGACTCCCCAACTCCAGTGCCATGTTCGTCAGCCGTGGATATTCTCCTTTCAGGAAGTTCGGTGGACATCCCTGGTGGCGGCTGCCCAATTTTCTTGCGTCCGGTTGCTCTCAAGATCACCTCTCTCTCTGGTATTGCAACCCCGACTTGTATTCTGGCTCTTGTAGCCACTATTCCTTTTGGGAGGTCAATATTTGATATCTCTACAAATTCAGCGCTTGCATTCTTGATCTCTATCTCTGGATTGGGCAAAGGGTTTGCAATATACTCGTTCTGCCTTCTAATGTCCTTTATGTTGGCCAAGACACGTACCAGAATCGGTATCATGAACACTGGAAAGGCAATCACTATCATTAGGGGATAGTCAAGGGGCCCAATACTGATTGATTTGAATATATTATTGGGTATGAGTTCAATATTGATTAATGCGGGTTCAAGGGCGTGTAACAAGAGTGCTGTGACAAGAGTGAACACTCCTGGAAATATGGTTTTTCTGGAAATTTTATGCAGAGGATCTGGTTCAATATACCAACCATTTCTTGTTCTCATTAAGAAGGGTAAGGTTGTATATGTTACCTCTTTTGATATCACAGGCAATCTAGCATCCTTCTCTCTGACGGGCCTCCATTCTAAAAGCCACGATTTATCATTACCGATTTTAAATTCGGGCGGAGGAGGCGTTTCAGACTCAAGCAAGACTTCCACTAGAGGAATTCCCTCAGGATCACTATTTTCGTGATCAAAGGGCGGATACCTCACTCTTTGGACGGATTTATGCATACTAACTCCAAATTACCGCGGATGCCGCTTTCGTCGCTAACGATCTGAACTCTGGAACCTCTTTGAGTAACCTAAGACCCAATGGAATTGGATTGTCTATTTCCCCTGACTCATTAATTATCCTGGTTACCTCAGGTCTAGACCACACCCTGAAAACCTTCTCTAGCTCATCGTCGGTGACTTCGGTCAGAAAAGCGTCTCTTAGGGCCCTAGCTCTATTCAATTTCTTCCTGATAGGGCCGAGAATCTTAACAAGGCTCTTCATGTGATTATCTCCTAAATGGTTATTTTTTATGCATTTAGATAATTCAGGTACTAGCAAATCTACTTGATCGAAACCCGTACCTATCCCCCCTCCTGTTGTAGGTTTACATGCTCCAGAGGCATCTCCAAATAAGGCAACTCTTTTTCTTAGTGGGAATTTAAGGAGCCCACTAGGTACAGGTCCACCAAACCTACCGACTATGTTGCAATTGTCAAATCTGTGTGACCATATGGAAGAACTCATCAAATTTTCTACCATGGTTTCACAAGATTTCCCAGAGAGTAAATCTGCCCTACTCCACATTCCAATTCGAGTAGTATCCCCTGAAGGTATCGCCCATGCGAAAAACCCCGGTGCAATGTTGCTTCCGGTGAACATATCCAATTGCCCCTCTGCTCCGTTATATCCTGTTACTTCGACTTGGTAGCCTATCATCATCTCCTTGGGCCTACCCATTTTCATCGTTCTTCTTACCCATGAATGGGCACCGTCACAGCCACAGACCAATGCACACCTGACCTTTGAAACTATTCCGTCATGGTCCAAAGAAAGTTGTGCATATTCATCTTCTATCAAAATGTCTATCGGTTTGCTGTTTAGCGCGATATTAGCACCGGAATCTACTGCTAGACGCACTACTCCCTCATCGAATTTCTTTCTGCAAACAGACCATGTTCTAACTCTAGCCGGGGAACCGATGTCAACTGTGGTTCCTTCGGGACTGTTTATTCTGGCCCCCCATATTGGGGTTAAAACTGTGTCTTCCATTGGAACCCTTTCCATTGCCCCCGGATTAACCAGTCCCGCACATTGAAAGGGCCTCCCAATTTCTGAGTGTTCCTCGATGATCAAAACAGAATGTCCAAATTCTCTGAGTTTCCAACCTAGATATCCACCGACCGGTCCCGCTCCAATTATCACAACATCATAGTAGTCATCAAAACTAGATGGTGCGTTCATCCTATTTCCTCTTTTTTCGCTTGGCCTTCTTGTTCATAGCTTTGAGGTTGGAAATCAATTTGCTCGCTTCTGATTTGGTGATGTCTGACACTTCTGCTAATTCAGCCATAGCTAAAACATCTCGCATGGGAATCCCCTGTTTCTCAGCCATACTCTTGATTAAATCTATTTGTGGTTCTGAGGCTGGTAGAGATTCATTTGCCTCCTTCATCATTCCTATCAGCTCGCTAGCAGTACCAGACCTTCCACCTGTCAGCTCTGAATAATCACTAACATTTACCAACTTTAATGCCTCTTCATCAGACATTTTTGATTTCTCTATTAATGATGTCAGGTAACTAAGCTGTTTCTCACTAGGTTTGGGACCGCCATTTTCACCCTCTTTCTCTATGAGGACCTCAATTAATTCGCTGGCTTCCTTGCCTGTAATATCTGAAACTTCCTTTCCTCCCAGGAGCTCATTTCTTACGTCTTCTGGCAGATGATTTATTCTATTCTCTATGGCCCAAATCTGCTTAGGCGTGGGCTTACTTCTCCTAATTTCTAATGCATTATCATGGGCTGTTTTGAATGATTTTGTGAAAGAGTCCCACATTTCTGATCCTGAAATCCCACCATCTTCTACCATATCTAGACGCCTTTCCATATCAGCGGTAAAATCAGACGAGAATAATTTATTCTCTTCCTCCTGATCATTGTATATGGGTGCTACTTCGGTCCAAAGAACCATGCCATTATTTGTCGGGCTCAAGGACCCATTTTCGTTATTTACATACTTCCTATCTGACAGCTTTTGAACTGTGCTGACATATGTAGATGGCCTCCCTATGCCCGCCGCTTTCATTTTCTTGACTATGGAACTTTCAGTATATCTTCGTGGTGGCTTTGTCTCGTCAGTAGTCATAATCGGGTTTTCCTCCGAGCCATCAATAGCCCATACCGAACCTACGGACGCATCGAACTTCGGTTCGTTTATTCGCGGTTCTGGTAAGAACTGTGCAGAGACTGCTTCCCATCCTGCATGAATCCTCCATGATGCGGTACCCGATATCAATAATTCCGTACCATCAACCTCTGCATATATCTCTCGTCTTTCCCGAATAGAGTCCGACATTTGACTGGAAATGAACCTACTTCTAATTAACGAGTAGAGCCTAGTAGCATCATCTTCGATTTCTTCAGGAACCTCCAGTTTGGGATCTGTGGGTCTTATGGCCTCATGCGCATCTTGAACATTTTTGCTTCCCTTCTTTGCATCTGGTCCTAATGAGCCCTCTCCAAGAAATTCAACACCAAATTCTTCCAAAATAACTGACTTTGCTGATTCTCTAGCACTGACGCTAGTCCTTGTAGAATCTGTGCGAATGTACGTGATGTATCCCTTGTTGTATAATTCAGACGCTATTTTACTAGTCTTCGCCATCGACCAGCCCAATGAGCTACTTGACGATTGCAACATGGTGTCAGTGGTAAATGGAGGGGGTGGTTTCCGATTTGTCTTCCCGGGTCTGACAGAATTTACGGTAAATGAACCTGCTGATGATAATGCAAGATGAGCCTCTTCGGCCAAAGCGATATTGAATGTCCTATCTGAGAAAAACTTCCCACTATCATCTCTCCATGCATCTTCATCCGAGCTTCCGTGAAACCTGAATTTGAATGTATACCTATCACTCGTAGCATGTACGCTGTGGTAAGGTATTGGCACATGAGACTCCCTCTCTATCTCCCTGTCTACTATGTAGCCTAGTGTAGGTGTTTGAACCCTACCCATAGACCGGAGATTCCAACTCTTAGCGAATTTAGAGCATCTGAACCCCACAAGTCTGTCCATGAACCTCCTGACCTTGGCAGCTTCGACCAAAGAGTGGTCAACTTCCCTGTGATTATTTATGGCATTTTCAACTGCCTCTTTGGTTATTTCGTTGAAGGTCACTCTCGTCACAAATGGAAACTCTGAGAAAATATTGGCTAGTCTCCAAGCAATAAATTCACCTTCTCTGTCAGGGTCAGTGGCGATGTAGACGTCACTAACATTGTTCTTCTTTGCTTTGGCTAGAATTTTTGATACAACTCTCTCCGCCCTATCTGTCCATTCCCAGGGGGGATTGGGTAGTTGTCCCTTTTCAGATGCCCACATTGCTTTATTTCCCTGTTTGCCGGAACGAGGGAGATCTTGTACATGCCCAAAGCAAGCCTCAACTATCCATCCCTTCCCAAGGTATTTCTCTACCGTCTTACCCTTGGCACCGGATTCGAGTATCATAAGCTTCATTGTCGTACCCCAGTAAATCCTCGTTGACGTTCGTCCCCCTCGTTATTCCCCGTATAAACATGAGTGATGTTGGAGCATTACAACGCGCACGCGCGCGTGCCCACGCGAGGCGTCAATATTTTCTCGCCACTGCTTCGTCCCATGGACCTTCTGCCCCGGGGCCTCCACAACCAACACATCCCGGGTAGCCGGCAGATGCCAGCTTTGTCACCATAACTCTGAAATTATCCCACGATGAACTATCACTAGATTTGTCAGTTTTGACCCAGCAATAAGATAAGTCCAACTCTTCTGTACCGATGACGAAATTAAAATTCTCATCATTAGTGTAGGTTATGTTTGATCCAGATGAAAGCTTAACATCTGGAAGCTCTATTTTTGACGGTACCATGTCTGATATCAAGAGCATCAATTCCTTGGCATCGAGGAGATTTTTTCTTGGTACCATGAGAACCCCTCCATCGCACTTTAGAAGTCTTCTCGCTGCCTCCCTCAATGAGTCTGTATACGTGCCCATGTCTGCCCGAGTATACGTAACTATTCAAGAGTACTTTGTTACCGGCCTGTTATGGGTCTTGGTTGGAGACTGGTTGCCCGCCCGCTAATTTCCAGATTAGATTCTGAAAAATCACATGACATTGCGCTAGGTGCCATGTCAAGATTAGATAACTCCAATTACGGAAAATCCTTTTTGAATCAATTCTATCGCTCTCCTGAACTACCCATACACACTCTCGGGAGGTTGTTCCACCATCCATTGGGACTCGCCGCCGGCATGGATAAAGGCGCAAAAGCTCTTTCCGCATGGCCCGCTTTAGGTTTCTCTTGGATAGAATATGGGGGAATTACAAGGTATCCACAGGATGGAAACCCCAAACCCAGAATGTTCCGTGCCAACTCTGAAAGGGCCTTAGTGAATAGTATGGGGTTTAACAATCCAGGCGCGTCGTCAGTCAGAGATTCGCTGATAAAACGAAAAGCATTGGGAAATTGGCCAAATACCCCGGTAGCGGCAAATATTGGCCGTTCAAAAAAAGTAACTAACGAACAAGCGCCATCCGATTATTCTCACACGCTCGAAACCTTATGGGACCATGCCGATATGTTTGTTCTAAATGTCTCGTCTCCAAACACTCCGGGTCTAAGGGATCTCCAACAAGAAGATTTACTTCGTAATGTCATAAGAGAATGCTCCAAGGTAAGGGATAAGAATAAATCTCAAAAACCGATATTGCTGAAAGTATCTCCGGACAACGATGATGAACTCATATCAGAAATGGTCGACATATCTCTCAATCTGGGTATCGACGGTATCGTTGCCACCAACACAACCATTTCTAGGCCAGAGCCAAAGAACACGCAATCTAGAATCGCTTTCTCTCAGTCGGGAGGGGTTTCAGGTAAACCTCTGCATAAGAGGTCCCTCGAGGTAATCTCCAATATTTTCGATTATACCAACGGGAAGACGACCATTGTAGGTGTTGGAGGCATAGATTCACCAGAAAGCGCTTGGAAATCAATTCAGTCTGGTGCAAGCCTTTTGCAATTGTATTCTAGCTTGGTCTTCAACGGTCCCGGCGTAACTCAATCCATTGTCAGAGGACTCAAAAGTAGAGTTAAAGAATATGGATTTAGTGGAGTATCTGAAGCAGTGGGATATTTTCACAGGTAATGGTGGATGTTCTCATTAGCTAGCTGGTGGATAAAATGGCCCTGAACCGTAACAATCGTCTCTTTGTTGTTGGAGGATCAGTGCTAGTTCTTTTTGTTTTGATGTTAGCTACAGTGGACCCCGAAACCCAGCATTACATAGACAAAGTCATGGATGATCCAGAAAGTTATGCCGGAAACGTACATGTAAGAGGGGAGGTACTTGAAGGCTCGGTGGACTCTGAAAACTTCTCATTCGTATTGAGCGGAGAAGATCATCAGCTATACGTGGATTTTTCATCTGCGGCTGTCCCTGATGGCTTCAGCGAGGGTAAGACGATAGCAGTCAAGGGTGTATTGTCTTCCTCCTCTGGATCATGGCTTTTGGAGGCTAAAGAAATCCAAACCGGGTGCCCGTCTAAGTACGAATCTGTAGAATGAACCCCCCGATTCTTTGAAATGGTGACTATCATACGGCCCTTTGGGCTAGGGGGGGTGTTGACGTACTCTGTTATTCACAAATCGTCGAAAACGGTGACCTGAAGTCCGAGGGCGGCGTAAACGAGCCGATTGAAACACGCTGGTTAACTACGACGCCTCGCCCCCAAGAGATGCAGGTTGTTGGAAAGGTCACCCGGAGGGGTAACCGGACCATCCTATGCCCGGGAACCAGGTCAGGCGCGGAAGCGAGCAGCCCGACCGGGGATGCTGGATGCCTTGGGGAAGCGGGGCTGAGAAGACTTGCGATCGTTTTCAATCGAAGACGAACGTCCACCGAGGACATGCCCATCACAACGGAACATCATTCAGACCGCCCATTCTACACACAATTCTGAAATGATCTGCGGAAACAGGTTGGACAGAGAGCCTTTGCCCCTTCTGCAGAAGTGGCATTCCATCCAAATCCCCATTAATTCTTAGTTCAGGCAATCCAACGGGCTCTAAGTCCGCTACTGGTTCTATATCAACCATTACCCACCTTGGGTTATCTGGAGTAGCTTTGGGGTCAAAATATTTGGATTTAGTGTCTCGAGCGGTAAAATCAGGGTAAGCCTCTCTACTAACCCTTGCCACTCCAGCAACATGTGGAGGTTTGCAGTTAGAGTGATAGAACAACACATAATCCCCGATTTTCATTTCATCTCTCATTATATTCCTGGCCTGGTAATTCCTTACCCCGTCCCAGTGAGTCCCTCCATCATTTTTCAGCTGATTCCATGGATATACATGAGGCTCGCTTTTCATCAACCAGTAGCCGACCATGGTACCCGGAGAATTACCATGCAAATCAATATTTCACCAAGCGTCTTCGGTACTTCCAAGGATTATTGCTGCATCTATGGCGTCTGCTTCATCTCGCGCTATGGCCCTCCTGAGGCCTGCAGTTTTTACCATTGTACTAACTCCGCCAGTCAAACCAAGGTTGGCTTTGATCATAGCCGTAAATATCGCGGGCAATAGGATAAGAGCTGATATCGCGGCAACAAGGAGTAACAGTATTATGACCGTAATAAACGGTTTAATTGCCTCTATAGGTATCAAATAGGCGCATGTCAATCCACCTGCTGTAACAGTAGTTGCCTCGAATAAGCTAAGGCCAGTACTGGCACATGCCGTCTGAATTGCCTCAATTGTTCCCCCCTGTTCCTTGATCCTGTTAGCTATATGTATAGAAAAGTCCACCCCGACTCCCACCAGTATTGATCCAATCATCACTGTAATTAGAGAAAGATCCACATCTAATCCATCCATGGCCAGCCACTGCATCATCACCGTGAATCCCACGGGTAGAGTTGTTAGCAATGCGTACCTCACATCCCGGAATACCAAGGCCAGAGTTAACACAGTGAATAGAAGTGCAAAACCAAGGGATTGCCACTGAGAGTTCACTATTAGATTATTTACCTCAATCGTAATTGATGCTACGCCAATGAGTGTACTGGAGGTTACAGCCCCATCCATTTCCTCATCCGCATACCTATTGACCTCATCTACTGCTAGCGTCGTACTTTGCACATCCATGAATGGCATGTCTATGTAAATCAGGCTCCTATCGTAACTTGGTGAAATGAATAGCTCCCGCATCTCAAGGGTCATACTATTGTAAAACACATATATGAGGAAATTTTGAGATTGCACACCACCGGTATCTTGCAAATCTAGATAATTTAAAGCACTCCAGAATGATAGATTACCTGTCTGTTCCCTATCAAAAATTAGCTCTGCTACATCCTTTACAGGGCCAAACTCATCAGGTATGACATCATTTATTGGGGCTCCCGATACATTCACACCTACGCCAATTGCCTTCATTAGAAACACAATAGACACTGCTGTCGTGTTGTCAACGGAATTACACTTGGTTTCCAATTGTTCTATGCCTTTGAGATTTAAGAAAGGGTCTTTCTGAGCTCCAGCCTCAGGTATAGGGTCCGGATCAGCATATAGGTCGGAATCTATCAGAAGGAACCCCGGCTGACCAGCGTTGAATTCATCCGAATATATTCCCATTTTATCAACCGCGTCCACTCCTGCAGGAGCCATTTTAAGGAGATCGATATTTTCTTCTACGTTAGGTCTGTTGTACCCAGCCGACATTACCATAGCCATCATGAATATCACAAGAGTGACCCTCGTCCACTTTATCGGGACCCCCACAGCACCCTGGAAAACCTTAGGAGGGGGATGGGATGGTTTCTTGAGATCCAGCATCATTGTCAAGTTAGGAACCATCAACATCGTCATGATATAGACAACGACAATTCCCCCAGAAAGAGCGTATCCAATGGTTTGTATAGGCTTCATCGGTACGAAAACTAAGGAAATAAAACCAATTATGGTGGTCAAGGCAGATAGCAACACTGCTCTTCCAGTAGAGCTGATTGCCTCAGACATCTTTTCTCTTGGGGATCCCTTCGCCTCCGCATACCTATTCGTTATGTGTAGTCCATAGGAGACTCCCAGGGCTAGAACAATAGGACCTACTATGATGACTGTCATAGTCACCTCATAGTCCGTATAACCAATGAAACCCAGCGTTATCCATACGGAGCATAGTGTCGGTAATCCAGATATTATCAGGGTCTTGACTCCTTGAACCCATCTAATCCTTCCAGTTTGCAGTAAGTCGCAATGGAATAAGAAAAGTCCGAACGCTACTATTACCACCCCGACAGGGAAAACCTGCCAGAATAACTGGAATGACTTCTCTGTTATCGCGTTAGTCAGGGGTACAGGACCTGTGAGGGTCATTTTCAATCCGAGTTCTGAACCATCACAAAATTCGTCAGCATCATCAGACTCTGGATCTACTTCGTTACCATCGTCATCTAAACATATCCAGTTATTTTCTGATGATATCCGATCAATGGTTCCTTGCGTATTCTCTATTATTTGTGAAATTGAGATATCTTCTACTCCGTCACCGTCTCTATCCAACTCACTTGTTATGCCGATAATTATCACCGCTCTATTCCAATAGCCAGCTGTCTCATTCTGGTTTTTTCCTACATCCCTCACTAACTTGTCCAGAGCATTTTGAGGCATTTCTCCAAGTATTTGGTCCACTCTCTCTTGCTCATCGGGAATTGAATAATCTCCGATAATATTCGATTGTTCGTCCACTAAATCATTCACCTGTTGGGAGAATTCGTCGCTACCGGTGGCTTCCGCTACCCCAGAAAAAAAGGCTTTGACGACTCTCCCGCCACTGGAATTTACTTCTTTGATGACCGTAGACACGGAAAGAACGTAAATTACGTAATCTTCCTCACCTTTGTCGTCTCTTACTGTGTTTAGCGCACTCTCTACCTTGTCAATCTGTTTAAGGATGGGTAACTGGTCTACCCCCTGCCTATCTGACTCTACATAAATTACCATTACATTTGTAGTCCAATTTCTCTCAACATCTTCTATATCTTTCTGTACGTCTGAGCCTTGTGGGAGGTAGACAGCCATATCTCCATTGACATTCAGTGCTCCTTCCTCATCACAAAAATCGTATTCAAAACCATCCCTGCAGTCAAAAATTCCAGAATGTCTTCCTAACAATGCTGTCACGGTGAGGCACAAAATTACAGTAATTACCGGGACCTTTGTTATCAGATCACTTATTGTGGAATCTAGCATAGCCCTCTTAATTATCACTGGAGATCTTCGCACGGATTTTACGATGGTTCCAGCATCAACATCGGATAATCTCGATCCAGAGTCCTGGATTCTTGACTTTACCATACTTGCTGAATCGGCCAACGCCTTCATAGGGTCGAACCGTGATCCTTCTTGAGGCTCCTCCATGGTACCGTACTTCCGGGATAACAGGCAGGACTTCAACCCCTCGTTTGTTGGATTTCCAATATTGCGTTTAATCATGCTCAATGAAATGCGGCAAGAGTGAATAATGAGAATTCTACGGGACATGTGAGGAAGGGTCATGGGAGCTCCAAAAATCACCGATAAGAGGTGGACGATTGACCTTGAAAAAAGAATTCAAGAATCCCATTATGAAAACAACCAATTTAGATATGACTTCAACCCAGATAGTAAGAAAGAACTGTTTGTAATAGATACCCCGCCTCCATACCCAAGTGGTACATGGCACATTGGAGCAGTAGCACAATACAGTATGATAGACGTAATTGCCAGAAGTCAAAGACTCATAGGGAAGGAAGTACTTTTCCCATGGGGCGTAGATAGGAATGGAATTAATATTGAATTCACAGTCGAGAAAAAAACCGGTAAGAAAATGCGCAGTTATGATAGAGGAGAATTCCTCAATCTTTGCAAAGACACAATAGAGGAATATACAAAGGCGATGAGACACACTGCGAAACGAGTGGGCCTATCCTGCGACTATGAAAACGAATATCTTACTGATGCCCCGAACTATCGATCTGTGACACAATCAATATTTGTTGAGCTGTTCAAGAGAGGCGATATCATAGAGGATTTGAGGCCGAATATATACGACCCTGTCGAAGGTACAACAATAGCTGACGCAGAAGTTCAGAGAATTACAAGAGAGACTTTCCTGTGCGACGTTATTTGGGAGACAGAAGATGGTACTAAGCTTGTGATTTCCACAACACGTCCTGAGTTAATTTGCGCATGCGGGGTCGTAATGGTTCATCCAGATGATCAACGCTATCTTCATCTGGTTGGCAAGAAAGTGAAATTACCCATGCCTGTGAAGGGAAGATCTAGTACCGTTGAAATCAAAACTCACCCGTCCGTTAAGTCCGAGTTTGGAAGTGGGATATTGATGGTTTGTTCTTTCGGTGATCAAAACGACGTCTCCGTATTCAGAGAGTTGGGATTGAGACCCTTCGCTGCAATAGACCTAGAAGGAAGGATGACCGATATATCCGGCCCGCTTGCAGGACTCAAAGTTTCTGACGCGAGAAAGTTGACCATTTCTATGCTCGAAGATAACGGATTATTATCCTCGAAGTCAAAAAGATTACAAGAAGTTCCAGTCAGTGAGAGAGGCTCTAATCCAGTGGAAATAATATTGTTGAAAGAGTGGTATGTCAGACAGACTCACGTAATTGACAGGCTGTCAGAATTGTCCAACGAATGTAGGTTCATTCCCGAAAGGAATAGGCAATTCCTACATGACTGGGTCGATGGCATATCTATTGACTGGCCCATCAGCAGAAGGCGGTGGTACCATACAGAGGTACCAATTTGGTATTCCCAAGACTCAACGAAAGTAGTGGTTCCACCCAGTGGAAAATATGTCCAGCCATGGAGAGACTCTCCTCCTCCAGGATCTGAAGTTCTAGACAGGGAAACTAGAGAATTCATTGCAATGTACGACGATATTTCAGAGTCAATGGGAAAAATTGTCGGTGAGACAAAAGTTTTCGATACCTGGATGGACTCTTCAAATTCCAATTTATTTGTTAGTGGGTACATAAATAATCCGAAAATGTTCGAAAGATCATTCCCCACCGCTTTAAGACCCCAAGGAAAAGAAATAGTCAGGACGTGGTTATATTATACAATGTTGAAAAGTGCATTGTTATTCGATAAGCCGGCATTTAGCAACGTATGGATAGATGGACTTGGGATGGATCCATGGGGCAGAAAAATGTCAAAATCTCTTGGAAATGGAATCGATGCAGATTCGGTGCTCGAATGTGGAGCTGGTGGACGAACCGGCTCATGGAAAATCCGTGGGCCTGAAGGAAAACAAATTAATCTCAAGGCTAACAAAATCGGAAGCGAGTGTTTCAGATTATGGAAAGCTTGTGAAGCCCAAGTCGGCGACGATTTCCACATCAACCCAGAGGAAATTGAATCAAAGTACTTCGGAGTGTTAACAAAGATCTTCAATGTCGCTCGGTTTGCAAGTCAGTTCGATGTTCCTAAGGATTTAGATTCACTGCCAGAAAATATCCCAACTGAGGATTTGTGGATTCTAAGCGTCTTTGATGAGATGATGGTTAATGTGCGTGAATCCTGGGAAAACATGGACATCTACAACGCAACCCAATCAATAAAGGGATTTGCCACAGGTGTGTTCCCCGGACATTGGCTAGAAATGGCAAAGACAAGGCTCTATGATGAGGATGTTGCCGCGACATGGACGTTACACAGAATTGTCAGGGATCTACTAGTTGTATTTTCCCCAGTATGCCCCTTCTTCACGGATTATCTTTCCAGTACAATATACGGCAGTAGTTCCGTAGATGTTCGTTCCTACCCCACGAAGGTGTTTTCAGATCGGAGTAAATCTAGTGACTTCTTATCCAAAACAGAACCCTTGGTTGAATTCAATTCATTGATTTGGAAAACAAAGAAAGAACAGGGACTGTCACTAAAATCTGAAATCGAAGGGATAACAATCCCACCAATATTGACAGATTTCAAAGACGCCCTTATTTCAATGCACAATCTGTTGTAATATTAGTTCAGACAAGACTTCGGTTTTTTTCCGTCAGAAAAATCGTTTATAATGGATATTATTTCATTTCCAATTCTAGCCTGAGCTTCATGAGTTGAAGCTCCAATGTGCGGGGTGGCTTGGAAATTATCTAGTGTCAGCAATTCATTGGCCAATGCCGGCTCTGTTTCGAAAACGTCAAGAGACGCTGTTGACAATTCACCACTGGTAAGCGAATCAAGTAAATCTGCTTCATTTATGATTCCGCCCCTAGCGCAATTGACTATATGATTCCCACAGGCTACTCTATCGGCCCCGATCTTTGGCATTAGTGCAATCAGGCCGTTATCCACCATGTGATGTGTTTCCTTAGACAAGAAGCAATGAATAGAGATATGTGTACAACTAGAGAATAAATCTTCGACGCTGTCGTGATATGTGCAATCGTCATTCCTATCGTTTAGGTAAGGATCAAAGACATGTATATTCATCCCCATATTTCTGGCAATTTCTGCTACGCCGCGTGCTATTCTACCATACCCCAACAATCCCAGATTTTTACCTCTTAATTCCGATCCCCGTAGTTCCTTTTTTCCCCATATGCCATTCTTCATCAATGTGTCTCCTTTGACAATCATCCTATTGCTCGAAATCAAATGCCCTATTGTTAATTCCACGACTGCATTTGTAGAGGAGCCCGGGGTATTACAAACGAGTATATTGTTAGCTCCTGCCTCTATTACGTCGATGTTATCAACGCCGACTCCGGCTCTAATGACCATAGAAAATGAAGCGTCCTCGCCACTATTTGCTCGAATCACATCTGAAATTATCTTAGTTGCACTCCGCACTACCACTACATCAAAATCTGATATGCAACCTGCTAGTAATTCCTCTTTAGAGAAGTGCTTCTCTTGGACATAATGACCCATTTCTTCGAGTTTTGATTTGGCCCGTGGGTCTATGCCGTCTGTCACTGCTATTCTCATATGTCTCCGAGAGTAAATAATAAAATGAAGTTTGCCAGAAGTAGGATTGATATCGCCCCCCCTCTTCGCGGGTACGATAAAATGCCATTTCAGTTGCCAGAACTATCCTATGATTACGACGCCCTAGAACCTTACATAGACGCTTTAACCATGGAAATACATCACAGCAAGCACCATGCTGGGTATACCTCCAAATTGAACAATGCAATAATAGGAACAGAAATGGAAGGGAAATCCATAGAAGACCTGCTTGTCAATCATCACGACAACCCAGCTGTCAGGAATAACGGGGGTGGTTACTGGAATCACAAATTTTTCTGGGGGGTAATGTGCCCTGGAGGTGACGGAGAGCCAGATAACAACTTACTGGGGGCAATAGAAACCGCATTCGGTTCATTGGAAGAAATGAAAGCAGAATTCACCCAATCAGCGATGACTAGGTTCGGTAGTGGTTGGGCATGGCTGTGTGTAGATCACGACGGAGGACTTTTCATATCTTCTACGCCAAACCAAGACAACCCATTGATGGACCAATCAGGAACTCCCATATTGGGAATCGATGTCTGGGAACATGCATATTACAAAAAATACGGGCCAGGTAGAGGGGATTACGTCAATGCTTGGTGGAATATAGTTGATTGGCCAGCAGTCAATTCTCTTTACAATTCGGCAACCCAGTAATATCTGATTCTGATTAAATGATAACGAAATGGACCGGTTTATTCTAAGCTGGTGATTGACAGCAAGCGGTGTGACCGCTCCAGTTGAAGGACTAGCGACCGGATTGCTGATCCTTCTATTGCCAGTTTTACTGACACTGCCTCTACGATTCGGTTGGAAATGGTGGGTTGGCATGGAGCCTGAACATGAGCATTATCGTGAGAAAGTTCGAAGGGTATTAGACTCCGGAATCCCCATTAAGAGATATAGGATAGAGCTCGACTCAGAAGCTCGAAGGTTGTTAATCGATAAGGAGAGACAGTCTCGTATTGAATCCGATTTACTCAGACCTCTGGGACCTCAGCACTTCTTGTTGTTGCCTGCTTTGATATTCTCACCTCTATTGGGAATTTTTGCATTTATAGTCACCATAATATTGTTACCGATGTTTAGGCCAATTGAGTGGATTTTAATCGACAAGGGATTACTCTCATACATTGCTAATGTAATCAGACGAGTTACGAGATGGGAGATTATTGGAATACCAAGATTAGACGACGGGACAGGTACACTAGACAGGGTCTTGGACTCCACGCATAGAATGCCAATAACCGTGTTTCTAGGGATATTTGCATACTTAATAGTTTTATATTTGCCTCTAGCACCACGGCAAGTCTTAGTTTTGAGTGCTGTATTCTACATCTTCCTAGTGTCCTTTATTTCTGTAATCAGAGCTGCAACTATGACCTCCCTTGTTTTTGCCGATCCAACAAAGAGGAGGTTGATTCCAATGCACTCGTTGGTGGACGACGCCTTGGGTCCATCCGTCGGTATTGGCCTAGTTTTCCTACTTTCAAGACAACTTGTTTATGGTAGCCAACTGAGGTCTGGTGATTTATTGGGGGACCCCATTGTTTTCTCGATTTCGGTCCTTTTGGTTCTGTATACAGCTACGATTATAGGTGTAGCAGTCGAGTACGCTTTCTTTGAATCACGGAGTGAACGCATAAAATCACTATTCCAGTTACAAATCGTCGAGAAACATGATCCGATGGTATATCTGTTCACCAGACACTTGGGTACATTGAGAATTTCTCCTTTGATGACGATGAGGGAATGGATAGATAACAACGAAGAGATTTCAATCATCGATCCTGAAGTAATTTCAGGATAATCTATTCGCTCTCTTCTATTCTTTGTTTAGCAAGCTCGCGCATGTCTTCATGATGAACACCGTCGTCAATTGCCTCTTGGTCTGATTCGTCTACTATTTCCACACCGAGTAATGTTTCAATGACATCCTCCATGGTCACGAGGCCTTCAGTTCCCCCAAACTCATCCTTGACTATGAGAATTTGGGATTTACTCTCCAGTAGAATATCTAATGCTCTATCCACAGAGTCATCGTTTTTGCATATGTCTACGGGCCTGAGAATATCAGACATCTTCAAATCATAGTCATCCACAGCTGCCTTTCTGAGTATCTCACTTCTCAGTACCACGCCCCTGACGTCGTCTATGTTCCCACCTGTCACAGGCATCCTTCCATGTATCATAATTGGAATGTTCTGAATTACATCGGACACAGTATCATCAAAGGGAACGGAAGTAACTACCACTCTTGGAGTCATGATGTCGCTAACTTTAATCTCCCGCAATCTCAACAAATTCTGTATCACCGCCTCCTCGTCTTCTTCAATCACATCGGTTTCCTCTGCTATATCCGCCAATACGGAAAGCTCATCCCTGGTCACGGTCTCTGTTTCTACCGCTGGCAATAAGGATCTAGTGACTTCAATTGGTTTTACGATAATCCATAACGCGAACATCATACCCTTCAGAATCCTGGCTGAAGGAACAGTTAATCTCCTCCAATACAGAGCCCCTATTGTTTTTGGGAGGATTTCGCTGAGGACGAGAATTGCCAAGGTCAAGACAGCTGCTGCAACATGGACTATCATTCCCCCGCCGAATTGGGTTTGGACCTCTGCTCCTACGCCCAAAGCTCCTACGGTATGTGCAATGGTATTCAAAGTTAGAATAGCTGTAAGAGGCCTTTCAGGATCGTCTTTCCACTGTGACCAGAGATTGCTAACCTTGGGGTGCGTGTCCTTCAGGGCCGCGATATGACCATGACTAGTTGATAATAGGACCGCTTCTAGTATGCTACAGAGGAATGATGCCCCAAGGGCCAGTCCCGAATAAGCCAAAATTAGTGTGTAGTCGACCAACTATCTTTCCTCACATTTGAGCGAAATTTAAACATGCACGTAACACGAATGATTGCTCCTGTACCTCCTACGACCGATTGCGACATAAATAGGTGACTGAACGGAACCTCCGTGTCGCAGGGCGAATATGTCACTATTTTCATGGCGTGGCCATACGTAAACGCCCCTTTGCACTTGGGTCATGTGGCAGGTAACTGTTTACCAGCAGACATTCAGTATCGATATGAAAGAGCGCGTGGAAATAGAGTTCTAATGTGTAGCGGATCTGACGAACACGGAACCCCAATCACGATAACCGCAGAAGAATTAGGGACCTCTCCTCAGGATGTAGTGGACAGGTATCATGATTTGGCTGTTGAATCATTAAATGCTCTCGGCTGTTCATGGGCCCAGAACATTGACTCGAGGGGCGTAGAATATGGTGGGGCACTTTACAACAGAACAAGCGACAAAAGACATAAGGAGCTCGTTCAGGAGATATTCACTGATTTGTTGGAGTCAGACTTCCTAGTAAAGGAAACAATGAAGCAATATTGTTCCATAGCTAATGGAAAAATTAGATTCCTCCCCGACAGATATGTGGAGGGGACGTGTCCCGTTTGTGGGGTAGAAGGAGCGCGAGGTGATCAATGTGATGATTGCGGTTCTACATATGAGGCACACGAACTGATTAACCCTGTATCCAAACTAGATCCTGAATCACAGATAGAGATTAGGGACACAGATCACTTCTTTTTTAGATTAGACATGTTCCAGAAAAGTCTGGAGGAGCATGCTGAATCTAAACAAGGCATATGGAAACCAAATGTCAAATCAATGACAAGAAACTGGCTAAATATGGGACTGCGTCCAAGAGCAGTTACGAGAGATATAGATTGGGGTGTCAAGTTGCCGCTCAGCGGTGAAAAATGGGCATCTAAGAGAGTTTACGTATGGTTTGAAGCAGTGCAGGGCTACTACACTTGCTCAAGGATATGGTCTGAAAGGTTCGCTAGCCGTAACAATCATCCAGACGGCGATTCAGCATGGGAGCGTTGGTGGAGAACTGATGAAAGTGGGAGATCTCCAAGACACATATATTTCATGGGCAAGGACAATATTCCATTCCACACAGTGATATGGCCTTCACTAATCATGGGTATGAATGCGTCAGCTAACAACGGAGTAATAACACATCATAATTTACCAGGTAGGTTAGTACTGGAATCAAACGTTTCCTCCAACGAATATTTAATGCTCCAAGGCGGTCAATTCAGCAAAAGTAGGAAACATGCTGTATGGCTCCCGTCATTCTTAGAAAGATACGATCCCGACTGCCTAAGGTATTATCTTACTGTAAATATGCCCGAGACTCACGACACGGACTTTAGATGGGAAGATTTTGTTGAACGTGTCAACAATGAATTGATTGGAACATATGGAAACTTTGTACACAGAGTTATGACCCTGGCCCATCGTCTAAAAGATGGATCTGAAAACCCGCTCTCAAACTACGATAATCCCATCAACTTCAGGGAGGAAGCTGAATTCTGCCAGGAACTATTGAATTCTGCTATTGAGTCTATGGAGAGGCAGAGATTCAAGGAGGCTCTACGTTCAATTATGGGCATAGCCCAGCTCGGCAACAAGGTTCTCCAGAATGCCGCGCCTTGGAAATATCTAAAATCTCCAAAATCCGATGAAAAAAAGGCCTCTCTCTCCGCATTAGCATTCTGTTGGAGGCTTTGTACTACCCTTGCGATTTGTACTAGGCCCTTTATGCCGCATCAGTCCGACAAACTTTGGGAAATGCTTGGGGAAGAGGACAATCTAAACAACCTTCTTTGGGATAACTCCATGGATTACACTAGTGATATTTGCTGGAACAGTAAAGCTCCAGATCCGTTATTTGAAAGATTGGACTTAAATGAAATCCTTGCTCACGAACTTTCCTTGGCTAAGGATAATAGTGATGACTCATCCGGGGATTCTGAAGAAGGTCGTGATTACATAGAATTTGATGATTTCATGAAGGTCGAGATGAAAACTGGAAAGATTATTTCCGTAGAGGACCATCCAAATGCTGACAAGCTATATGTCGTTACAATCCAAGACGGACCTGACTCGACAAGAACAGTCTGCGCCGGTCTCAAGGAATATTACGAACCAAAAGATTTGGTCGACTTGAATGTGGTTTTCGTCGCTAATCTTGAACCAAGAAAACTCAGGGGGGTAATGTCAGAAGGTATGTTACTCGCGGCTGATGATGGAGATGGGAATGTCAGTGTTATTACCACAGAGGGAGAAATCGAAACCGGATCTAGAGTCAGGTAGGCGTGATCAGACATTTTCAGGCTTGTCGAAGAAATCCCATTGAATCTCAGCCAACTCCTTGTTGGTGGAGGCTTTGGAGTATGCATCTAGTGGTAAACGGTTTAATTCGAAGAAAGTTTCACCATATGGCAAGCATGCTAGAACTTTTTTGGCCTGCCTCTCCCTACCCAGAATATACAACGTCGAGGCAAGGGCCTCAGCCGTGGATAGTCTCCCCGGTTTTCCCCATGAGACAGGGTTTGCAGCTAGCAAAACCGGAAGAGTTCGTCCTTCTAGTCTAGTGTACTTAGATATTGATTCCAATGAGTCATTAAGCCTTTTCCATGAACAGTCTAATGCTACTATAGCCCCTCCCTTTGTAATCAAATCAGTATCATCTGGACCGATTAATCTCCCACTTGATGGGTCTAGTAAGAAACCCCTTTTGGGTGCACTTCTCGTAGTTTTGTGAAGAGTGGCGAGACCCTTCTTTGATACCCTCCTGGCGCTACACTTCCTTGGGTCGTCCTGATTCAGGTGAATCACATGCAACGGTATATCTGAATGATTATTCTTTACCGAGGAACTCATCGAGTGCATCTCCTATGGTCATGCCCCTACTGCTTGGTGCTCGAACCGATCTTTCTGGTTCTGAAATATTATCCTCAAACAGTTTAATGTCAAGAGCCTTTTCTATCTTCTCTAATGTTGAATCAGCTGGTTGGACACCGGCTTCAGCTTTCTGTATGTCATTCAAGCGTAGATTGAGCCTCATGGCTAAATCCCTAGACGACCATCCCTTGGCTTCCCTAGCACGCTTGATTGCTCTGTGGAAGTCTGGCAATACTTCTTTCTCCAATTTAGACATATTCTTTGTGTATGCCCTAGCAGGGGAGAGTGGCGCTCTGGGTTTTTTTAGGGGAACATTTCTCTTCTCAAGTATGTTGAGGTTGTTAGATTCAATACACCTGTTACAACATCTGAGTCTGGTCCCTGATATCTCG
>CETK01155526.1_pt1 | contig 35309 bp, 35 predicted proteins | sample 361431 | NCBI WGS metagenome assembly CETK01 (sample SAMEA2622452, study PRJEB7988) | marine metagenome | biome: marine biome (ENVO:00000447); feature: surface water layer (ENVO:00002042); material: "saline water (ENVO:00002010), including plankton (ENVO:xxxxxxxx)" | depth 5 m | reverse complement strand
ACATCATAATTAGTATCTGTTTTATTATTTATTGATAAAATTAAGCCCCTCCTTTTGGAGGGGTTTTTTTATGAAATAAAGAAAATAGATGTTAAGAAAATCAATGATACAGATAATATAACAGTAACAATAATAAAATGATTATAACCTTTTTTTAAAAGGAAATGATGAATATGATTTTGATCTGGATTAAATGGTGATTTTTTATTATTAATTCTGATAATGAAAACTCTTAATAAATCAATCAGAGGGTACGAAATTAAACTCATTGTTAAAAGAGGTTTATTTATCATAAATGAATCTTTTAAATGATATTCAGGTCCCAACACATAAAATATATATATAGAAATTAATGTACCCAAGAAAAGGGATCCGGCATCACCAAGAAATACCTTATAATCTTTTTTGAAATTGAAATAATAAAGTGGAATTATAGCCAATATTGTTAGTATTCCAAGATAAAAAAAAGGGGTTCTGGTTATTGATAAAAATTCAATTACAAGAATAACTTTAATGGTCTCAGATATCGCTAAACCATCAATTCCATCGATAAAATTGAATGCATTTACAATTACCAAAAAAACAAAAACAGTAAAAAGCTGACTAGCAATTCGGGGGATTCTATCCAAGCCTAAAACTCCATGAAAATTTTCAATGACAAGACCATAATCAATTAAAATTTTGGCAACAATAATTTGTAAAAAGAATTTTAATTTAAAATCAGCATTATAAAAATCGTCATAAACACCCACAATAAACATTATTCCAAGTGGTATTATAATTGAAAAGTCATAAATCTGATTTGATTGGATATAATAGTAGGAAGAAAAAATAAAAACTGTAAAAAAAACTGAAATCCCTCCTGTCTTAGTTGCTTTTGACTGATGCACAGATCTAAAATTGATATCATCAAATTTTTTAAGATTGATAAACCACTTTCTTACTATGAATGAAATTAAAGAACTAACTATGACTACCAGTACTATTGATGTAGTATTCATTTAATTATAATTATTTTCGCAAATAAATTTTTTATATTGCAATTTAGTAAAGAAAAGTTAGCATGGCTAAATCCGCTTCTAAGCAGACTCAAATCAATACTTCTAATTTTTTCCCATCTGTTTTAATTATAGCATTTCTTCTAGTTGGCTTTGTTCCCAATTTAGAGGCAGTCGATAAAATAGCCCCTCAATGGTTGTATTTGAGTATAATAAATTTAATCAGTGGATTTTTTCTTCTTTTAAATAGAAAACTTTTTTCAGAACGTTTTTTTAATATTTTAAGCTCTTACATGAGCTTATTTTACATAGCATTTGTTGTTTGGGCTTCAATATCATACTTCTATGCAATAAATCCTACAGAAGTATTAGTGAATATTGTTCGGCACTTTAATACCCTTTTTATGTTTCTTCATTTGGGAATTTTCATTTACAACATAAAAGATAAAAACAATTTATTATCAATGGCAATGATGTTTATATTAGCCATTGAGGTCTATGCTGTATTGCAACAAGCGTTAGAAATGGTTAGGGCAGGAGGAATCAATCCAGGACAACTCAAAGGAGTTACTGCCAACAGAAATATCACTGCTTTTTCAATAGCTATCAAAATTCCATATGTTTTTTACTTAATTGTTAAGAATAGTAAAAATCTATTTAAGATTTCTTATGCTTTTTTGATTTTTTTGAGTCTATTCTCATTAAGTATAATTCAAAGTAGAGCATCATTTGTTGCAGCAATTTTAATCGGTTTAGTAATTATAACTTGGACAATTATCAAATATTTGAACACCAAAAATATAAAGGAGTTTATTCCAAACCTATTTTATCTTATTCCTCTAGCTCTAGCTTTATTATTTAACAAGGTTTCAATTTCAGATAAGGGAGCTGATGCAATCTCAAGAGCGGCCACTATTTCTATCAGTCAGGCAGATGGTTCTATTAGTAAACGACTTAGATATTATGAGGATGTGCTAACTCATTTTAGATCTAACCCTTTAATTGGAGTTGGAATAGGTAATTGGAAGCTCTCATCAATTTTCTATGACAAGGAGGATATTGATGGATATATTGTCCCATATCATGCTCACAGTGATTTTATTCAACTTGGAGCTGAGTTAGGTATAATTGGTTTTTTGTTATATCTGGCTATATTTTTAACTGCAATATATTTTGGGGTTCTCATTCTTTTTAAATCAGATTTGAATGATGATAGTAAATGGTTTGTAACTTTATTACTCACATCGTTGGGTGTTTATTTAATTGATGCAAATTTAAATTTCCCTATAGCTCGTCCCCAAGTTCTTGCCCCTTGGGCTTTAACGATGTCCTTTATAGCTTATTATTATCACTCCGTTAAAATGAACAGAAAGTTAAGTAATACTAAAGCATTTAATTTTTTTCCATTAATTGGTGTAATAATAATGATTCCATCAATTATTATATCAAACACAACCTACCAGTCGCTTAAAGGCCAATTATTTCTTTTAAGAGATTTCAATACAAGCAAATACTCAATTCCGATAAATCAAATTGACAACATTACACCGGACCTACCTAACATAACTGTTACTACTATTCCCATGAAAACCATTAAGGCTAGGTACTATATTAATGCAAACAAACTAGATAAGGCATTAGAATTGTTAAATGAGGGAATCCCTGCAAATCCTTATCTATTTATAAGTGAGAATCTAAAAGCGCAAGTTTTTTTAAAGCAAGGTAAAATTGACAGTGCATATGTAAATGCTCGAAAGTCATTTTATGGCTTACCAAAAAATGCTCTTCATGCATCTACATATGCCCAAGTGCTCCAAGTAAAGAGGGATGTTAATGAGACAAAAAAAGTTTTTCAGGTTATTAGTAAAAAATCAGGTTCTACAATTTGGAAAAATTTTCTTATTGTATTATCACAACTACTTCCATCAGCAGATCCAGACTTAGTAAATTTTTCAACTAAAGCCGTAGAATTATTTCCTTTCGATAAAGAAATTTTTTCCTTGAAAAAGCTTGCTGTCATTGGACAACAAAAAATTAATGAAGCTAATTCAATTTCACAAGTTGGATTAGATTATTTTAATAAAAAATTATATGTTGAAGCTGCTATTGAATTTGAAAAGGCATCTGAAATTGATAATTTAGAGTATGCTCATTTCGAAAACGCAGCTAGTGCATATTACATGGCTGGAGATATTGGAAAAGCAATGAGTTTATCAGACATAGTAATTAATAAATTAAATCCTGGAACTGGTAAATCAGAGTACATAAATGCATTAGCACACATCAGCATAGGTGGAACCCTTAGAGCATGTGAATTACTTCAAATCGCAATAAATTTTGGGTATACTCAAGCTCAAGCTACATTTGATCAGCGTTGTAAATAGTCATAAATAATTTCAGATACTTATGTTATCTTTTTAATATTTTGATTTAAATTAAAAATTAAGTACTTTTGGTACTTAAAAATAAATTAATAATTATGTTGGGTGAGTTAATCACTTCTAAAACCCGATTGCGTTTGTTGATCAAATTTTTTGTATCACAGGCCAATCGGGGATATCTTAACGGATTAGCCACTGAGATGGGTGAATCCTCAAATGCAATTAGAAAAGAACTTAATCACCTTTACGACGCAGGTTATTTAAATAAAGTCAAAAACGATAACAAAATTGAATATCAAGCTAATGCAAAGCATCCTATGTACGAGGTTTTGAGAAAAGTAGTGCTAAAGCATTTGGGTTTGGAAGATATTGTTGAGAAAGTTTTGGAACGCATCGGGAATGTAAAAAAAATTATTTTGGTTGGTGATTATGCTGAAGGAAATGATACTGGAAATATTGAAGTTTTTTTAATTGGAAATAACTTGAATATGGAATATATCTCCCAGTTAGAAGATAGAATTGAAAAATTAATCAAGAGAAAGGTTAGTTTTTATTTAGCCTCTAAATTTTTGAGTGAACGTAAACATATCATGCTTTATGAAGGTTAATAAAATATGTTGCATTGGAGCGGGATACGTTGGAGGACCTACAATGGCTGTAATAGCATTAAAGTGTCCTGAAATTCAAATAACGGTTGTTGACGTTAATAAAGACAAGATTAATAGTTGGAATGGCCCTTTGGACCAATTGCCAGTTTTTGAACCAGGTTTAGATCAAGTAATTAAGCAGGTTAGAGGAAGAAATTTATTTTTTTCAGCGGATATCGATAATTCAATTTTTGATTCTCAGATGATCTTTATGGCAGTGAATACACCTACGAAAACTTCTGGTGAGGGAGCTGGTATGGCTGCGGATTTAAAATATGTAGAAGAATGTGCAAAAAAAATTGCTGAGGTTTCAAGGTCTGATAAGATCATAGTTGAGAAATCTACATTACCAGTTAGAACAGCAGAGAAAATTAAAGAGATTATTTATAAACATAGATCAAATGATGTAAACTTTGACATAATATCTAATCCAGAATTCCTTGCTGAAGGAACTGCGATAGAAGATTTGTTTAAATCAGATCGAGTCTTAATAGGTGGTGATGAATCATTTTCTGGGCAAAGAGCAGTTAGTGCCCTGGTTGAAATTTATTCAAAATGGATTCCAAAAGAAAAAATTTTAACAACAAATATTTGGTCTTCTGAATTAGCTAAATTAGCCTCTAACGCTATGTTAGCTCAAAGAATTTCCTCAATTAATAGTCTTTCAGCACTTTGTGAAAAAACAGGAGCTAATATTGAGGAGCTCTCCAGAGCAATAGGTATGGACAATCGGATTGGCCCAGAATTTCTTAAAGCCTCAGTTGGTTTTGGAGGGAGTTGTTTTAAAAAAGATATTTTAAATCTTGTTTATCTAAGCAAATATTATGGTTTAGATGACGTTGCGGATTATTGGCTTCAAGTTTTAAAAATAAATGATTATCAAAAAGATAGATTTACAAAAAAAATAATTAGCTCGTTTAAGAATATTAGAGATAAGAAAGTGCTAGTACTAGGATGGGCATTTAAAGCTAATACTGGGGATAGCAGGGATTCAGCTGCGATATATGTAGCTTATAACTTGATATGCTCTGGTGCGCGAGTTTACATTTATGATCCTGTTGTCAGTAAAGCTCAAATTCTTTCAGATTTAAATTTTTTATTTAAAGAGGACAACATAAGTGATGTTCAAAAAACTATTTTTTCAGAGAAATTATTCATAATAAATTCGTTTGAATGTGAAATTAATTCCTCCGACGCCATTGCTATAATAACTGAATGGGATGAGTTCAGGGATTTTGATTGGAATAAAGTTACTAAAAAGCCTTTAATTTTTGATGGAAGAGGAATTTTGAAAGATTTTTATTATTCAATTGGAAAATGATAAATCAACTTAAAAAACTTTGGTTTCTAATTGATCGAAAGCAAAAAAAGGCTTTGGGGGTGCTTCTATTTTTACTTTCAATCGGTATGCTTCTTGAAATAATTGGACTTGGAATAATTATTCCAGTTTTTTCAATTATTTTAAATCCAGAAGACTTTGAATCTTTTGAAATTTTAAATTTCAGAGTTGGACGTTTTTTTACTAATGTAAATCATTCGGATCTTGTTTTATATCTTTTGGGAATTCTAGTTTTAATATATACAGTTAAATCATTTTTCTTATCATACATTACACACAAACAAAATCAAATTTTAGAGAGATTACATGCTAAATTATCTAGTGACCTTTTTGCAAATTATATTAATCAATCCTATCTATTCCATATTAATCGAGATTTTGCTGAAATTTTAAAAAATTTAAATTCTGAAATAAGATTCTTTTCAAATTATTTCAAGTTTATTCTTTCGATTTCTGTTGAACTTCTGCTTTCGATCTCTGTTTTATTGACAATTTTGATAATAGAACCTGTTGGGGCTATTTCTGTTGGATTTTTTTTCATATTTGTGAGTTTGATTTTTTACTTATCTATCAAAAAGAGGTTGACTTCGTGGGGTATTGAGAGAGAGAAATATGATAATATCTCTTCAAAAATAAGAGTTGAATCCTTTTCGGTAATTAAGGATGTCATTCTTTATGATAAACATAAGTATTTTACTGATTATTATAAGTCTAGTCAAAACAACCTTATTAATATCATTGCTAGCCATCAAACACTGTCTCAAGTTTCAAGATTCTTTTTGGAGTTAATTTCTGTGATTGGAGTAGTTTTTTTTATAATTATAATGCAAATTAAGGGTGAATCTATTTTTAGTTTAATATCATCTTTAGGTGTTATTGTCGCCGCTTCTTTTAGAATTATACCCTCTATTAATAGGATTTTGGGAGGAATACAAAATTTAAAATATTACAGCCCATCTGTATCTATCATTTATAATGAGCTAAAACTTAAATCAGAAAAACTCATAAAAGATTATGATTCAAAATTGACATTTTTAAATAGCATAAATTTTGATAATATTTCGTTTAGATACTCTAAAAAATCAAAATGGATTCTTAAGAATATTTCATTTAAAATATGTAGAGGTGAGACAGTTGGTATTATTGGAGAGTCAGGCTCTGGAAAAAGTACTTTTGTTGATATCTTAAATGGACTTCTGACCCCTTTGTCTGGAAGAATTGAGGTAGATAAAGTTGACATTTCATCAAATCTAATCCAATGGCATAAAAATATTGGTTATGTAGGTCAAGAAATTTTTTTGCTTGATGATTCAATAAAAAAAAATATTGCTTTTGGAATTGATGAAGCTGAAATATCAGAAAAGAAGATTATAGAGTTGATTAAAACTGTCGAGCTATCAGATTTTGTAAAAGATCTAGATAGGGGGGTTGACTCTAATGTAGGAGAAAGAGGGGTAAAACTTTCAGGAGGTCAAAGACAAAGAATTGGAATTGCAAGGGCTTTATATAATGACCCAGAAATTTTAATTTTTGATGAGGCAACAGCTTCACTAGATACTCCAACAGAAAAAAAAATCATGAAATCTATATATAAATTAAAGAAAAGTAAAACAATAATAATTGTAGCCCATCGCTTAAGTACTCTTTATAAGTGTGATAAGATCTATGAAATAAATAATAAAATCATTCTTCAAAAAGATAAATTATGGAAAAAAAATCCATTGCAATCATCGGCCTAGGGTATGTTGGACTCCCTTTAGCTATAGCTTTTTCTAAATGTTTTAAAGTATTTGGATTTGATATCAATCCTAACCGGGTCAAAGAATTAAATAGGTGTATTGATAAGACTCATGAAGCAGATATTGAGGAGCTTAAGTCAGCCTTAAATGGTAACCTGTTAATTAGTAATGAACAAAAATATTTAATTGACTATGAAATTTTCATAATTACTGTTCCAACTCCAATTTCTAAATTTAAGACACCTGATTTAAGTTTTTTAATAAGTGCCTCAAAATTAGTTGGAGAAAATCTTAAAAAATCAAATATTGTTATTTATGAAAGCACAGTTTATCCTGGATGTACTGAGGAAGAGTGTATTCCTGTTCTTGAAAAATATTCAGGATTAAAATATAATAGAGATTTTTTTTGCGGGTATTCCCCTGAGAGGATAAATCCAGGAGATAAAATTAATACTCTAGAAAAAATAATTAAAGTAACATCTGGTTCAACTCCTGAAATTGCTCATTTCGTAGATAAATTATATTCTAAAATAATTAAAGCTGGAACTCACAAAGCCACTTCGATTAAAGTAGCTGAGGCCTCTAAAGCGATAGAAAATGCCCAACGTGATCTCAATATTTCATTTGTTAATGAATTAGCGTTAATTTTTGATAGAATTGGGATTGATACAAATGAGGTTATCGAAGCGGCATCAACTAAATGGAATTTTTTAAAATTCAAACCAGGTCTAGTTGGAGGTCACTGCATAAGTGTTGATCCATACTATCTAGCTCATAAATCAGAGAGTTTAGGGTATTATCCTGAGGTAATTCTTTCAGGAAGGAGAGTAAACGATTATATGGGTATTTTCATTGCAAATAAAGCTGTTAAATTGATGAACCAAAAAGGAATACCAGTAAGAGCTTCAAAAGCTTTAATTCTTGGGGTAACCTTCAAAGAAAACTGCCCTGATATAAGAAATTCAAAAGTACCTGATATTTATAAGGAACTTTTAAGTTTTGGAATGAAAGTGACTGTTCACGATCCTTTAGTTAATAAAGAAACTTTAAATAAAGAATTTAAAATAAAGCTTAATTCGAAGTTAGAAAAATATAGTTTAATAATTTTAGCTGTTGCACATAAGCAGTTTTTAGATTTTGATTTTGAAAATTTGAAAGATGATGGGGGTGCAATTGTTTTTGATCTTAAATCTATAATAGAAAAAGAAAAAGTTGATGCTAGATTATAATTTTTATGAATTATTTTTTTGATAAAACAGCAGTAATTGATAAAAACTGCAAAATAGGAACAGGAACTAAAATTTGGCATTTTTCTCATATAATGTCAGGATCTATTTTAGGAAATGAATGCAATATTGGTCAAAATGTTGTTATATCTCCTGGAGTTATTTTGGGAAACAATGTGAAAGTTCAAAATAATGTTTCAATTTATACAGGCGTAATATGTGAGGATGATGTTTTTTTAGGCCCTTCAATGGTTTTCACTAATATTTTGAATCCGAGGTCGGCTATAAATAGACGGGGTAAATACCTAAAAACATTACTTAAAAAAGGAACAACCGTTGGTGCTAATGCAACAATAGTTTGTGGAAACACATTAGGAGACTATTGCCTTGTTGGAGCTGGAGCTGTAATAACAAAAGATGTTAGACCATATTCTTTAGTTGTTGGAAATCCTGCTAGGCATGTAGGTTGGGTGAGTGAATATGGTCACAAATTAAAATTTAATATTAATAATGAAGCTTTTTGTGAAGAGAGTGGAGACACTTATTATTTGGATAATAATTTAGTATTTAAAAAATGAAAAATTTTGTTTTAATTGGAGCTGCTGGATACATTGCCCCAAGACATATGAAAGCTATAAAAGAAACTGGCAATAATTTAGTTGCTGCATATGATCCATATGACGGAATTGGAATTTTAGATAATTATTTTCCAAAAGCAAGTTTTTTTACAGAATTTGAAAGATTTGATAGACATCTTGAAAAAATTAAGCGTTTAGGTATTAAAATAGACTATGTAAGTATATGTTCACCAAATTATTTGCATGATTCTCACATTAGATATGGGCTAAGAATTGGTGCAGATGTTATTTGTGAAAAACCAATAGTTTTAAATCCATGGAATGTAGAAGCTTTAATTGAATTAGAGGAGGAGTATAGTAATTCCGTATATACAATTCTACAATTAAGACACCATGATTCAATTCTGAATCTTAAAGATAAGATTGATAAAGGCAATCAGAATGTAGTTCATGATATTGATCTAACCTATATTACATCTAGAGGAAAATGGTATCACAATTCATGGAAAGGGAATATTGACAAATCAGGAGGAATAGCATCAAATATTGGGGTTCATTTTTTTGATATGCTTCAATGGATATTTGGTGACCTAAAAAAACTCTCGGTGGATACAAAAACGAATGACACAAATGCTGGATTAATCTTTCTTGAAAGAGCCAATGTTAATTGGTTTTTAAGTATTAATGCTGATAATTTACCAAATGAAATTTTAAAGAGTGGTCAAACAACATATAGAACTTTATCAATTAGTGGACAGGATATTCAATTTAGCAAAGGTTTTACAGATTTACACACAGTTAGTTATGAAAAAATTTTAAGTGGAGAGGGTTATGGTTTGAAGGATGCAAAAAAATCAATTGAAATAGTAAGTAAAATAAGGAATAGTTAAAAATGTTCAAGGATAAATCAATACTAATTACCGGTGGTACAGGATCATTAGGTCAAGCTTTGACAAAAAGGATATTGTATAAATTTCCAGAAATAAAAAGGTTAGTTATTTTCTCTAGAGATGAGCAAAAACAATTTAAAATGGCCCAAATTTTTTCTCCTAATAAATATAAAGCTATAAGATATTTTGTTGGTGATATTAGAGATTATAGCAGAATAAGTAGAGCTTTAAGAGAAATAGATTATGTAATTCACACGGCTGCTATGAAACATGTTCCAATTGCAGAATATAATCCAATGGAATGTGTTAAAACAAATGTTTTGGGAGCAGAAAATCTTATTAATGCATGTTTAGAGACTGAGGTGAAAAAAGTTGTTGCTTTATCAACAGATAAAGCAGCAGCTCCTATAAATTTATATGGCGCAACAAAACTAACATCTGATAAACTTTTTATTGCAGCTAATAATATAAAAGGTAAAAATAACATTAAATTTTCTGTTGTAAGATATGGAAATGTAATGGGTTCAAATGGCTCGGTAATTCCTTTCTTTTATGAAAAGAAAAAAGAGGGAGTTCTTCCAATAACTGACAAAAAAATGACAAGATTTAATATATCATTAGATGAAGGAGTTGATATGGTTCTTCATGCCCTCAGAACTGCATGGGGAGGTGAAATATTGATTCCAAAAATTCCATCGTACAGAATAACTGATATTGCGAATGCCATAGGTCCTGATTGTAAACATCTGGAGATAGGTATTCGTCCAGGAGAAAAAATTCATGAGGAAATGATTACTAGCTCAGATTCATTTTCAACATATGATTTAGGAAAGTATTATGTTATTCTCCCTCAGAAACCAATATGGAATTTAAATGAATATATTAACAAATTTAAAGCCATAAAAGTTAAAGAAGGATTCAGTTATAATTCTGGAAATAATGACTCATTTTTGAGTATTAAGCAATTAAAAAAGTTGATTCGAACTCATATTGAAAGTATATGAATTCAAGAAAAATAATACCATATGGAAAGCAAGAAATAACTGAGTCAGATATTGACTCAGTGGTCAAAACACTAAAAGGGGATTTTTTAACTCAAGGGCCTATGATCAACAAATTTGAATTGGAATTTTCCAAATATATTGGATCTAAATATGCAGTTGCTGTTTCAAATGGAACTGCTGCTCTTCACCTTTCATGTATTTCACTTGGAGTTAAAAAAGGCTCAAAGGTAATAACAACTCCCTTGAGTTTTATTGCTTCTTCAAATGCTGTTCTTTATTGTGGTGGAGAAATAGATTTTTGTGATATCGACCCTGAGACTTACCTTATTGATATTAACATTGTCAGAGAAAAATTAATGAGATCGCCAAGGGGTACATATAGTGGAATAATTGTAGTTGATTTTGCTGGATATCCCGCCCAAATGGATCAATTTAAAGAATTAGCAGATGAATATGGGTTATGGATTTTAGAGGATTCATGTCATTCACCAGGTGGATGGTATTGTGATAAAAAAAATAAACTTCAAAATTGTGGAAATGGAAATTACGCCGATTTAGCGATTTTCTCATTTCATCCTGTAAAGCATATTGCATGTGGAGAGGGTGGTATGATTACAACAAATAATGAATTATTATACAAACAATTAATCCAATTAAGAAGTCATGGAATCGTGAGAGAAAATATTATTAGGGATAACGAAGCTGAAGGTTGGTATTATGAAATGCAAAATTTGGGATATAATTATCGCTTAAGCGATATTAACGCTACTTTGGGGGTCTCACAACTAAAAAGAGCGAAAAAAAATTTGTTAAAAAGAAAATGTATAGCAAAAAAATATGAAACTGCATTTAAGAATAATGAACATATTAAAATAATCCCATTTCTTGAAGGTCACGCATATCACTTGTATGTTATTCAAACTAACAAAAGAAAAGAATTGTATAATTATTTGAAGTTATCAAATATTTTCACTCAGGTTCATTATATCCCTATCCATTTGCATCCCTACTATAAGCAATTTGGGTGGAAAAAGAATCAATTTCCCGAGGTAGAGAATTATTATCATAACTGTTTGAGTCTCCCAATTTTCCCAAGTTTATCCGAAAGAGATCTAGAGTATGTAATTCAGAAAATTTTAAAATTTGACTTTTTAAAGTGAGAAAAATTGCAATAATTCCAGCTAGAGGGGGTAGTAAAAGAATACCAAAAAAAAATATAAAATTTTTTTATGGTAAGCCTATAATTTCATATAGTATTGAAGTCGCAAAAAAATCAAATTTATTTGATGAAATTATGGTATCAACTGATGACCTAGAAATATCAAAAATTTCTAAAAGTTATGGAGCAGAAGTCCCTTTTATTAGAAGTAAATTAAATTCAAAAGATGATTCAACTACCGCTGATGTAATTGCCGAGGTTATTCAAAAATACGAGTCCAAAGGAAGAATTTTCGATTACATATGTTGTATTTATCCTACTGCACCACTGATAAATGAAAAACATTTAATTAAATCATTTAACATTTTTATAAAAAACAAATTTGAAAGTTTAATCCCTTTGGTCTCCTATTCAACGCCTATTCAAAGAGCTATAAAATTAAATGATAAAAAAATTGAAATGTTCTTCCCTGAATTTACTAATTCTAGATCACAAGATTTAGAAAGAGCTTATTTTGATTCTGGTCAATTTTATTGGATTGATAAAGAATCATTCATAAAAAAAAATAAACTTTTTACTGACAATACTGGAGGGTATATTTTGTCTGAATTGCAAGCTCAAGACATTGATAATCCTGATGATTGGGAATTAACAAAACTTAAATATAAATTAAATGAAAGATTATTTGACTGATCAAGAGTCCTTTTGGGCCGGAAATTTTGGCGACGAATATATAAAGAGAAATATCGGGCTAGAATTAATGGCTTCTAACTTAAATTTTTTTTCTAGAATTTTTAATAAAGAATCTAGGATTGAATCTGTGATTGAGTTAGGTGCAAACGTTGGAATGAATCTAAAGGCAATAAACTTACTCTATCCAAAAATTAATCTCCAAGGAGTTGAAATAAATAAAAAAGCATGTGATGAACTGTCTAAATTGATTGGTGAACAAAATGCACATCATAAATCAATTTTTAATTTTCAATCAGATATGACTTTTGATTTAGCCTTTACAAAAGGGGTTTTAATTCATATAAATCCTGAAAAACTTAATGATGTATACCAAAAATTATATGATTTATCAAGGAAATACATTTTGATAGCGGAATACTACAATCCTACTCCAATCAAAATAAAATATAGAGGCCATTCAGATAAACTTTTTAAGAGAGATTTTGCTGGGGATATTTTAGATAAATTTTCAGACTTAAAACTTTTAAATTATGGTTTTATATATCATAGGGATAATTCTTTTCCGCAGGATGATATTTCTTGGTTTTTAATTGAAAAAAAATAAAAATGAAACTAAATTATTGTAGTCGTTGTCTGTTTCCTGAGACAAAACCTGATCTAATTTTTGATGAAAATGGAGTCTGTAGTGCATGTACATCAGCAGATGAAAAAGATAAAAACATTAATTGGGATCAACGAAGAAATGACTTTGAGAAAATAGTTAAAACATACAGAAAAGATGGAATTGGATATGACTGCATTATTCCTGTTAGTGGAGGAAAAGACAGTACATATCAGGCATATGTCATGAAAAAAATATATAAAATGAATCCATTGTGTGTATGTTTTGAAACCACTTTTGCTACAGAACTTGGTAATAAAAACCTAGATAACATTACTAGACTTGGAATAGACTTGATCCATTTTAAAAAAAATCATCCTATATATAAAAAAATGGTAGTTGAATCATTTAAAAGGATAGGTGATGAAATGTGGCCAAATCATATAGGAATCTTTACAATTCCTGTAATGTTTGCTGTTAAAATGAATATACCCTTAATAATCTGGGGCGAAAACTCACAAATGGAGTACGGAGGACCTGATTTAAGATCTATCCAAAGTAGAGTATTAAACAGAAAATGGTTAGAGGAGTTTGGTGGACTTCTTGGGAATCGAATTGAAGATATGTTTGGAGTAGATGGAATAACAAAAAAAGATCTCACGCCATATATTTATCCATCAGATGAGGAAATTGAAAAAATTGGTGTTACTGGAATTTTTTTGGGATCATATTTTTTTTGGGACGCGAGGAAACAATTGGAAATTGTGAAAGAACATGGATTTAAAATTAAAGAAGATGGACCACTTGAAGGGACCTATACAAATTATGAGAATTTGGATGAAAGACTTGTTGGACTCCACGATTATCTTAAATACGTTAAATATGGATTTGGAAGAGCAACTGACCACGCTTGTATAGACATTAGAAATAAAAGAATTAATCGTGATGAAGGTTTAAGATTAGTGAAAAAATTTGATGGTAAGTACCCTCATTACGGAGTCAATTCATTTATTGAATATTCTGGGATGAAAAAAAGTGAAGTAGATAAGATTATAGATTCCTTTACAAATCCACTCTTATTCAAACAAAATTTGAATGGAAATTTTGCTAGAGATAATGACTTTAACTTGATTCCTTTGTTTAAAATAAAATAAATGGTTGGTATTATTGATTATGGAATGGGAAATTTGGCCTCAGTTCAAAAGGCCTTTTCTAAAATTGGAATAACTTCATTTATTAGCAGAGATTTAAAAAAACTAAAAAGTTCAAAAGCATTGGTTTTACCTGGTGTAGGGTCTTTCTACCAAGGGATGGAAAATTTAAAAAAATATAATCTAGTAGATTTTTTAAACAGGGAGGTAATAATTAATAAAAAACCTTTCTTGGGAATTTGTTTAGGAATGCAATTAATCATGGAGGAGGGAAATGAACCAATTAAATGTTTAGGCTTAGGATGGATAAAAGGGTCTGTTGAGCTTTTAAATAATAAAAAGTTACCTGTACCACACTTGGGGTGGAATAATATTTATGGTTCTTCAAAGTCAAGATTATGTGATAAACTTGAGAATAATTTTTACTTTATTCATAGTTACTATGTTAAACCAAATGAACCTTTAAAATTGCAATGGGTCAATTACGAAAATCCTATTGTAGCTTCATTTGAAAAAGAAAATATACTTGCAACTCAATTTCATCCAGAAAAGAGTCAAAAGGCCGGTTTAGATTTACTAGAAAATTTTTTTACCAAAAATGTTGAAAATTAGAATTATTCCAGTATTGACTTTTAATGGGATAAGCCTTGTTAAAACAAAAAAATTTTCAACACCAAGGATTGTTGGAAACCCAATTCAGTCTGCAAGAATATATAACAGTAGAAATGTTGATGAATTAGTTTTTCTAGATATTTTTGCAACCCATCAAAAAAGGAAAATTAATTTAAGTTTAGTAAAAAAAGTTATTGATGAATGTTTCATGCCAGTAACTATAGGAGGTGGTATCAAATCATTCGATGATATAAATAATTTACTGAGGATAGGAGCAGACAAAGTAATTATTAAATCCAAAGCAATAAATGATAATGAGTTTATTCAAAAGGCCGTATCATATTTTGGAAGCCAATGTATCTCTATCGCTATCGATTCATTTAAGCTTAATAGTGAATATTTAATTTTTCATTCTGGTGAAGAAAAAATCAAACTTTCCAGTTTTATCAAATTAATGAATTTATCCAAAGTTGGTGAGCTTGTTATCAATTCTGTTGATCATGACGGAATGATGATTGGATATGATATTGATTTGTTTAATCAAGTGACTAAACTAACTAAAATTCCATTAGTTGCACTTGGAGGAGCTGGTAAGCCAGAACATTTTAAATCCCTATTAGATCATGGGTTTAATGGAGGTTTAGCTGCCTCAAGTATTTTTCATTTTTCACAATACACACCCAATGATATTAAAAACTGTTTGCATAATGCAAATTACCCAGTAAGAATATGAGTGAATACAATTGTTTAAAAAAAAATATTTTCGAAGATGACGATTTTAAAATTCTTCCTATTAGATCAGATGATAAATTTGAAATAATGAAATGGAGAAATGAACAGGTTTACCACCTAAGACAAAATCATATTATTACAAAAGAAGAACAAATTTTATATTTTGAAAAAGTAATATCAAAAGAGTTTAAAAAGCTTGAACCAGAATTACTTTTATTTTCATTTTTAAAAAAAAATATATGCGTAGGTTATGGAGGGTTAGTTCATATCGATTGGGAAAATAAAAATGCTGAACTTTCGTTTTTAATGAATACAGAATTAGAAGAAGATTATTTTGAAAAATTTTGGACTTGTTTTATTTCTTTGATTTCAATTGTTTCTTTTGATGAATTAGATTTTAATAAAATTTTCATCTATTCATTTGATCTAAGACCAAATCTCTATAATGCTATAGAAAAAAACGGTTTCTTACTCGAAGCAAAATTGGTTAGTCATGCTTTTAAGAATAATCGTTTTGTTGATGTTAAAATCCATTCAAAATTTAAACCTAAATGATAAATGTTAGAATTCTAGTAGATGACCCAGACTCTTGGATGATACCTTTTGCAAAAGAAATTGTTAAAAAGTTAAATAAAAAAGGGTATGAGTCACTTTTTATAAATTCTTTAAAAAATAATTATAAAGGAGATGTTCTTTTTTTATTGTCTTGTAAAAATATCATAAATAATTTCTCAAATTTCCAACATAATATTGTTATTCATGCTAGTGATCTTCCAAAGGGAAGAGGTTGGTCACCACTTACATGGCAAATACTTGAAGGTCAAAATCAAATTCCAATCACTCTTTTTGAGGCGAGTAGTGATGTTGATTCTGGTGATTCATATTTTAAGGATAAGATTTTTTTGGATGGTAATGAATTGATAGACGAGATAAGGAGCAAACTAGCGGAAAAAATTGAAATAATGATTTTTAGATTTTTATCAAACAAAAGAATCAAGCCCGTTTCACAAAGTGGACACCCAACATTTTATGGAAGAAGAACCCCTAAGGATAGTCAGTTAGATGTAAATAAAACTATTGCCGAGCAGTTCAATCTTCTTCGTGTTTGTGATAATAAAAGATATCCAGCTTATTTTGAATACATGGGCAACAAATATATTTTAAAAATTTTCAAAAAATAAAATGTGTAATAAAGTAAAAATTGTAGCTGAACTATCCGCTAACCATAATGGATCCATAGAGACTGCTATTGATACAATAAAAGCAGCGGCTAGGTCTGGTGCTAATGCAATTAAACTTCAAACTTATAAACCTGATACTATTACTATAGATTCATCAAAAAAAGATTTCATTATCAATAATGGTTCAATTTGGGATGGAGATAATTTTTATAACTTATATAAAAAAGCTCATACTCCATGGGAGTGGCACCCAAAATTGTATGAGGTAGCAAAAAGTGAAGGTATAGAATGCTTTTCAACACCATTTGATAAAACAGCAGTAGATTTCTTGGAGGAATTAAACAATCCAATTTATAAAATAGCCTCTTTTGAAATTACTGATATTCCTTTGATCGATTATGTTGCATCAAAAGGGAAACCAATTATTTTATCAACAGGAATAGCAACTTATAGTGACATAGAATTAGCAATAGATACTTGTAAAAAAAGGAAAAATTATGATATTACATTATTAAAATGTACATCAAGCTATCCGGCGCCACTTCAAGAATCAAATCTCACTATGATTAGAGAATATCGAGAGAGATTTAATCTAATAACTGGTTTATCAGATCACACGATAGGATCAACTGCTCCAATGGTGGCAACTGCTTTAGGTGCTAAAATTATTGAAAAACACTTTATTTTAGATCGTTCAATTGGAGGACCTGACTCCTCATTTTCAATGGATGAGAATGAATTTAGTAGAATGGTAAAAGACATAAGAAATGTCGAAAAAGTTTTGGGTGAAGTAACTTATGAACTTACCAATAAACAAAAAAAGGGTAGAGAATTTTCCAGGTCTTTGTATGTTATAAAAAATGTTAAAAAGGATGATATAATTAATGAGGAGAATGTTAAATCAATTAGACCTGGATTTGGAATGCATCCAAAGTATCTAAAATCAATAGTGGGTAAAAAATTTAATAAAGACTACCATAAAGGAGATAGACTAAATTTTGATATGATTGAATAATGAGAATAGGAATAGTTAACTATGAGATGGGTAACATTAGATCACTATTTAATGCTTTAAATTATATTGGTCACAAACCGAAATTAGTTTCGACTAAAGACGAAGTTGATCTTTGTGATATAATTGTATTACCTGGTGTTGGAGCATTTCAAAGAGCAATTAATCAACTTAGACGCAAAAACCTTATTCAACCTATAAAAAAACATGTTGAGTCGAAAAAAAAAATAATTGGAATTTGCTTAGGAATGCAACTTTTTTTTGAAAATAGTCTTGAGTTTGGAGACACAAAAGGATTTGGATTTATAAAAGGGAAGGTAATGCCATTTAAGGATATTATAGATTTAAAGATTCCACATGTTGGTTGGAATGAAATATCAACTATTAATCAATCATTCCAAGAGTTTGAGAATAGTTATTATTTCATTCATTCTTTTTATTGTGAGCCAGAGAATAATGAGGATATACTTTTTAAGTCATCTTATGGGATTGAGTTTTGTTCTGGAGTTATAAAAAAAAATATTATAGGAGTTCAATTTCACCCAGAAAAGAGCAATAAGTCGGGGTTAAGTCTTTTAAAAAAATTTTTAAATGAATAAAAAAAGACTTATTCCAGTGATTTATCTAAAAAATGGATTCATAGTAAGAAGTGAAAAATTTCACTCACATAAAATTATTGGAAATATTATAAATGAAATTAGAAGATATAATGAATGGGATATCGATGAGTTAGTTTTTATTGATATTTCTAGAGAGAAAATTTATGATTCTAGAAGAAATGATCATAAAATCCAAAAAGTCTCATCTTTTGATGAGATCATTGATCTTGTATCAAAGGAATGTTTCATGCCCCTAAGTTTTGGGGGCGGAATTAGAAATCTTAGTCAAATAAAAAAATTATTTGACAGAGGTGCTGATAAAGTAATTTTAAATAAATTATTGTTTACCAAACCAGATATAGTAAAAAAAGCAGTTAATATTTTTGGATCCTCCTCAATAATTGGTTCAATCGATTATAAATTTAGGGATGATCTTTCATTTTATACTGATTATGGGATGAATAAAGTAGATCTAGATTTTGCTGCTATTTTGAGTTTGATTAATGAATTAAAAATTGGAGAACTTTTGATAAATGACATAGATAGAGATGGAACTGGTGAGGGCTATAATATCAAAGTTGTCCAAAATTTTGTTGAATCTCTTGAGATCCCTGTTATCGCATGTGGTGGAGCAGCTTCGGTATTTGATTTTAAAGAACTTGCCGAGATTGAGGGGATTTCTGGTATTGCAGCTGGAAACATGTTTCACTTTACTGAAAACTCATATCCAAGGGCTAAGAAAGAATTAAAAAATCAAAATTATAATTTTAGGTAATAAATATTTATAATATGAATAAGCCAAATTTAAGCTATTGCAAGCAATGTACTTTCCCATCTTCTTCAGCCGTGCCACTAGAATATGATAACAATGGAATTTGTAGTGGCTGTCAAACATCTAACCAAAGGTTAAATATTGACTGGTCTAGAAGGGAAAAGTTGTTTTTAGATCTTATTGAACAATACAAATCAAAAAATAACTATTATGATTGTCTTATTCCTGTTTCTGGGGGTAAAGACAGTTATTATCAGATTCACAAAATCAAAGAATATGGCTTAAACCCATTACTTGTTACGTATCATGGTAATAATTATACAGAAACAGGGATTAAAAATTTAAATAATATGAGGGACGTATTCAATGTCGATCATATTTTCTTCACACCTAGCATAAATACATTAAGAAAGATGAATAGGGTTTGTCAAATATTAATGGGTGATATGAATTGGCATGCTCATGCTGGAATATATACTTATCCAATGAGAGTTGCAATCGAAAAAAAAATACCTTTAATGGTATGGGGAGAGCATGGATTTATGGATTTAGGCGGTATGTACTCTTATAATGACTTTGTGGAATTCACTTACAGATATAGATTTGAGCATGCTCTAAGAGGTTTCGAATGGTATGATATTATCAAAGCATCAATAAAATATAATGATCCAATTGAAGAGAAAGAGATGATTCAATGGAAATATCCAACTGACGAAGAAATAGAGTCAGTTGGATTAAGAGGAATTTATATTTCAAATTTTTTCAAATGGGAAGCTAATAAGCATGGAAAAATGATGGTTGAAAAGTATGGATTTAAATTACCTGGTACCCCATTTGAAAGAACATACAGAAAGATGTCTAACTTAGATGACATGCATGAAAATGGAATACATGACTATATGAAATGGGTTAAATTTGGATATGGAAGGGCAACAGATCACACGTCTAAAGACATTAGGGATGGATTAATTGATAGAAATCAAGGGATAAAGGAGGTTTTAAAAAGGGATCACATTAAATCAAAAGATTTGAGAAGATGGTTAAAGTATGTTGGTTGGGGTGAAAAAAAATTTGATGAAATAGCAGATAAATTTCGAGATCCAAGTGTATGGTGGATAAGTGGAAATACTTGGATTAAAAAGGATATTGATGGTGTTGAAAGGGAATACGGTAAAGTTAACTTAACTAAAAAAGATAGGATTAAATTTTATAATGAATAAATTAAGAAATGAAATTAGATAAAATTAGTTTTGAAGAAATTTTTAAGTTTAATAAAAGAATAATCCTTTTTGGCTCAGGTAGTGCTGTTACGTATAATACAATAAATATTTTAGGTAAAGATAAAATCGAATTTATTTATGATAATGCGAAAAATTTAAATGAATCAAAATTTGAAGAAATTGATGTAAAATACCCATTTGATATTTCTAAAGAAAAATTAATTGTTATTTGTTCAACAGCAATAGGACCGATTTCAAAACAACTAGATAGTTATGGATTAGTGGCTGGAGAGGATTATGTTGTTTCTCCATTTTTAAATGATAGACTTGCTATTTATCAATTAGAGAATATCAAATCTGAATTTTATTTTACAAGCGGCAGTATGCCCGATGAAAATTCCGATTATGGAGGAGGGTTTTATAAACTTTCAATAAATAGAGAAGAGAAAAAAGTTGAAAGAATTTATTCTGGATCATGTTATGGGACTTTTCCAAATGATAATCAAATTTTTTTTGTCGACTGTGATAATGGAGTTATGAGTTATGATAGGCTCACAAAAAAAATATCAAAAAAATTTAGTACTCCAATTGCATCAAGAGCACATGGTATTTCAATTAATAAAACAAATGGAAATTTTTACATTACATGTTCAAATTTAGATTCTACTATAGAATATGATTATAATTTTAATGAAATAAAAAGATTTGAAATCTCAAAAAAAATAGATTTTGAAAATAAAGCGGTTCATCATGCTAATGATAATTATGCCATTGGAAATAGTCTTTATGTAAGTATGTTCTCTAGAACTGGAAATTATAGAAACGAAGTATTTGATGGATGCATATTGGAATTTGACATAAAAACTGGAGAAAAGGTTGGCGTATTAACTTCAAATTTATATATGCCGCATAATATTAGCATTATTAATGGTTCAATTCATATTTTGGATTCCCTTCCAGGACATTTAAAAAATGACAATTTTAAGATTAGAGGAACTTTTCCTGCTTTTACTAGAGGTTTATCTTACAATGAAAAGTTATATTATATAGGACAAAGTAAAAACAGAAACTACTCTAAAGTGCAAGGTATCTCAAATAATATTTCAATCGATTGTGGTGTAATAATTTTTGATGTTGATACAAAAATTTCAAGGTTTATTCAATTACCAATGGACATTGGTGAAATTCATTCTATAGTGCATTGAAAAAAAATCATTTTAGACATTTATTTAAATCATTTACTTGGAGAATAATCGGAACAATCGATACATTTATTGTATCATTTTTTATCTCAAGAGAATTAAAATTTGGACTTATTATTTCAGTAATTGACTTTATATTGAAATTTATAATTTATTATTTTCATGAGAGAATTTGGTTTAATTCCCCAATTACAAGTCACAATAAGAGACATTTTTTTAAAACAATTTCATGGCGGACTATTGCAGGTGCTATAACAATTTTGACATCATGGGGAGTTACTGGAATAGCTTTAATAGGTTTCAAAATAGGGTTTTATGAAAATTTTTCAAAGATGATTCTGTATTACTTCCATGAAAAAATATGGTATAGAATTAATTTTGGTTTAAATAAAAGAAAACTTTCAAATGCTAGATAAAAATATTCAATTTGAAAAATTCTCAGTGACAAAAAAAATGAGAGCTATTAAACTTAATCAGGCTCCAAAATTATTATGGTTTACTGGCCTTTCTGGATCAGGAAAAACTTCTATTTCAAGTTTTCTAGAGCATTTATTATATGCAAATGGTTATGCTACATGTTCACTCGATGGTGATAATATTAGATTTGGTTTATGTAAAGATTTAGATTTTTCTGTCTCAGATCGCACTGAGAATATTAGGAGAGTTGCAGAAGTATCTAAAATAATGTTAGATTCAGGTTTAATAACTCTTTGTAGTTTTATTTCTCCACTTAAATCTCACCGAGATATAGTAAAAGATTGTGTTGGTATAGATAATTACATTGAAATCTATGTTTCCACCCCACTAAAAGTTTGTGAAACTCGTGATGTAAAAGGTCTATACAGTAGAGCCCGAGATGGCAAAATAAAAAACTTTACAGGGATTTCATCTGAATATGAAAAACCTGAGACCCCTTTCCTTAACATTAACACACAAGATAAAACAGTAGAGGAGTCAGCCAATTTAATTTATGAAAAATTAAAAAATGTAATTAATGTTTAATTATAATTTAAATCATTTAAGTGAGTTAGAATCAGAGGCAATTTTTGTAATCAGAGAGGTTGCAGCTAATTTTGAAAAACCTGTAATATTGTTTTCAGGCGGTAAAGATTCAATAATACTTACCCACATAGCACAAAAAGCTTTTTATCCTTCAAATATACCTTTCTCACTGGTTCATATTGACACTGGCCATAACTTTCCAGAGGTCATTAAATTCAGAGATAATTTTGTAAAAAAAATTGGAGTTAATTTAATTGTTTCACTTGTCCAAGATGCTATTGACAAAGGCTTAGTAAAAGAAGAACTTGGAATAAACTCTTCAAGAAATTTAATTCAAATCCAAACTCTTTTGGAATGTATTGATTTAAATAATATTGACGCAGCTATTGGAGGGGCAAGGAGAGATGAGGAGAAAGCAAGAGCAAAAGAACGATTTTTTTCGGTCCGTGATTCCTTTGGGCAATGGGATCCAAAAAATCAAAGACCTGAACTTTGGAATTTATTCAATACTAAAAAAAATTTTGGAGAACATTTTAGGATTTTTCCTTTATCTAATTGGACTGAAATGGATGTTTGGAATTATATAAAAAAGTATCAAATTGAAATACCATCTCTTTATTTTTCTCATAAAAGAGATTGCGTGATAAGAGACAACGTAATTTTAGCAAAATCAAAATATCTGAAAATTAAAGAAGGCGAGAAAAGTTTGAAATTAAACGTGAGATACAGAACGTGTGGAGATATGCCAATTACAGGTGCGGTTGAGTCGGAAGCAGATACTTTGGATAAGGTTATAAATGAAATATCCACAACTACGGAAACCGAGAGGGGAAATAGAGCTGACGATAAAAGAGGTGAGACATCGATGGAGGACAGGAAAAAAATAGGATATTTTTAATGGTACACAAAATCAAACAACTTCTTAGATTCACAACTGCTGGAAGTGTGGATGACGGTAAAAGCACTTTAATTGGGAGGCTATTATTAGACTCTAAGTCAATCTTTAGTGATCAATTGCAAGCGATTGAAACCATTTCTAAAAATAAGGGTTTTGATTATACTGACTTATCACTTGTAACTGATGGATTAAAGTCTGAAAGAGAGCAAGGAATTACTATTGATGTTGCTTACAGGTTTTTTGAAACTTCAAAACGTAAATTTATCATCGCAGATACTCCTGGGCACATTGAGTACACTAGAAATATGGTTACTGGTGCCTCAACTGCTAATCTTGCAATCATATTGATTGATGCAAAAAAGGGAATAGTTGAACAAACTAAAAGACATTCACTTATAGCATCTTTATTAGGCATTCCTCATATTATAATTTGTGTAAATAAAATGGATACAATCCATTACAACAGAAAAAAATATGAAGAAATAGTCCAAAACTATGCATCATTTTCTTCAAAACTTACTGTAAAAGATATAAGATTTATTCCAATCTCAGCTCTTCACGGGGATAACATTGTAAAGAAATCAAAAACAATGAAATGGTACAGTGGAGGTACATTAATTCATGAATTAGAAAACATCCACATCTCAAGTGATTATAATCATGTAGATGGAAGATTTCCAATACAATACGTAGTTAGGCCTCACAAAAAAGGGTTTGAAAATTTTAGGGGATATTGTGGAAGAATTGAAGGTGGAATTTTCAAAGTTGGCGATAAGATTAAATTACTACCCTCTGGATTTTCATCAACTATTACTAAAATTAATATTGGAAAAAAAGAAATTAAACAAGCCTTTAGCCCTATGAGCGTTAGTCTATGTATTGAGGGAGATTTTGATCTATCTAGGGGTGACATGATAGTTAAATCTAATAACCTTCCAATTATTTCGCAAGAAATGGATTTGCTAATAATTTGGCTTGTAGAAAAGCCATTAATTTGCCCAAAAAAATTAATAATCAAACATACCACCAATGAATCTAATGCAATAGTAGAGAAAATACTATATAAAATAGATATAAATACCCTTCAAAAAGAACAAAATATTACTGAATTAAATTTAAATTCAATAGGAAGAGTAAAACTGAGAACAGCTAGCCAATTTTTTACAGATAGTTATACCAAAAATAGACAAACTGGCTCAATTATCCTTATTGATCCAAATTCAAACTTAACTGTTGGTGCTGGATTAATTAAATAAATTAATTTAAAAATTTGATTGAAAATGGATTTTAATGATTTACTCAAAATTGATAGAGATGAAGATATATTGAAATATAAGTTCAGTAATTCAGATCTATCGATGTATTTTACAGTAAGAGCTTTTATTTTTGATTCTACAATTAAAAATAACTTTAATCAGACCTCATTTTCTCAAAATGACAATAAAATTAAATTAAAGAAAAAATTTGAATATTTATTTTGGGGATCTGTTAAAAATATTTTTTTTTCAAAGAGGAAGCCAATTTATTTCTTTACCTCAGAGGTTTTATTTTACCAAAAAGACGGTCAATTTTTGAATAAGTTATATGAGGGGATATTCGAAAATTTTAAAAAATATATTAATACTGTAAGTACAAAAACAATTAAGAAGATAAAAACGCCTAAGAAACAAAATGTATATTATTCAGACATAATTTTTGAGATTTCAAAGTTAGTTTCAACATTAAAAAAGTTAAAAAAAGAAGATGAAAATTCAATCAGGGAATTAATTGAAAAATTAGAATCAAAAAGTAAAATAAATCTTACAATGAACCAATTTAAATTTCTTGAAAATTGGTTACAAGAATTATCTAAAATTAGAGGAGTAATTCATTTCATTTATAATATTTTTTTTAAACTAAAAAAACCCAAATTGATTATTATTGAGGATGCTCACTATCTCGGGGATAAGGCATTTATAATTGAGGCTGCTAAACAAAATAAAATAATAACTGCTGAATTTCAACACGGTTACATTGGGAGAACTCATTATGCATATAATTACCATATCAAAATATTTTCAAAAATAAAAGAAGTTTTACCAGACTTTTTTTTGACTTTCGGCTCATTTTGGGGGGAAAAAATCAGAACACCTTCAAAAATAGTAACAATAGGTCACTCTGAGATAAACAATTATTTCGAAAAAATTACACTTAAAAAATCTGATAAAAAGAAAATATTAGTTATTTCAAATTCATTCGAAACCGATGAACTATTTGACTTATGTAATTCTATATTAAATAGTGTCTTGAAAAATAAATTTGAATTATTAATTAGACCTCATCCTTTGGAAAGAGATTTTTTTAAGAAACAATTTGAGTCTTTAATCAATAATGGATTTAATTTAGATCAAAATGATAATATATATGAAACACTAATTGATACTGAGGTAATTATTTCATTACAAAATTCCACAGTTCTCTATGAGTCTATTTTTTTTACCAAAAGGATTTTCTTAAAAAATTCAAAAATTTCAAACTTCAAAGAGCATAACGGAAATTTTATTATGTTTTCGGATTTTAAGGAACTCGAAGAACACATTATCAAAGGGGACAAAATAAATCTAAAATTAAGTGATGTTTGGGAAAAGAATTATGTCAAAAATTTTTACTCTTTTTTAATGGATAATAATATTATTAAAAAAAGCTATTAATAATCGATTTTAAACTATAATCAATTATAATTTATGAGGGTATGTAATAATTGTGTTCTTGATAATTCTACTGTCAATGATTTGTATTTTGATGGAGATGGGGTTTGCAACTATTGTAATAATTTCTATTCCAGCATTTCAAAAAATTGGTTTCCTAATGAAAAAGGTGAGGAACTTTTAAAAAATCAAATTAATAAAATCAAAAAACTAGGTAAAAATAAAGAATATGACTGTATAATTGGTTTGAGTGGTGGCATAGACAGTTCATATATGACTTTCAAATCAAAAGAATGGGGCTTGAGGCCACTAGTTGTTCACGTTGATGCAGGATGGAATACTGAGCTAGCTGTATCAAATATTGAAAAAGTAATTAATTATACTGGTTTTGATCTCCATACTGAGGTAATAAATTGGGATGATATGAAAAGGCTTCAAATTGCCTATTTAAAGTCTGGAATATCAAATCAGGACGTTCCTCAAGATCATATTTTTTTCTCTACACTTTATCATTATTCTATCAAACACAAAATTAATTATTCAATTAGTGGGGGGAATATTGCCACTGAATCTATTCTACCAGACAATTGGCACGGCTCGGCGATGGATTCAATTAACTTGAAAAGTATTTTTAAAACTCATGGCACTGGAAAACTCTTAAACTATAAAACGATTAGTTTTTTCCAATATTTTTTACTGTATCCTATTTTATATAATTTAAAGACAATCAGGCCTCTTAATTATATGAGATATAATAAAGAGGAAGCTTTGAATGAACTAAAGAAAATTGGTTATAAAAAATATGACGGAAAACATGGAGAATCAATTTTTACAAAATTTTTTCAAGAAATATATCTTCCCCGAAAATATAATATTGATAAAAGAAAAGCTCATTTATCAAGTTTAATTTTATCAGATCAAATCACAAGAGAAAATGCTTTAAAAATTTTATCAAAACCTCTAATTACTAAAGATGATGAAAATATGACTATTGATTATGTATGTAAAAAATTAGATATTACGAAAAGTGAATTAAATCAATTCATTAAGAACAAAAATAGAGACTATTCTCATTACAGTAATTGGGATAATTTAAGATATTTTTTGTCGTGGTCTCATAAACTTTACAGGAGGTTAACAGGGAAATCAATCCATATTACTAGATAAAAAAATGAAGATTTCAATAATTGATTATGGATTAGGTAATCACCTATCAATTTTAAACATATGTAAAAAACTTAGATACAAACCAAGAATTACTGACAATGAAGACGAAATCATAAACTCAAACTGCATAATCTTACCTGGTGTTGGATCGTTTGATAAAGGAATTAATAACATATTAGATAGAGGACTTGAAAAAACGTTAAATAAAGCGATTTTAGATTTAAAAATTAAAACTCTAGGAATTTGTTTGGGTGCACAGTTAATGTTATCAAAAAGTGAGGAAGGAAAGATGCCTGGACTTAGATATGTTCCCGGAGAAGTATTATCCTTCAAAAAAAAGTTTTCTTCATTAAATATAGACCTACCTGTCCCTAACATGGGTTGGAGACATACAATTAATAAGTCAGATCCAAATTTATATGCGAGGTATTACTTTGTTCACTCATTTTATTTTAGTCTTTTAGAAAAAAATAGTGAATATATGTCATCAAATTATGGTTTTCCTTTTATTTGTGCTTACAAGTATAAAAACATAACTGGTTTTCAATTCCATCCCGAGAAAAGTCATTCTTTTGGATTAAAACTCCTAAAAAATTATTTTGAAAATTTTTGATATTATCCCAAGAGTTATTCCCTGCCTACTATTAAAAGGACAGGGATTATATAAAGGAAAAAACTTTAAAAATCACAGGTATATAGGTGATCCAATAAACACAGTCAGAATATTTAATGAAAAAAAGGCAGATGAATTAGTTTTTTTTGATATTGAATCAACAAGAAGAGGAAATATAAATTTTGATCTTATTAAACAAATAGCAGGAGAATGTTTCATGCCTTTCGCTTATGGAGGTGGAATTAGAAATTTATTTCAAATAGAAGAATTGATAAAACTAGGAGTTGAAAAAGTAGTAATTAATACTCATGGTATTTTAAATAAAAATTTTTTTGAAGAGTCAGTAAAGGAGTTTGGATCCTCTTCAATTTCTTTTTGTTTGGATTACAAAAAAGACATAATTGGTAGAAAAAGGGTCTATATTAATTCAGGAAATACTAAAACAAATTTTGATCCCATAAACCTCATAAAAATATTAAATGATATTGGGGTTGGGGAGATAATAATAAACTCAATTGAACGAGAGGGTACAAAAAATGGTTTAGACCTAGATTATTTTGATAAATTATCAAAGCACTCTAACTCTCCAGTTATAATTTCTGGAGGTTGTAAAGATTTTGATGAAATTAAAATTGCAATTAATGAAAGGAATATAATTGGAATATCTGGTGGCGCATGTTTTGTGTTTAAAGGAAAACATGATGCGGTATTAATTTCTTATCCTGAATTAAATTATTAATTAGAATTTTTTATGAAAATACTTCACTTAACTCATACTGATATAAACACTGACAGTAGGATTTTAAAAGAAATAAAGGTTTTAGCGGGTGAAGAAGATTTTTTCATACATGGTTTAGGGGTTTTATCAAAAAATAAATCAGAAAAAAAAGTCTTAAATCTGGATAATGTTAAAATTCAATCTATAAAGCTTTTATCTAAAAAATTATACTTTTTACCAAGACTATTTAGACATCCATTAGTATTCATCGAGCTACTTTTAAAAGTCATATATAAGATATCAAAACTAGATATTGATATCGTTCACTGTCATGACACTTTAGTACTACCAATAGGGTCAATAGTAAAGAAATTAAAGCGCACAAAACTTATTTATGATGCCCATGAGCTCGAATCAAATAAAAATGGACAAAATAAATTTATGTCATTAGGAACATTGATTATAGAAAAAAAATTATGGACATCAATAGATCTTCTTATATCAGTGAGCGAATCTATTATATCCTGGTACAATACAGAGTTAGGCTCTAAAAAAAGTATTTTAGTTTTAAACTCTCCCGAAATCAAAAAAAAATTAAATAACAACTCAAAAATTAAATACAATGAAAAGTATTTTCACAGGAAATTTAATATACCATCTGATTCATTTGTATTCCTCTATTTAGGATTATTGAGCAAAGGAAGGGGAATTGATAAAATATTAGAGACGTTCAATTCAATTGAAATAAAATCACACGTTGTTTTTGTCGGTTATGGAGAAATGGAAAAAAAAATTACTGAGCTAACGAAATTAAATAACAAAATTCATTTTCATTATCCTGTAGATCATGATATGGTTGTACAACTCAGTCAAAATGCGGACTTTGGTCTATGTTTGATTGAAAATATTTCATTGAGCGATTTTTATTGTCTCCCAAATAAATTATTTGAATATTCATTCTCTGGGTTACCTATTCTTGCGTCAGATTTTCCTGAATTATCTAAAATAATTAGAAAATTTAATTTAGGTATTTGTTGTAATCCAGAATTAAATGAAATTATAAGTACAATTAAAAAAATTGAAAAATCTCAAAAGAGAATTATTAATTCAGATTTGGCTGAATTAAGTTGGGAAAATCAAGCCAAAAGTCTATTAATTGGTTATAGAGAATTAATTTTTTAAATATTTAATATGTGTGGAATTTTTGGAATTATTTCAAAAAATAAAATAAATAAAAAAATACTTTATGGGCTGGGATTACATTCGGAGCAAAGAGGAGTAGATTCTAGTGGACTTTGCTATTATAATAATGATGAATTCAATGTATTAAAAGCTGATTTTCGTCTAAAAAAATTAATTCAAAGAGAAAAAATAAAATTTTCTCAACTAATAGCAGGACATAGCCGTCTAGTTACAAATGGAATGAACGATAATCAGCCAGTTGTTTCAGAAAATATTGTAGTAATTCACAATGGAATAATTGTTAATACCAAAGAATTATGGGACAAATTAAAAAGAGTTAGAAAATTAGAAATTGATACTGAAGTAATTAATGGAATAGTTGAGGAATCTATTAAATCCAGTTATAGCCTAGATAAAATATCCAAAAATTTATTGAAAAAATGCAAAGGCGTGGTATCAGCTGCAATATTTATTCCAAAAATTGGAAAATTAATTCTTATTTCCAATAATGGAAGTTTATATATATCTAAATCTAATAATAATATTTTTTTCGCCTCAGACGAATTTTCTCTGATAAGCTCTGGTTTATCAAAACCTAAACAATTAATAGGTTATGAAATAATTGATATTCCTAAGATGAAATCAATTAATGAAAAAAACATAATCACAAAAAAAAGAAATTTCATACCTAATCTATTAACTATTAGTCCTGATTCTAAACTATTAGAATTTAATCCTAAAAAATTAAAAAGGTGTAAAAAATGTATTTTAACTGAGACTATGCCTTTTATAGTTTTTGATGAAAAAGGAGTATGTAATTATTGTAATAATTATAAAAAAAGAAATCAGCCAAAACCTTTTTCTGAGTTATATAACTTGGTGAAACCATACAGAAGACTAAAAAATAATTCAGAGGTTATCGTTCCTTTTAGCGGGGGAAGAGATAGCTGTTTTAGTCTACATCTTATAGTTAAAGAACTTGGTTTAAAACCAATAACATACACATATGATTGGGGAATGGTTACAGATTTGGGTAGAAGAAACATATCCAGAATGTCCTCTGAATTGGGTGTAGAAAATATAATTGTAGCAGCTAACATTCAAAAAAAAAGAGAAAATATAAGGAAAAATGTGAGTGCTTGGCTTGAGACTCCTCATCTAGGATTAATTAGTCTCTTTACTGCAGGGGATAAACATTTTTTCAGACATGTTGAAACAATAAAAAAACAAACTGGAGTAAACTTAAATTTGTGGGGCATAAATCCATTGGAGGTTACACACTTCAAAAACGGGTTTTTAGGCATACCTCCAGACTTTCATGAGGAACATGTATATTTAAATGGGTTTCAAAAACAGTTTAATTATCACAAATTAAGATTTAAAGCAATGTCAAAAAATTTAAGTTTTTTTAATAAATCATTATGGGATACTTTATCTGGGGAGTATTATAGAAGCTTTAGAAAAAAAACTGATTATTTTCATGTTTTTGACTATTGGAAATGGGATGAAACAGAAGTTGATAATACATTAGATTTCTATAATTGGGAAAAAGCAATTGATACAAATACAACATGGAGAATTGGTGATGGAACAGCAGCTTTCTACAACTATATTTATTATAAATTGGCGGGCTTTACAGAGCATGATACTTTTAGGAGTAATCAAATAAGGGAAGGGCAATTATCCAGAGATATAGCTCTTGAGTTGGTATTGGATGAAAACAAACCCAGGTATGCCAACATTAAATGGTATTTAGATACCATTCAAATGGATTTTAGATCTACTATTAAAAAGATAAATTCAATGCCTTTTTTACTTGAAAAATAACTCTATCATTTGGATAATATCGCAGAATTCAGGAACTCCTAAAGTCGGTGGAGTTCAAAGACATTTTTTTTTCTCTAAGATCTTTAGTGAAAGCGGTTATAAGGCAACTATAATAGCAAATAGTAATAATCATTTATTAAATACTCATTTGAAAAGAGGTATTCAAAAAAGGGACGGAGTAAACTTTTACGGTATTTCAACTTTATTTAGATTCACATCAGGAGTTTTTCGTTTTCTTCAAATGATTGAATTTGGAATCAAATGTTTTTTTCTACCACTTACAAAGCTGCCAAAACCAGACATCATCATTTTGAGTTCTATGAGTATTTTCCCACTACTAGCAGTTCTTTTTCTAAAAAAATTATATAAAATTCCTTTCATTTTTGAAGTTAGAGACCTTTGGCCCCTAACACCAATATATATGAAAAAAATTTCTCGATGGAATCCCATGATTTTATTTCTGTCCATATTAGAAAAAATTGCATACCAGAAGTCAGATAAAGTTGTGACCACATTACTAGGGTCTGAAAAATATATTAACTCGATAACTTCTAACCCTCAAAAATTACAATGGATTCCTAATGGTGTTCCTAATTCATTAATAAAACTTAAATCTGAGAAGAATGCTAAAAAATTCTCAAAAAGAAAATTGATTATAACCTACGGAGGAAGTTTTGGTTTAGCCAATGCATTAGAGCCAATTGTTAAATTAATTGAAAACCAAAAAGAGTTATCTCAAAAAGTTGAATTTAATCTAATTGGATCCGGCTATTTAAAAGAACCATATATGTCTAGAATTTTACAATTCGATAATGTATTTTTTGAGGAAAAAATGGAACGTGAAACTTTTATAAAAAAGTTAAATGAGTGTGATATAGCTTTCATTTCCTGGATGGAATTGCCAGAATTGTACCAATATGGTGTCTCTGCTCAAAAATACTATGATTATATGGCTGCTGGAATTCCCATTTTATCTGCTCAAAATGGAATAAATGATCCTGTAAGTCAGTCTGGATGTGGTATTATTGTTAAAAATGAACCTGAGGAAATAAAAAAAGGTATATATCAGTTTTTATCAATGAGTGAATCAGAAAGAGAAAAAATGGGAGAAAAAGGGAAGGAATACGTGAAATCATTCTCTTACGAGCTTTTATCAAAAAAATACATTCAATTATTTGATTCTCTTTAAATCTCAGCATCTTACTATCTTAGCAAAAAACAAACCATGAAAGGTATCATTTTAGCTGGTGGTTTCGGAACTAGACTGTACCCCGTGACCAAGGGGGTTTCCAAACAGATGCTTCCAGTCTATGATAAACCCATGATCTATTACCCCCTTTCCGTTTTAATGAATGCTGGGATCAATAAAGTTTTGCTCATCAGCACACCTATTGATTTACCTACCTTCCAAAGACTATTGGGTGATGGCAGCAAACTGGGAATCAAAATCCAATATGCTGAACAAAAAGCTCCTAATGGATTGGCAGAGGCTTTTTTGATCGGAGAAAAATTTATTGGTCAAGCCCCAGTTTGTTTGGTACTGGGGGACAATATTTTTTATGGTGAGGGACTTAATGACTTGATGCAAGAAGCGGTAAATCAGCCCGATATGGCCACTGTTTTCGGATATACTGTCAAAAACCCCCAACGATATGGAGTTATTGATTTTGACAAATCAGGTAAAGCCCTTTCAATCGAGGAAAAACCCAAACACCCCAAGAGCGACAAAGCCTTAGTAGGGCTGTATTTTTATCCTAATGAGGTATTGGACATCGCAAAAAACGTAAAACCTAGTGCTCGGGGTGAATTAGAGATCACCTCTGTCAACCAAGCCTTTCTCAAAAGTGGAAAACTGCAGGTAAAACTTTTGGACAGAGGTTTTGCATGGCTTGATACTGGAACACACGAATCCCTCATTGAGGCCGGACAATTTATCCATACTATAGAAAAGCGACAGGGTATAAAAGTAGCCTGTCTAGAGGAAATCGCCTTTGAAAAGGGATGGATCAATATCGATCAACTTCTCAATTCGGCTGAAGACATGTGCCAAACTGAATATGGCCAGTACCTCTTGGACCGGTATCAAAAATAAGGAATATATGACCATTACCCCCACAGCACATCCTGAGGTACTAATGATAGAGCCAAACAAGTTTGAGGATAAAAGAGGCTGGTTTATGGAAAGCTTTAGAAAGGACCTTCTGGAAAAAGCAGTAGGTCATGCCATACATTTTTGTCAAGACAACCAAGCCCAATCTACCTACGGAGTGATCCGTGGCTTGCACTACCAAATGCCTCCCCATGCCCAGTCCAAGCTGGTTTACGTCCCCCAAGGGAGAGTTCTCGACGTAGTGGTGGACATTCGAAAAGGTTCTCCCTATTTTGGCAAGCACTTGACCATAGAATTGAGCAGTAAAAATCAAAGACAACTCTTTATTCCACGTGGTTTTGCCCATGGCTATGCTTGTTTGAGTCAATTGGCACTTTTATCTTACAAGGTAGATAGCTATTACAACAAAGCTGCAGAGCAAAGTATCGCCTTTAATGACACACAATTGGGTATCGATTGGCAAATCCCCCTAGAATTCCAAAAGCTCTCTTCAAAAGATCTTAAGCACCCCACTTTTGAGGCAGCACAGCATTTCCATAACAATTCACCAAGCTATGACTAAGGTTTTGGTGATAGGAGGAAAAGGCCAATTGGGACAATCTTTTCAATATTGGGCCCCGCACTTCCCCGATTTTGAGTTCTTTTTTAAAGATCTCCCACAACTTGATCTGTTAGATTATCAGCAACTGCATCAATATTTTAAATCAACTCCTACAGATATAGTGATCAATTGTGTCGCCTATACCGCAGTGGATCAGGCGGAGGACGAACCCAAAATGGCCCATCAGCTCAATGCTGTAGCCATAGAATCCCTCTGTCATATGTCTAAAACTCTCGGTTTTAAACTTATCCATTTTTCCACGGACTATGTTTTTGATGGAACAGCCTCTGAACCGTACAAAGAAAGTCATCCACTAAAACCTATTGGAGTGTATGGTCAAACAAAAGCCGACGGAGAGGCTTTGATGTACTCTTCAGGTGCCGATGGTTGGGTCATTCGAACTTCATGGTTATTCAGCCCTTACAGGAAAAACTTTGTCAAAACTATTTTTTCTTTATTGCAAAATAAAGACGAAATCAATGTGGTAGCCGACCAAACTGGAAGCCCTACTTATGCTCTTGATCTTGCAGCCGACATCCTTAAAGTTTTGAATCAAAATCCCATTTTCAATGGGGTCAATATCTATCATTACAGCAATAGTGGTCATACTACTTGGTACGGCTTAGCCACTGCCATACAGAAACAAATCAATACTAATTGCAAAATCCATCCTGTAGATACTGCTGCTAGTCCTACCAAAGCCAAGAGACCAAAATATTCTGTTTTAAGCTGTGAGAAAATAAAAAAGGATTTTAACTTGAAGCCTCA
>CETK01158735.1_pt1 | contig 35389 bp, 17 predicted proteins | sample 361431 | NCBI WGS metagenome assembly CETK01 (sample SAMEA2622452, study PRJEB7988) | marine metagenome | biome: marine biome (ENVO:00000447); feature: surface water layer (ENVO:00002042); material: "saline water (ENVO:00002010), including plankton (ENVO:xxxxxxxx)" | depth 5 m | reverse complement strand
GAAGTACCTGCAAACTTTGATGAATATCTAAGCAAACAATTAGGTTATACTGTTCTACGTAGCAAGGTATCAGAAGGTATTAAACAAAGAGGAACAGCAAAAGTAAACATTAACCAAATTGGAAATGGAGAAGTAGCAAAAGGAAGATTTGAATATGGAGCCGCGGGTGCGGCACCTTTTGGTCTTGCAAAATTTACCTACAACAAAGAACAAGGTATTTTTGAAAGAGGAAAGATTAAAATTATTCCTGGTAAAAACATGGAAATTAAATTTCCACAAGGAATGACCATACAAAAAATATTAGAAGAATTAGTTATCATGAGTGACTATGGTGCAAACATAGGACACAATGCACCAACAGATGCAAATGGATTTAAGGATTGGTTTAAGATAGAATCCAGTGTGTATAATGTAACAAACAAAGCACAGGAAAAGAAATCAGGTAGACCTCCTAGAGTATATGTATATAAAGTAGTACCATACAAGGTACACAGTTCTAAATTTGCTCCACCTACTGCACCAGCAAAGGGTGTTGAATCATTAGAAAAGCAATGCGTAAAAGCATACAATTACATATACACAGGTGCAAACAAAGATGTGCTTTCATTTGATATCAACATTAATACTGCATTTTATACAAGTATTGCAAAAAACACTGATAACGCAGGAACAAACAAGGTTGAAACATCTGGTACTGCCGAAGATGTTTCCGATACAAACTTTAAACAGGCAGATGGTAACACCAAGAATCCAAACAACGGAACACCAGGTGCGTTACCAGATATTGAAAACAAATCAGACGCCGCGGGTGCTGTACCAGAGACTCCAGAAATGGCAGTGGCTAGACGTTTCCACAATGCTATCATAGATAGTGGGTCAGACCTAGTAACAGCGGACATGGAGATATGGGGAGATCCTTATTACATTGCCGACAGTGGAATGGGTAATTACAATTCAGAACCTTTACCCGGAACTATAAATTTAAATGCTGATGGTTCAATAAATCATCAAAATGGAGAAGTTGATGTAAATGTTAACTTTAGAACACCAGTGGACTTTAGTCCTGAAGGTATAATGACATTTCCAGAACAAACAATAAAAGTAAATGCATTCTCAGGAGTGTATCAGGTTGTTAAGGTAACAAATGTTTTCCAAGGCGGAGTATTCAAACAAACACTTAATATGGTACGTAGACGTAATCAACTTACAAACGTAAGTGCAAGTGATTCAGACACGAACGCATATCAAGAAGGTGAAAAACAAAACAAAGTTGGCAACGAAGTTAAAGCGGACGGTTCAGTAGATGCAGTTGAAAACGATACTTTCTTTGAAGAAATTACAGATGAGGAATTGAACACATAATGGCACAGGAAAAACGTACAGTTGATGCAGGTGGTTTAAGTCGTAGACATGGAGTCTACATAGCAAGAATCATTTCACATCTTGATCCATTAAGCAAGGGAGACCTTGAGGTTGAGATCCTAAAGACCACAACATCAGGTAATGATGAGGAAGCCGCAGGACAGATCCTACACGTTAGATACCTAAGTTTGTTTGGCGGACAAACAACAGTCAGAGCAAACAGCAAGAACGAAGGTTACGCAAATTCACAGATGAGTTATGGTATGTGGTTTGTACCACCAGACATAGGCACTCGTGTTATGGTAGTGTTTGTTGAAGGTTCAATCAACCAAGGCTATTGGATAGGTTGTGTGCCAGATGACTATATGAATTTTGGCGTGCCATCAGGAAACTATGCGGCCACAACATTTAACGAATTAAACAAAAGCAAAAAATTACCAGTAACGGAATACAACAAACTTACAGAAAAAGGACGCACGGCAGATCCTACACAGTTTATAAAGCCTGTGAGTCCACAAAGCACAGTATTAAGTTCACAGGGATTGTTGACGGACGAGATACGTGGTATCACATCAAGCAGTGCAAGACGTGAAACACCAAGTTCGGTGTTTGGTGTAAGCACACCAGGACCTTTGGACAAGAGTCCAGGAGCACCTAAAACAGCATACGGTCCTAAAGGAGCAAAGGCACAGATACACTCAATGAGGCTGGGCGGATCCAGTTTGGTATTTGATGATGGTGATGACAAGTTTTTACGTAAGGGCAGTGCTAGAAACACAAAGAGTGAATATGCTAATGTAGAAGCAGGAGACAAGGACGGTAATGTAGGATTACCAATGGGCGAAAGCATTAGACTGCGTACACGTACAGGACATCAGATACTGATGCACAACACAGAAGACTTAATATATGTAGGCAATGCAAGTGGTACAAGTTGGATAGAATTAAGTAGCAATGGTAAGATAGACATATATGCACGTGATAGTATAAGTGTGCATACGGAAAATGATCTAAACTTTACAGCAGACAGAGACATCAATTTTCAAGCGGGAAGAGAATTTAATTTAAAGACCGCCTCTAATATTAATCTTGACACTGCGGCGAGTTTACGAGCCTACGTGGCAGTTGACAACACAATTACTACACTTGGAAACTTAGACATAAACACAACAGGAGCAAACACATTTACAGCAGGCAAAACTACAGACATACTCAGCGGCGAGAATCATACTGAAACTGCGAAAGAGATCCATATGAATGGCCCACAAGCCGCTACCGCTACCGCTACAACTCCGTTGTCTACACATAAGTTACCGCAAGCCGCCAGCGGCTATACACCGCGTTTTCCCGATGTCGCTACCGCTATCGCGGACGCTTCGCTTTCCAAACGCTTACCGCAACATGAGCCTTGGACACATCATGAAAGCATGGATCCAACAGTGTTTGTTGATACTAAAACAGATAGAACAGAACCAGAAGAATTACCGGCACAAACAGTAGCCTTAACAGTTGACACGTTCAAGAAAGGACAATAAATATTACTATGGGAACACAGGAAAAAGATGTAATCAAAACAGTAAAAGTGCAAACGGCAAAACGCCAGAAGCCACCTGTGACTAGTCGTGCTTATCGTGGTATTAGCACAGTTGATCCTAACGGAACAAGTTTTAATTTATATGATCTTGCATTAATCAAACAGGACATCATTAACTTATTTCATATAAGACAGGGTGAAAAATTAGAAAATCCAGAATTTGGAACAATAGTGTGGGACGCATTATACGAACCACTAACAGAAGATTTAAAGGAAGCCATTGGAGAAAATGTTACAGAAATTGTAAACTATGATCCTAGAGTAACAGTAAACAATGTTACTATTGATCAATATGAAAGTGGCTTACAAATAAGTGTTTCACTGACTTATCTTCCGTACAACATATCAGAATCATTGCTTTTGACATTTGATCAGAACGCAGGGTTTATTGCATAGAATTAAGTACGCAGATAATGGTTTCAGGTAAATACATTTAGTAAGGAAGCAGTATGTCGACAACATATAGACAAAATAGATTATTGTTAGCAGAAGACTGGAAACGTGTTTATCAGTCTTTCAGAAACGCAGATTTTCAGAGTTATGACTTTGATAATTTACGTAGAACAATGATAAATTACCTCAGAACTAATTATCCTGAGGACTTTAACGATTACATTGAATCAAGTGAATATCTCGCTTTGATTGATCTTATTGCTTTCTTAGGTCAAAACATTGCATTTAGAGTTGACTTGAATGCTAGAGAAAATTATTTAGAACTTGCAGAAAGAAGAGAATCAGTTCTCCGTTTAGCACGATTGCTTTCTTACAATCCAAAACGTAATCAACCAGCAAACGGTTTACTTAAATTTGAATCAATAGCAACTACTGAAGAAATTTTTGACAGCAACAATGTTAACCTTGCAGGACAGACTGTGGTATGGAATGATCCTGCAAATTCTAACTGGTCAGAACAGTTTAGAAAAGTACTTAATGCCGCTTTACCACAAAACGGAATCATAGGCAAACCGGTCAAATCAGATACAGTCAATGGTATAACTGTTCAGCAGTATCGATTCAATGCCACAAACGCAGATGTTCCTGTTTATAGTTTTACAAAAACTGTAGACGGCAAGAGTACAATCTTTGAAGTTGTAAGTTCAGACATTGGCACTGGTAAAATTACTGAAGAGGCACCTTTACCTGGAAATAGATTAGCATTTTTATATAGAGAAGATGGAAAAGGTAATGGTAGTTCTAACACAGGATATTTTTGTTCATTCAGACAAGGTATCTTAGACCAAGGACAATTTAGTATTACTAATCCAGGATCTAATCAAGTTGTACAACTAGACGCAACAAATGTTAATGATGCAGATGTATGGTTATACAAATTAGATAACAATGGTGCAGAAAGCCAACTGTGGACTAAAGTAGATGCAGTAGAAGGTAACAATGTAATCTACAATAGTGTTAACAAAAGAATTAAAAATATTTACAGTGTTTTAAGTAGAGTAGAAGATAGAGTAAGTTTAATTTTTGCAGACGGTACATTTGGAAACTTACCGCAAGGTAATTTTAGAGTTTACTACAGAACATCACAGAACAGAAGTTTTGCAATACAGCCAGATGATTTAATTGGCATAACAGTTTCTATCCCATATATTAGTAGAAATGGTGTAGGCGAAACATTAACAATAGACATGGAATTAAAATACACTGTTGATAATGCGTCAGTAAGTGAAACTAATGAAAGCATAAAAAATAATGCACCTGCAACTTATTACACACAAAACAGAATGGTCACTGGTGAAGATTATCAAGTAAGTCCTTTATCAGTTAGCCAAGAAATTATAAAAGTAAAAAGTGTAAACAGAACAAGTTCAGGTATATCAAGATATTTTGATTTAATTGATTCAACAGGAAAATATTCAAGCACAAACATTTATGGAAATGACGGTGTAATTTATAAAGAAGACAGAGAAGAAGTTACAAATTTTAACTTTACAACTAGAACTGATGTTGAAGGAATTGTAGAAAATACAATTACTCCTCTTTTATCAAATACAAATATTAATAATTTTTATCTAAGTAAATTTGCTAAAATTGTTACAGGCGACATTGGTGCGACTTGGGTACAAAGTAACAAGTCTACAAATAACTCAAATGGATTCTTTAAAAATGTAAATGATGAACCTTTGCAGGTAGGAACATTTACAGGAAGTTCATTAAGATATGTAACTCCTGGTACACTTTTAAAATTTACTGCACCAGAAGGCAAACACTTTATGGCTCAAGACGAACATACTTTAATGCCAGGTGCTTTAGATCATCCTAATGCAGTAAGTTATAAATGGGCAAAAGTAGTAAGTATAGCAACAGATGGTACTACTGTTACTAATGGTTTAGGACCAATAGTGTTAAATGATATAATACCTTCTGACGCAATTTTATCTGAAGTAAGACCTAAACTTGCAAATGGTTTAGAAACTGCAATATCAAGTCAAGTAGTTGATCAAATTTTCAATTACAATACATTTGGTTTACGTTTTGATGTTGGTACGGAAAGTTGGAAAGTAATTAAACAAGAAAATTTAAAAACTTCAGGAGCATTTAGTCAAGGACAGTCTGGAGATGAATCACAACAGTCATTAGACGGCAGTTGGTTATTGTTATTCCAAACAGACGGAGTAAATTACACTTTAACATATAGAACAACAAGATATGTTTTTGAAAGTGATAAAGAAATTAAATTTTATTATGATTCAACAGATAAGATTTACGATAGTAGAACTGGTAAACTTATTAAAGATAAGATTAATATATTATCAATTAATAGACAACCAGATTCGTTAGAAAGTTTTACAACTGATTTTTTATGGCAAATTAGTAAAGAATACAGAGATACAGACAACTATGTAAACAGTAAAAAGGTTGAAGTAAGTTTCTTTGACAACGATAGTGATGGTGTAGTAGATAATCCAGACATATTTGAAATATATGTAGATCCTGCAACTAATCCAAATGCCAAGTGGGTGTTTATGAAAAAACATTCTACAACTGATCAAAGTGAAATATTTACGTACACTCCAAGTAGCAATATCACAGTTAAACAAAATGAAGGTGCAGTTGGTACACGTAGTTCTTATAATGATGGAACTATTTTTTATCTTGTAGACGAAAACGTTTTTAAAATTTTAGATTCAAGCACACTTCAATTAAGTTTGACTACTGATTATCAGGCATTTAGAGGTAGAGAAAATATTAAGTTTCAATATGTGCATAGTGCAGATGATTCAAATAGAATAGATCCTAGCAGTACAAATATAATTGACACTTATATATTAACAAAATCTTATGACACTAAATTTAGACAATTTATTGCAGGAACAACAGCGACTAGACCTTTACCGCCAAGTACAGATGAACTGTTTACAAGTTATGGAGCAAATATTAATAAAATTAAATCCATAAGTGATGAAGTAATTTATCACCCTGTAAAATATAAAGTTTTATTTGGAGATAAAGCAGATTTAAGTTTACAAGCAAAATTTAAAATTGTAAAAAATACAGAAGTAGTTGTTAATGACAATGATTTAAAAGTAAAAGTAATACAAGCAATGAACCAGTTTTTTGCTTTAGACAACTGGGACTTTGGTGATAAATTTAGTTTCACAGAAATGGCTACCTATGTTATGAATCAAACTGCACCTAATTTATTAACATTTGTAATTGTACCAGTTGAAGCAAATAAATCATTTGGTAGTTTGTATGAAATTAATTCTGAGTCTGATGAGATATTCATAAGTGGTGCAACAGTTGATAACGTTGAAATTATTGACAACGTCACTGCTACTAGATTGAAGTCTGAAGGTCAAATAGTAACATCAACTTCGACCTCAACAGGCGGTGTTTCAAGTAGTGCTTTCACTAGTGCAACTTCATCCACTACAAATACTTCTACAGGTACAACAACTTACAGTACTAGTAGCAGTAGTTCTTCTTCTAGCAGTAGCAGTAGCAGTAGTTCTTCTTCGAGCAGTTCTTCTAGCGGAAGTTCGGGAAGCGGTAGTAGTGGATCAGGTGGATCTGGTGGGAGCGGTTACTAATGGCATACGACAATAGTCAAAACGAAAATCCATTACCAACTGGCAGACAAGAAGAAACTAGAAAAGCCAGTAAGTTTTTACCAAGGTATTTTAGAACAGTTGCAAACGAAAAGTTTGTAAGTTCAACTCTTGACCAATTAATTAGTTCAGGTACAGTAGAAAAGATTAACGGATACATTGGTAGACGAGATGCCAAAGCATTTAATTCTGCAGACAGTTACATAAATGACGTAAGTGATCTAAGACAAAATTATCAATTAGAACCTGCGGTAGTAATTGACGATAATATTGGTAATACAAAATTTTATAAAGATTATCAAGACTTTATTAACCAGACAAAAGTATTTGGCGGTAATACAAATGACCATAGTAGATTAAATTCACAAGAATATTATGCATGGGATCCACACATTGATTGGGATAAGTTTTCAAATTACAGAGAATACTATTGGTTACCAGATGGTCCACAAACACTTACAGTCTTAGGACAAGCAAAAGGTATTACTAGTACATACAAAGTAACTGTAAAAGATCAAGGCGACAACATGGCTTTTATCTTTACACCAGATGGTAAGACTGCTAATCCTACACTTAAATTTTACAAAGGACAAACGTATAGATTTGTAGTAGATACTCCAGGACATCCTATTGCGTTTGCAACTAACAGAGTGTTTACACCAGGTGCGGCTATTGTAACTGAAACCGTAGAAGGTGTTTTAAAACCTGGCAAGTATGATAGCAAGATTTATGATAGTGCAAACTTTGATCAAGACGGATTTTTAGTAGAGCCAGTTGCAGGTGGCATTGAAGGATATGAACCAGGCAAGAACATCAGTACACTTTATAATAAAGGTGTAACAACAACTGATGGAGTTGTTTATGTAGAAAAGGGTGTGCTTGAGTTTACTATTCCAGATGATGCTCCTGACAAGTTATTTTACATCAGTAAAAATGATGTGAACACTTCAGGTAGTGCAAACATTTATAATATAGAAGAAAATACTGCAATAGATGTTGAGGCTGAAATAATTGGAAAACAAAATTATACAACTGAATCAGGTGTATCATTTAGTAATGGTATGCGTATTAGATTTGCTGGAGAAGTTACTCCAAACACTTATGCAAATAAAGAATTTTATGTAGAAGGTGTTGGAGAAGAAATACAATTAGTAGATGAAGTTGATTTAGAAATTCCAGGTACAGCAACAGAATCTAAGCAAGTGCCTTTTGATACAGAATCGTTTGATAGAGTACCTTTTAGTAATGCAAACAATTATCCTAAAACAAAAGAATATATTGTTTTCAATAGAGCATCTCCTGACAGAAACCAATGGGCAAGATTTAATAGATGGTACCATAAAGATGTAATTAGTAAAATTGCAACAGCAACAGGCACACCTGAAATACTAGATCAAAGTGCAAGGGCAACTAGACCTATTATAGAATTTGAAGCAGGTGTAAAACTGTGGAACTTTGGTACAAAAGCAAAAGCAAATGTAGATTTAATTGACGTCAAAACAAAAGACGTAATGAGTACTATAGAAGGTTCAGTAGGATACAATGTTGATGGTATTGATTTAGTAGAAGGTATGAGAATACTTTTTACCGCTGATCCAGATAGTTTTGTTAAAGATAAAATATTTAAAGTAAAATTCTTACGTCATAGAAATGATACATTTATTAATCTTAAAGAAGAAACAGATGCAAGTCCACTTGCAAATGAAACAGTTCTTGTTACTAATGGTACTAAATTTAAAGGTAAAATGTTTTGGTACAATGGCACTACTTGGATTCAAGGACAAGATAAAGACGGAACAAATATTGCTCCTACATTTGATTTATTTGATGAAACAGGAAACAGTTATACAACCTACACCAATACAAATTTTACAGGAACAAAATTATTTTCTTATAAAATAGGAACTGGTGCAGTAGATACAGAATTAGGTTTTGCATTATCCTATCAAAATGTACAGAACACAGGTGATATTGTTTTTAACTTTAACTTGTTAAACGACAGTTTCACTTACAACTTGGCAGGCGTTACAACTACAATTAAAACAGATACAAGTGTTTTAAGAAAGTATTCTGACAGAGAAACATTTACAAGTGTAACTGGTTGGAAAAAAGCAGATACTTTAAGTAAACAAGAAGTTATAAGACAATATGATACCACGGTACAAAATAATGACTATCCTATTGACGTATATGATAACAGTGGTGACCTAAACGCACTTACTATAAAAGTTTACGTAAACAATCAAAGAAAAACACAACTTGTTGATTATGACGTCAACAGAATTAATAGAATTGCTTTTGTAACATTTAAGAAAAAACTTGTTAATGGCGATAAGTTAGTAGTTAAGACAACAAGTGAAGTAGATAAAAATGCAAACGGTTATTATGAATTTCCTAGTAATTTAGAAAGTAATCCACAGAATGCTAATTTAAATGAATTCACCTTAGGTGAAGTAAATGACCACGTACAGTCTATAGTAGATAATGTGCCAGGATTTGAAGGCACTAATCCAGGTACTAACAATTTACGTGATTTAGGTTTATCTAGCAAATACGGTACAAAATTTTTACAACATTCAGGACCAATGAATATTGCATTGTATCATATGACGGACAAAGATGCAAATATCATCAAAGCATTAAAATATGTAAAACAAGAGTATGCAAAATTTAAAAGAAACTTTATACTTACAGCACAAGATTTAGGATATGAAGGACCAGCAAAAGTTCATGTAGATAAAATCCTTACAAAAATGTTTGCTGAAAGCACAAAAGATAATCCATTCTACTTTAGTGATATGCTTGGATCATCTGATACTACTAAAAAAGAATATACAGTAGTAGATGCAGATAACCAGTTTTATGCAATAAGTTTTGTACATAACTTAACATCATTAAGTAACAAAGCAGTGTACGTTTATCTAAATGGTAAGCAGTTAGTACATGGTGCTGATTACACATTTACTACACAAGGTTTTGTGCAGATTACTGCAACCTTGGCAATCAAAGATAAAATTGAAATATATGAATATAACACAACAGATGGTTGTTTCATTCCGCAAACGCCAACTGCTTTAGGATTATATCCTGCGTATGAACCTTGCAAATATAACGACAACACTTACCAAGTGCCAGTAGATGTAATTCAAGGACATGACGGTAGTATAACAAAAGCATATGGTGACTTTAGAGATGACGTATTATTAGAATTAGAAAAAAGAATTTATAATAATATAAAAGTTCCTTACAATAAAGATATTGTTGATATACATGACTTTGTTGGCACTTATGATAGAGATACAGGTTTTACAAAAGAAACCATAGATGAAGGAATGATGGCAGAATTCATTCAATGGTTAGAAATAGTAGGAAGTTTAGATTACACTACAAACGAATTTTACAGTAATCCAAATTCATTCACATGGAACTACGGTGCAATGACCAATGTCGACGGAAAGAAGTTACCAGGCTACTGGCGAGCAGTGTACAAACAATGGTTAGATACAGACCGTCCACATACCCATCCATGGGAAGTATTAGGATACGCAATCAAACCAAGTTGGTGGGAATCAACTTATGGTCCTGCACCTTATACAAACGAAAATAGAATATTATGGGACGACTTAACAGAAGGCAGAATACGTGAGCCTAACAAAACTATTGTCTATAGAAATCAATACAAAAGAAAAGATTTAAACAAAACTATTCCTGTAGACAGCCAAGGTAAACTTCTAAGTCCATTAGATTGTGGATATGCACAGAACGTGGTGGTTCCTTTAACAAGTAATAATTTTGTTTTTGGAGACGAAGCACCTACAGAAACAGCCTGGAGAAAAAGTTCAGACTATCCATTTGCTTTAATGATAGCATGGTGTTTAAACCAACCTACAAAAATTATAGGTTTAGGATTTGATAGAGCAAGAACAAAACGTAATAGTGCAAATGAAATAGTATATAGTGAAACTAATAAACGCATAAACTTAAATGATATTGTGTGGCCTAATACAGCAACGGATACTGAAAGAAGTCAAACTGCTGGATTTGTTAATTATATCTTTGATTACTTGTATGGAAGTATTACAACTACAATAAAAGACTACAAAGATAATATTGCTAATCTACAAAACAAACTAGGTTGTAAGTTAGCAGGATTTACACAGAAAGACAAGTTTAAATTAATTTTAGATAGTAGAACACCTACTAATGAAGGTAATGTTTTTATTCCAGAAGAAAATTATAAGGTAGTCTTTAATACAAGTTCTCCAGTAGATCAAGTTAGTTACAGTGGTATAATTGTAGAAAAAGCAAAAGGTGGTTATATTATTAAAGGTTATGATAATACAATGCCATCATTTAAATATTTCAAACCTTTAGAAATTAAATCTGATCCAGTTGTTACTGTTGGAGCAGTAAGTGAAAACTTTGTTACGTTCCAAGTAGGACAAACTTATACAGCAGGAATAATTGCACAGAACGGACAAGCATTTTATAGAGCAAAAGTTACACACGTTGCAGATAGTTTTATAGAGGACAACTGGACACCTTTACCACAACTACCAAGCACAGGTGGTAGAACTGCAATATTTAGAACGCAGTTTGAAGATACTGTAAGCAAGTTAGGTTATGGAACTACACTAATAACAATACAAGATGTGGTTGATTTCTTACTAGGATATGGAAAATATCAAGAATCAATAGGATTTACTTTTAATGGCTTTAATAAAACATTGGAGCAGGTAGAAAATTGGGATCTAACTACAAGAGAATTTTTATTCTGGACTACACAAAACTGGCAAGAAGGTGCTTTAATTACTTTAAGTCCTTCAGCACAAGAACTAAACTTTAAAAGAGAATATGTTGTAGTAGATGATATTTTTGATCCATTTTATGATTACAGTTTGCTCAAAGCAGATGGTAAAAAATTAAAAAGAAACTTCAGTACTACAAAAAGAAATAGTTTAAATGAATTTGGTTTGCAAGTTAAAAATAGTGCAGACGGCATATACCATTTAAAATTACCTTTGGTACAAAGAGAACACGTTTTAATTATTGATAATAAAACTGTATTCAATGATGTAATTTATGATATAACTCCGGGTTACAGACAAGAAAGAATTAAAGTATTAGGATATAGAACAGAAAAATGGACAGGCGGTTTAAACATACCTGGATTCATTTATGACAGTGCAAATGTTACAGAGTGGGAAGCATGGAAGGATTATGCAATAGGTGACATTGTACAATACAAAACTTTCTTCTATGTAGCAAATAAAAAAGTACCAGGCAAAGAAGTTTTCGAAGATGGAGATTGGAATGTGTTGCCTGCTAAACCAGAAAGCAAACTAATACCGAACTTTGAATATAAAACAAATCAGTTTGGAGACTTTTATGATTTAGATACAGATAATTTTGACAGCGAACAACAACGTCTTGCACAGCATATTATTGGATATCAAAAAAGACAGTACATTGAAAACATTATCAATGATGATGTATCGCAGTACAAATTTTATCAAGGTATGATTCAAGATAAAGGAACAAGTAATGCTTTGACAAAAATGTTTGATGCATTAGGCAGTGCTAATAAAGACAGTTTAGAATTTTATGAAGAATGGGCAATCAAACGTGGACAATATGGTGCGTCAGAAGGATTCGATGAAGTTGAATTTTTACTAGATGAAAGCAAGTTTAAATTAAGTCCACAACCAGTTGAACTTACAAACTTTATAGATCCAGGACAAACTGATTTAATTATTAGACAAGTTCCATCAGATGTATATCTAAAACCACAAGGATACAATCACAGACCGTTCCCTACAAAATATTTTAGTGAAGGTTTTACAAAAACAGCAGGTTACGTAAATGAAGAAGATGTAAACTTTACATTAACAAATTATTCAGATATTTTAAATTTAAATCCTGCAGATGTAAAAGTTAATAGTTACGTGTGGGTAGCAAAAGATGATACTACTTGGAATGTTTACAAGTATATTAGAACAGAATTAAGAGTTCTTGAACTAACCACAGATGCTGGCTCAGGTATTACAAGTATAAAATGTATCACTGCACCTAAAGTTACAAAAAATGAAATAGTAGGTATTGGTAATGTTACAGGACAAGAAAAGTTTTACAAAGTTGAAAGCATTGAATTAGATACAATCAAAGCAAAAGCAATTACGCCACCTACAGAAGATGTCACTAATGCTTTAGGTTATCTTACAAAATTTGAATTAGCAAGATTACCTAATCTTGTTGAAGCAAACAACTTTGTTGGTAGTAGAGAGATTGAGTCTGGATCCACAGTATGGATTGACGATGACGATACTAAGAGATGGATAGTGCTTAAGAACACAGGCGGCTATGCACTCAAACAAAACATTTACAATGATTCAAGTAATTATATCCTAAACAAAGAATTAAACTTTGGTGCAAATGTTCATGCAGACGGAAACAACCAAACACTTGCCGTAGGATCACCAGACATCAATAGCAGAGGAAAAGTACACATTTACTTTAGAGGAAGTGAAAATATAAATCACACTATAACGCAAACAATTTTAGAACCAGAATTTTTTGCAGACAGTAATAGTGGATTTGGTACTAGTGTTCATTTAAGTGAAGACAGTGAATACTTAATGGTAGGTGCACCATTTGCCTCAAATGTAAGACATCAGTTTAAAGGACAGTTTAACGGTTCAACAACTTATCAAAAAGGTGATATTGTAAAATGGCAAGAGCAGTTATGGAAAGCAACAGCAATAATTTTACCTGCTGATGATAGTTATGACTATAACGCATTTAGATCATCTGCACAAGGACACCAAGCAATTAAGGATGCCAACACAGCAGGCACTTACATTGACATCAAACATATTGTTACAGGAAATTATGGATTAGTAAGTGCGGCCACAGATCATATTTTAATAAGAGCACCTAAGAATCAGTACAGAGGTACACAGATAGGTGATGTGTTGCATACCAAATGGAATAGATTAACAACTAGATTCCCGCAAGGTAAAGATCCATTTAACAATGATACAACTTTAGATGCCGCATTCTTTACAGGAAGTCATACTATCAATGAGAAAGTAGATCAAATACTGTTAGTGCCAAGCACACAGGCAGGAGTATCGGTAGGAGATATTGTTGAAACAGATGATGCAAGAGCAAAAGTAGTTTACACATTTACAAATGCAGATAATGAATCTGTAATATATGTCAATGAGATGAATGGAAGTTTTGCAACTTCTGGACAATTATATTTTGGATCAATACTAGTAGGTGCTTACAATTTACCTATTGTAGAAAATCATGCTTACTATGACGGTTGGTGGAAAGTACAAATAGGTTCAACTATTACTCCAACAACTACAGAAGAAACATACTATGGTTTAGTAATTAAGGATATTGTTAAACTAAATGAAGTAAGAACTCCAGATATCTACACAAATATTTTAGACAATAAAGCAGTAGACGTTGTTACAGCAAATACAAAAAGCAGTCAGATTGAAACTGTTAGCCACAATAATGTAAGTGGTGCAGTTGTAGATACCAGAGTAATGGTAAGAGCAAGTAAAACTTTTAGTGATAGCATTAATGTTGGGGACAAATTTAATGTTTGGTTAAACAGTATTCCTTTAACAGATGGCACAATACAAAATCCAAGTGCAATAGGTTTAGCATGGTCTGAACTTAACTTTAATGAATATACTGTTGAAGACAAATGGGACGGTTTCTTAAAAATATTCTTTACTAACTTCGATACAGTTGGTAGTAATAATCCAAGTGATCCTAACTTTAATCCTAATTATGGTAATCCGTTTGTACCAGTAGTAGGAGATACTATTAGAGGTAAAGTAACTGGAGTCACAGCAACGGTGGCTTATGTAAAACAAGATAGCATAAGTGAAGCAAGAGTTTATTTTAAAAATAAAAGTGGTGACTTTAAAATAGGTTCAACACAAAATGATACTGAGATTGTAGAAATTACAACATATACTCCATTAGGTGGCGGAGCAAATCAAATACTTGATATGGGTAGTATTTTACAAAGACACGCCGACAATGCCAACGCAGGAAAAATGCTAATACTAGATTATGGTGCAAACATTACACCAACAACAACTGATGCATTGTTTGATTTAGAATACTGGCTATACAAACAAAAGGTTATACAAGGTATAGCAACAGATTCAAATCCACCTACAGATGTTAACAATGAATGGCAAAGGGTTTATAACATTCCTATTGTTCCACAATCAACATTTACTGGAAAAAGTAAAGAAGGTTATTATGCAATTTACAAGAAAAATGCAAGTGGCTTCTATAGACTGTTGAATGGATTTACAATCCCTGATTCAGATAACTTTAAACACTTAGGTAATAAAATTAAAATTGTAAAAGGATCAAGCGGATATACTGCAATCGTTACAGAAAAAGGTAACAATACTTTTGCTCAACCAGGTAGAATACATTTTATAGATAATCCAAACGGAACAGACGAATGGAGACTTGGAGTAGATATAAATTACAAAGGTCCTTGGAATCCTAATTACTTTTATTACACAGGAAATTTTGTAATATACAATAATAATCTATATGAAGCAAAAACAAATGTTACTCCGGGTGGATTTAATTCTAGTTTGTGGACATTACAAACTGAAGAAATAGATCTAGTTGGTTATGTACCAAACGATAGTGGATTTACTATTGCAGGCGGAGACAGTGCAATAGGTACTACTGACTTAATATCTTTTGGTAGTGAAATAAGTGTAAGCAATACAGGTGATGTTTTAGCAAGTACATTAAAATATGGCGACCAAATAGACAGTTCGTTATCTAGTCCTAAGATTGCAATCTACAGATTGAATCAAAAAAGATATCAATATGATCAATTGATTAGTGCAGAATTTAATGACGAACAATTTGCAACATCTGTTGCAGTAAGCAATGACGGTAAACTTATTGCCGTAGGTGCTCCTTATAATAGTGTAACGGTTAACAATGGAGGTTGTGTTTACATTTATAAAAACATCAACGGAACATTTACATTAAATCAAACTATTAGAGGACCAGGAGATTTAATTAACGAAAGATTTGGTACTAAAGTTGAGTTCGACGGAAACAGACTTGTTGTTAATTCAGAAGGTGGTGATATATTAGACACTACAACATTTGATGGTGAAAAAGTAGGAAATGCAATACCGCAGACTACATTTGATAACAACCTAACTAACTTTACTACACAATATTCAAATACAGGTGAAACACTTGTATATGAAAGAATCAATGACACATTAATATTTGGTCAATCATTAAACTTTGATAATTTAGATTTTGATTCAACTATTACTGGAAATAATGTGTTGTTCTTTGGAGAGAACTTACATATCCAAAACAATCACATTTATATTGGATTACCTAAACTTAAAAACCCTGATGCGTCAGTTCAAGGTAGAGTTTTAGACTATAGATTACCTGCTACTTCAAATATATGGACAAGACATAGAGTTGCAACTGATCAGGTGGACCTGAAAAAATTAAAAGGTGCATTCTTATATAACACAAGAAGTAAAAAGTTTATAACATACTTAGACTACATAGATCCAATACAAGGTAAGATTGCTGGTCCGGCCGAACAAGAAATTTATTACAAAGTTGATTATGATCCTGCAACATATACAAATGGTACAGCAGGACACGTAGACGTAACAAATTACGATGCAGATAATCTAGTTGGCAAACTATGGTGGGATATAGGCGCAGTAAGATTCCTAGATCCTTACTCAGGTGGTATTATTAATGTGTCAAATAGATTCAATAAAAAATTTGTAGGTACATCTGTAGATGTTTACGAATGGGTTGAAAGTAAATTGTTACCAAGTGAATGGGACGCAGAAACAGATACTGAATCCGCATTGGCACAGGGCATAAGTGGTACAAGTAAGTATGGCGATGCCGCATATTCTACAAAAAGATTATACAATAAAAACACAGGTACATTTACAAACTTTTACTACTACTGGGTAAAAAATAAAAAAACTACGCCAGACATTGCAGGTAGAAGTATTAGTGCGTTTGATGTACAACAATTTATTGAAAGTCCAGAAAAACAAGGATACAAATTTGTTAATCTATTAGGCGACAACAAGTTTTCAGTACACAACTGTGAGAGTTTGATTGAAGATAAAGATGTTGCTATAAACTTTAGATACTGGACAATTGATAATCAGAATATTAATATACATAACCAGTATCAGTTATTAACTGACAACTATGGACCAAGCAGACCAAACAAAGATATAGAACGCAAATGGTTTGATAGTTTAATTGGATTTGATGAGCAAGAAAGAATAGTTCCAGATCCTAACGCAAGTCCAAAAGAAAAATATGGTATTCTAAATGCTCCTAGACAAAGTATGTTTGTTAACAGAGTAGAAGCAGTTAAGCAAGTTATAGAACGTGTCAATAGAATATTAAAACAAAAAGTAATGGTAGACGATTTCGATCTTAGTCCATTAGACCTTTTTGATACTGCACCAGCAACAGTAGAAGGTTTATATGATAAAACTGTTAATACTTTTGCTGAATTAGAATTAGTTAATGTAACTAAAAAAGTACAAGCAACATTAAATCCTATTATTGTAAATGGTAGAATTACAGATGTGCTTATAGATAATCCAGGTAGAGGATATGCTAATGCACCTATTGTAAAAATTAATGACAAACAAGGAAGTGGTGCAGAGATACAACTTACAATAAATGCCATTGGTGCAGTCACTGGAGCCACTATGCTAAAACATGGTGATGGTTACACAGATAACACAACACTTACAGTAAGAAAATATTCAGTGCTTGTAACAGCAGACGAAGTTTACAGTAATAGATGGTCAGTGTATGAATATGTTGGTGGCACGGCACCTTGGAATAAAGTAAAAGGACAAAAATTTGATGTAAGGCCTTATTGGAACTATGCAGATTGGTATGCACCAGGATTCAATGAACTTACTGGAATAGATCATACAGTGGATCAAAGTTATGAATTATCTTCACTGGAATGCGGATTAGGTGACGTTGTAAAAATTAATACAGTTGGTACTGGTGGTTGGTTATTATTAAAGAAAAAAGATAATCAAGCAACAAGCGATTACACAATTAATTATGATACAGTTGGTAGACAAAATGCTACAATACAATTTACAAACGCATTATATGATTATGCTAATAGTGAAGTTGGTTTTGATGGAATAAGTTATGATGAAAACAGATATGATTTACAACCAGCAAAAGAAACACGTATTATTTTAGAAACTTTACGTGATAAGTTATTTGTAGATGAACTACAAACTGAATATAACCAATTGTTCTTTGCAAGTTTAAGATACTTGCTATCTGAACAACCTTTTGTAGATTGGTTATTTAAAACTTCATTCATTAAGGCGCAACACAATGTTGGTGAATTACGTAAAGATATTACTTACAACAATGACAACTTACCTAGTTACCAATCATATGCTGAAGAAGTTAAACCATACAAAACTAAGATCAGAGAATTTATTAGTAACTATGAAAAGATAGATAGTACAGGTACAACTGTAACTGATTTTGATTTACCTCAGTATTATTTAGATACAGAAGGAAAAATAGTACCGCAAGAAATCACAGTATCTAACAATGAATTCTTTAGTACTAATGCAATTACAAATGTATTTCCTAGTAAACATTGGTTAGACAATGCAGGATTTGAACTAGAACAAATTAATATTTCAAATGCAGGATCTGGTTATCAAGTAGCACCTATAGTAAAAATTACTGGCGGCGGAGGATCAGGGGCAACTGCTATTGCTTTTGTTGGTGGCGGCAGAGTTACTGCAATTACTGTTACTAACGGAGGTTCGGGATACAAGAGTGCACCAACTATTACGTTAGATGGATCAGTAGGATCAGACGGCACTGAAGCGAAAGTATCCGCACAGATAGGAAAAGGCAAAGCAAGATCGTTTGCTAATATTATTAAGTTTGATAGAACAACAGATGAACTTGTATTTGGTAAGTTTGATATTGCATATTCAACAGGTGCAAGTGCAATCCAGGGAGGTCCTTTACAAGTAACTGAAACTATTCCAGGCAGAGAATTAGAACAAGACTTTACAGGTACTGGTAGCAAATTTGAATATGATCTTAAGTTTCCGATTACTTTAGATAAAGAACGTTACAGAATTTTAATTAAGGATAATAACAATCCATTAAATGTTTGGACTGAAGTATTACAAACAAGTTATACACCTAGCAACGTAAAAGATATAACATTAGGTAGAAGTAGACAGAAAGGCAGAATTACTTTTGCTACTCCTCCAGCAAACAATACTACATTAAGAGTAAGATATCAAGTAGATAATGATTTCTTAACTTACGCAGATAGAGTACACTTCTTATATGAACCAATCGCAGGTATGCCTGATAAGTTGTTTGATCAACTTATGAAAGGTATAGACTATGGTGGTGTACAGGTAAAAAGTTTTGGATTCGGCGGTGGTACTGGTTGGTCAAGTGATCCGTACTATACAACTGCATATGATACTTACGATACAACATACGAAGATGAAGTATTTAAAATAGACAACAGTACTAAAGTGTTTACGTTTGCTAAACCTTTAGAGTCAGGTGTTGTATATAATGTTTATAAAAACAATGTTAGAATAGATGATCCTAACTTTGGAACAGGTAATCCTGTAACAAATACAAACGCACTAATACAAAGTATTACAGGTGCAGGCCAAACAGGCATTGCCTTAACAGATGATCAATCATATACAAATCTTGTTGTAATAGACGAACAAGTTGTTCCAACAGTTGACAATGATGTAATTGTTGTTAGAAAAACAACAAGTGACGGATCATTTATTCCTGATCCAAGAGCATATGACACAGCATTAAGTGGTGGTGTTTTAAATTATGGAACTGCAACTGGACTGAATGCAGAGGACATTGTTGTAGATGGTGATGGATTTGTTACACCTACGTCCAGCGGTGGACCTGAAGAGTTAATACAAGGACAAGTTTTAGATACACTTGATATGAAAGTTTATGACAGAATAGGTGAAGGTGGTAGTTTAGTTGATACTAGATCTTATGATGTTGACTCTGCAGGCACAGGCGAGTTTGACTTTGGAGTATATCCACAAAGTAAAGATGGAATATTTGTTAAGAAAAATAACATAATCCTCGAACAAAGTGCTTATACTGTAAACTTTAGAACAAAGAAAATTACAATACCTGGTTTACAATTAAATGATAGAATTAATATTATTACAATGAGTGGTAATGGTGAGAAGATACTTGACATGGATCAATTTACAGGAGACGGAAGTACACTACAATATGTTACACAGGTAAATTGGCAAACAGGTTTAACATCATTTGTTACAGTTGACGGACAAAAAGTAGATTATGTAATAGAAACAACTGACAGCACTTATGATACTACTAACAAAGTTGCAATTACGTTTGGTGCTCCGCCGGCTATAGGTGCTGTAATTGATTATATGATATATGCAAGTGAAAGTAAAGTATTCTCAGAGATCAAGAAAGACAATTTTACAGCAGATGGAAGTACTCAGGTTTACACAATGTCAGTTACTCCGTTCAGTTCACAACCGTCAACACACAATATTATTGTAGAAACATTTACAAATGCTAATGACAGGGTAATATTAAATGCAGGATACAATGAACAGTTCACTGTTGAAGCAAATAAATTTGAATATCAACTTAAAAATTGGCAACAACCAGGTGGTACATTAGGTGCAAATGATATTGATGTCTATCTGAATGGTACAAAATTAACATATACTTCAGACTTTATTTTTAAACCTGCAAATACAAGCATTGAAATTTTTGAAAACATTGCAAACGTAGGAGATGTGTTAGAAATATTTGTAAAAACAGATGGACAATATACTATTAATGGAAATCAACTTACAATTAATACTTTGCCTGCAATCAATACAAAAATTGTTGTGACACACTTTAGTAAACATGATATACAAGCAATAGAAAGAACTAACTTTGATATTGTACAAAGAAGTACAGTGAACATTGGTTCAGCAGATGACATAGAATACAAACAGTTACGTAATGGACTTATTAAATTAAGAAAAGAAGCGTATGACACAGAATTTGTTTGGTTAGTTGTAAACGGAAAAGTACAAACTCCAAACGTAGACTATGGTTTAACAAATGATAGTAAATTTATTAGAACATTAAATCCGTTTAACGATAATGACGTTGTTGAAATAATAGAATTTGCAACACAAGGACCTATTACAGGTAAGTTTGGATATAGAATATTCAAGGATATGTTAAACAGAACAGTGTACAAACGTTTAGGAGATTCAAACTCTTATAGATTAGCAAAAGATTTAGGAGTATTTGATCAAGAAATAGAAGTAGATGATGCTACTAACTTACCAACTCCAGATATTACAAACAATATTCCAGGCATTATCTTTATAAATGCTGAAAGAATTGAGTACTTTGTTAAATCAGGAAACAAATTACGTCAACTTAGACGTGGTACATTAGGTACTGGTGTTAAAGAATTACATAAAAAAGGTGATGAATTGTTCAATCAGGGTATAGACGAGACAATTCCATATCAAGATAAATTATTAGTACAGAACTTCACTACTACAAACAGTTTAGTAAGTGGAAATTATGTTGAAAGAGAATATATTTTGGATTGGAACCCTGCAAGTCGTAACGAAATGGAAGTATTCTTAGGTGGTCAACGTTTGACCAAAGGATATTTGAACAGCAATAACAATGCTGTTAAAGATGTATTCCATCCTACGACTGGTATGGATAGTCCAGAAGGTGATATTACTATAACATTACCAACTTTCCCACAATCATGGGGATTAGAACGTGATGGATTTAGAGTACAATACGACTCTAATACAAATAGCACCAAAATTTATGTATATTCACTAGCAGATGGTGAGAAATTAACAGTAATACGTAAGCAAGGACAACTTTGGAACGATATTATAGACGGTACAAGCACCAAGAGTTTGGGTAGATCGGATAATCCTATCGCTCAGTTCATTCGTGCAAAGGAAGTGAAATTGCCAAACTAATAAATACAATGTAGGAAAGATAAAATGACAGACAACATATTTGACAAATCCGGGTTTAGTGTTCAAGGACATATACACATCTTTGATCCCTCTACCGGTGAAACTATTATTAATAAACGAAATGCTATACACTATGAAAATATGAGTATTGCATTAGCAGAATCACTATCTAATGCAGGACAAGGATTTGTATATGAAATGGCATTTGGAAATGGTGGTACTAGTGTTGATCCTACAGGCATTATTACTTACTTAACTCCAAATAGCACAGGTGTAAATGCAAGTCTTTACAATCAAACATTTATTAAGGTAGTAGACGATCAGAGTGCAAACAATACTGATCCAAATAGAAACAAGATTGAAACAAGACACGTAACAGGAACAAATTACACTGACATTTTAGTCAGTACTATATTAGATTACGGTGAACCTTCAGGACAAGATGCTAATGACACAGCACAAAATACAGCAAGTAATTTTGTATTTGACGAATTAGGACTTGTAAGTTATTCACCAACAGGATCAGGAAAACTTTTAACACACGTTATTTTCCATCCTGTACAAAAAAGTTTGAATAGGTTAATCCAAATTGATTATACATTAAGAGTTCAAAGTTTAACTGGATTTAACGAGGGGTAATAAATGGCATATACCATAAATTATACTGACTCCGCTAAAGGTAGTATAGTAATAGAAGACTCTACTATTGATCAAACAACCAGTTTAAGCATTCCTGGTAAGAATACAACGGAGTATGGTACACAGATAGGACAAAACTTTTTGCGAATGTTGGAAAACTTTGCAAATGGATCTGCTCCTAGCAATCCGATAGAAGGACAATTATGGTATGATAGTACAGCAGGTACAGATACATTAAAAGTTTATGATGGAACTACTTGGCAAGAAGCAGGCGGAATCAAACGTGCCGCAAGTGCTCCAAGTGTGTCAGCAAGTAACACAGGTGACCTTTGGGTAGACACAGATAATCAACAATTATATTTGTTTACAGGTTCGGGTTGGGTTTTAGTTGGTCCAGAATTTAGTGAAGGACTGTCAGCAGGTATCAAACCAGAAGTCGTTACAGGTAATGATGATGTAAATTATACAATATTAAAAATGGAGTCAGGTGGTAACCTAATAGGTATTATTAGTGCTAATCAATTTTCTCCAAAGCAGAAGTTTGCAGGATTTGATAATCCTTTAAGAGTAGGTATAAATTTATCTACTGCAAGTTTAAACGGTCAAGGTGTGCCTAAGTTTTATGGTACAGCCGATTCGGCAGATAACTTGATGGTTGGTAATACAAAAGTAAGTTCAGCAAGTTTTGTTAGATCAGATCAAGAATCAACTTCATCAAGTAAACTTAACATTGCAAACAATTCAGGTATTACTGTTGGTAATGATAGTAAATTAAGCATAGGTATTGAAGCAACTGCTGGTGTTATTAGTCAACAAACAGCAGGATCACCGATAGATATTAAAACAAATGATGCAGGAAATATTGCAACTAGAGTTAGAATAGATTCTACAGGACAAGTTGGAATAGGAAATATTAGTCCTGCGGCAAAAGTTGACATTGCAGGAACATTAAAAACATCGGGTGTTTACGAAAACACAAACATTACACAATCTTCAAACACAGGTACAGGATCTATTATTACTGCTGGTGGTTTGGGTGTTGCAAAAAGTACTTACATAGGTGAGGCTTTAAATGTTGCAGGTTCAGTTACTACTGGTGATATAGTACCCCAAGTAAACAATAATAAAAACATAGGTACATCAACTAACAAATATGCAAACATTCATGCTACAAACATTTTTGGTAATGTAACTGGAAATGTAAGCGGAACAATTACAGGTAGATCAGGATCAACAGAAAAATTAGCAAGTAGAACAACATTCAAAGTACAAGGTGATGTAAGTGCCGCAGACGTTCAGTTTGATGGACAGTTTACTGATACTGGTGAAACTACACTACAAAAAGTATTTCAAACAACTATTGACCCTGCTTTTATTTCAAACAAAACAGCAGTTGATGTTTCACAGTTTGATGATGAATTTTTAGTAACAAGAGTTACAGACTTAGATGGAAACGGTACAGGTGTAAGAAAAATTTCAAGAAATAATTTGTTTAATGCTTTACCAGTTAATCCATTAGGAATGGTAGTGCCATATGCAGTACCGGCAGACAACATTCCAGCAGATTTGACTGCGTGGCAGTTATGTGATGGTAGAGAATTGTTTATTTCATCATATGGACAACTGTTTCAATTGATAGGATATACTTACAAAGCACAATCTGAAACTACTGCTGGTAAATTTGCTTTACCAGATTTAAGAGGTAGATTTCCGCTAGGTAAAGATAACATGGGTGGAACGTCAGCAAATAGAGTTACAGGAACATCAGCAGATCAAGAAGGATTATTTGCTGGTGGCGAAACAAAAGTAATTGGCGTAGAGAATTTACCAGATCACGAACATGATTTGAAATCAGAAGAAAACTATCAGTTTTATGCAATTAGAGATGGTAACCCAGCCAACAGTATTGGTCAAGGGTCTTCAGTGATAGTATTTGATGCTCCAACAGGAACAAGTGCAGGCCAGGCTTATCCTAAATCAGGAGGAGTTGTAACACAAACAGGATCAGGACAACCACAAGACGTAATGAATCCATACTTAACAATGAACTACTTAATGTACACAGGTAATCCAGAAGGGTCAGGGGCAGTATAATGGCATATCAGATTAATAAAACAGACGGAACTTTATTAGTACAACTTGTTGATGGTAGCATTGATACAGCAACAACTGATATTACATTAATTGGTAGAAACTATTCAGGCTTCGGAGAAAGTATAAATGAAAACTTTGTTAAGATGCTTGAAAATTTTGCAAATACATCAGCACCGAGTAATCCACTTACTGGACAACTATGGTGGGATAAATCAGAAGCAAGATTAAAAGTTTGGAATGGCACACAATTTACAAGTGCAGGTGGACCTATTGTTAGTTCATCTCAACCGCAGATGGTTGCAGGTGACTTATGGATAGATAACCTAAATAATCAACTATACTTTTTTGATGGCAGTACTATAGAACTTGCTGGACCATTGTACACAAAAGATCAAAAGAAATCAGGATTTGAAGTTGCAACTTTACAAGACTCACAAAACTTAGATAGAGTAGTTCTTAAGTTTTTCTTAGGAGGCACTTTAATAGGTGTTTACACAAATGTTGCATTTACTCCAAGAGCAGGTAGTGAGATCACAGGATTAACAGGAGTAATTAAAAAAGGATTTACTATTATTGATAGTGAATTTAAAATAAACGGTACGGCAACTTCGGCTGATACTATTATTAATGCACAAGGTATTAAGAAAAATGCATCTCAGTTTATGCCTACAGATGCAGATGCAGTATCAAACGGGTCAATAACAACAATTAATAATTCAGGTATAATTGTTGGCCCAGAAAATAATATACAAGTCTTAATTGATTCGCAACAATCTGTAATACAAAACAATGTTTCAAACAGAGACATCTTTATTAAGACAAGAAAAGCAACTGGTTTCGAAACTGCAATGCATATTGATTCAAGTGAATCAAAAATAGGTATTTTTAAAACTGGTCCAGTAGCAACTTTAGATGTAAATGGTAGTGCAAGGATTAGTGGTGACTTAACAGTTTTAGGTAATACAATATCCGTTGAATCACAAACTTTAAAAATTGTAGATAAAAATATTGAACTTGCTATAGGTTCAGATAGTTCATTACTTAACGACTCACAGGTTGATGATGGTGGTATTATAATAAGAGCAACACCAGATGACAAAGAACTTTTATGGAAAAATGCAACTAACAGTTGGACAGCAAACGTAAATTACGATTCAACAGTAGGTTATAAATTTAACGGCAATGAAATGATAACAATGGTTGGTCCTAAACCAACAATGAAACATATTCAAGATGCTCCAGACTTAACAGGCGTTGGCACACTTACAAGTTTAAATGTAGATAATTTAACCATTGACGGCACAACTATTTCAACAGGAAGTGGTAATCCTTTATCATTTACAAGTGATGGTCCTATTACAATTACTAATAGTACTACTATAAGAGGTTTACCTACTCCGTCACAAGCAACTGATGCCGCAAGTAAAAGTTATGTTGATGATACAGTCAATGGCGAAAGAGTTGCATTTAGTTTAGACACAACAGGATTATCAGATGCACAGATATTATTGGTATTAGAGGACATTGTTCCTGCAAGTACTAAAAAAGAAGGTACACAGGCATACTTACATTGTACAAGTACAACAGGTGCTACTGCTACATTCTCAGCATCAACACTTAATAATGCTTTAAGTAAAACTACTACTTCAGTAGATAAAACTATTACAGCATCTCCGCAAACTATTGTAAGTGTTGTTAAACAAGCAAACACAAGATTAACACTAGGCGGAACACATGGATATGAAGGTGGACAATCAGTAACAATTAGTGGTGCTACTGGATTAACTGCATTAAATGGCACATTTACAATTTCAAATATAATTGATGCTCAAACTATTGAGATTAATTTAAATACTGCTAGTAACGGAAATACATACACAGGAAGTTCAGCAACTATTGAAAGAGTGCCTGTAACAGGTAATGAGAACCAATCTGTTGTATCTGACTTCACATTTAGCCAAGCAGTTGGTAGTGTTGTACTATCTTTGGCAAGATCAGTGAAAATTTGCACTATTACAGGCGGTGTTTGGACTGGACCCGTAAATGGTAGTTCTAGTGTTTAAAGATAAATACATACAATAGAGGGGTTATAACTATGGCATACATAATTAATAAAACTAACGGTACGCAGATAGCAGTAGTAGAAGATGGTACTATCGATCAAACTACTGATCTGAAACTTGTTGGTAAAAATTATGCTGGTTATGGAGAGATACAAAACGAAAATTTCGTGCATTTGCTTGAAAATTTCGCTAGTGCAAACCAGCCGGCTAAAGCGATCGCCGGTCAAATGTGGTTTGATTCGGGATCTTCTAAATTAAAATTTTACGATGGTACAAAATTCAGAACAACAGGTGGTGCAGAAGTAAGCACTACACAACCTTCAGGATTAACTACAGGTGATTTTTGGTGGGATAGTGGCAACAGTCAACTATACGCAAACACAGGATCAGGCTTTGTATTAATTGGTCCACAGTCACAAGGTTCTTCAGTTACTCAAATGTTAACTGCTATCGTGCGTGATAATGCACAGGTAAACAGAACAGTGATGAAAGGTATCATCAATGACGAAACAGTATTCATAGTAAGTGCAGTAGAATTTACAATCGATTCAACAGACCCTAACAATGCCATAACAGGATTCGATGTAATACGTGCAGGACTTACTTTAAAAAATACTACAAACGCAACAAATGGCGTAACATCAACAGCACACAGATATTACGGTACAGCATCTAACTCAGATAGATTAGGTGGATTTTTAGCGGCTGACTTTGTAAGAGGTTCAGTAGCAAACTTTAGTACAATAGTAAGATTTGCTGATGCAGGATTTACAGTAGGTGACTCAAATGATCTAGCAGTAAAAATAGAAAATGATAACCAAGGTGTAATTCAAAATGATGTTGGTACAATTATTAAATTTAAAGTTGATAATTCAAGTGCTCAAGTTAAAGAGCCATTGAACATAACAGCAGACGGTATCCTTCCAAGTGCTTCAGCAACGTTTAACGTTGGTTCAGCAACATTAAAATGGAATGTAATGTATGCAAATGAATTCAATGGTAAAGCAACAGTGGCATCAGCAATGGAAGTTCCGACAGGACAAGGTAGTGCAAACAGAACAGCATCTACGGCGGCTTCAAATGATACAGTTGCAGTAAGAGATGGAAGTGGTGATTTATTTGCAAGTAACTTCCAAGGTACTGCTCTAAAGGCAAACTATGCTGACTTGGCAGAGAAATATACAACTGACAATCAATTTCCAGTAGGTACTATTATGACTATTGGCGGTGACAAAGAAATGACTGCGTGTGCAATGACTGAAACACCATGCGGTATTGTTTCTAACAAACCAGGTGTTGTTTTAAATTCAGATGCTGAAGGACAAGCAATAGCACTAGTTGGAAGAACTCCGTTAAGAGTTATGGGACCTGTTGAAAAGGGTGACAAACTTTATGTTGGTGCTAATGGTACTGCTCAAAAGGCAAACGAAGGTGACTTGGTTGGTATAGCATTAGAAGACAATGAAAGATTTGAAGAAAAATTAGTAGAAGTTTTTATAAAAATATAAGGAAGTAAAGTAAATGGCATTAATTACAGCCTCAAGATATAACACACTACAAAGTTCCGTAGAAGGTATCATGGGAACTGGATCAGGTGATTCAGGTTATGGTCAAACATTAGCAAGTAGTCAAGTAGCACAAGGTACAGTGATTGAAGCATCACATATGGCTAACCTCTATACTGATATGATCAAAGCACGTAGACACCAAACAGGTACAACGCCAAATACTTTATCAAGCATTACAGTTGGAGACTTAATTAAAGAAAATGATGTAGCAGGTGGTAAAGGTATTGTACAATATGAAGCACTTGCAGTTTCTATTAATACAGACAAATTAGCAATTTACACAGGTGATACTAGTCAGTCTGATCAAACTCCTTTAGTAAGTTCTACAAGAACTAATACTTGGAACGGAACTATTACACATGAGTTTACAGCAACATTTACTAGTGCAGATGCACGTAGGCATTTTTTCAATGCTGGTGGTAAATTATTGTTTACAGCAGATATCACAAACGGAAGTGGAGCAAAATATAATGACTGGAACACATTGTTAAGTGCAATGGGTACAGTAAGTTTTGCCGCTCATGCCACAAGTTCAAATGGTGGCGTGCCTGGTACAGGTTCAGCAATAGGTAATTACGAACTTACAGGTACATATCAGAAAGTATTCCAAAAAGATGGAAGTGGAGTATATGCAGAAAACGATTATAATATCCACGTAAAAGAAAATAACACATCAGCAATCCAAGTTAGAATCCAATTTAGAGATGATGATGCTGGTGACGACACAAATAATGACGGTGCTTTTGATCCACAAGATGAAGATATCAATGGTGACGTATCAAGTTCTGTAGTGTCATTAAAACCAAATGGTGCAGACGTATCAGTAGCGGCGCCAATTGGTGCAAACGTAACCACTCTTCAATAGAACCCCCAAAATTCTACTTAAATACTAGTGAGGAAATCACTATGGATGAAAAATTACAAAAAGCATTAGACTTCGCTAATTTTAGTACTACACTAAACAATCAAAAGAAAATGGCTAAAGAACGTTTTGCAGAACAAACCATTTACTTTACAAAAGGCGGTCAGTTTACAATTACAAAAGAACTTATTAATTATTGTCAAACATTAATAGACAATGGACAAACATCTTTTATTTTTATAGATGATAATGACGTTCCTATCGAAATAGAATACGTTGATGATTTCCGAGAAGAAATTCTAAACAAATATTTTACTGCATTGAATGAGTATCTAGCAGAATATAAAAAAATTACAAGCAAAAGATCAATACCGGATATAGTAGATGAGCAAGAACCAAAAGCATAAAGATTTTCCTGGCAATTTGATTAAGGTAAATTTTTTAAAAGAAGAAATAGAATACGCAAAAAGTCAATTACAAGAACACGACACTGGACACATATATACTGCAATCAGTTGGATGGAGTCAAGATTAAATCAACTACAAGGTATTGAGGAAGATGAATAAAGGTGTTCTACTATTTGCAAATAATAACAGCCAAGTTGATTATATAAAACAGGCTTGTTATCTAGCAAAGAAAGTAAAAAAACATTTAAAAGTTCCCGTATCATTAGTAACCAGCGATAGAAAACGTGTTACTGATTTTTATCCTTATGAAGTCTTTGATAAAATAATAGAAAAGCGAAGCAATAATAAATTTAGCAAACGTTATAATGACGGTGCATTAAGTCATAAAAAATTAGAATTTAATAATGACCTACGTCCTTTAGCATATGAACTTACACCATATGAAACTACTTTAATTTTAGATACAGATTATATAATTTGTAATGACTTATTCAAAGATGTTTTTGATACAACCAAGGATATCTTACTATACAAAGATAGCACAGATATAACTTTACACAGAAACTTTACAGAATTTAAAAGAATAAGTGATACAAGCATAGATTTTTATTGGGCAACTTGCGTAGTATTTAAAAAAACAAAATTTACAAAAATGTTCTTTGAACTTATAGAACATATTAGAAAAGAATGGAATCATTACGCAAACTTATATCAATTGAATACTAGAATATATAGGAATGATTATAGTTTTAGTATAGCAGTAGATATGCTGAAATCAAATAACATAGGCCTAATGCCAGGTACAATGTTATATTCAACTGACAAAGATGTTTTATTTAAAATAGAAGACGATAAATTAAAATTTTTAGTTGAGAAAAAAGATAGACTAGGACAATACACCGCAGTCTACACCCACAAACAAAATGTTCATGTAATGAATAAATTTAGTTTGAATAGAATGATTGGAGATATGTAATGGAAATTTTATGGGTTTTATATTTGACAGTGTGCAGTAGTTCACAATGTTTAACACAAGAAGTACAAAGGTTTGATAACAAAGAACAATGTATTGATATGCAAGAGGTACATAAATCATTACCAGCAGATGGTAATTGGAAATCTGTTTTATATGTGTGCCGTCCAAAGGATAGTCTTAATGCCTAATTTTACTTTCCTTGCACAGAATAATGAAAAGGACAATTATGTAAAACAAGCCTGTCTACTTGCTATGAGTATAAGAGCAACAAATAAAAATAGCAAGATTTGTTTAATAACAAATGACAAAGTTCCTGCTAACTATGAACATTTGTTTAATGATATAGTTCCGATTCCTTTTCAAGACACTGCAAAACATGACAAATGGAAAGTACAAAATAGATGGAAGATATATCATGCAACGCCATACGAAGAAACTTTTGTTATGGATACTGATATGTTAGTATTACAAGATTTATCAAACTGGTGGAATCTAATGCAAAACTATGAAGTGTTTTTAACAACAAAGCCTAAAACTTATAGGCAAGAAGATATAGTTGACAGTTATTATAGGCCAAGTTATGTTGCAAACGAATTGCCAAATATATATTGTGCAATACATTATTTCAAAAAAAGTAAATTTGCAAAACAGTTTTACACATGGCTAGAACTAGTAATGAAAAATCACGAAGTGTTTTACAAACTTTATAGTCCTAAAAGACAACAAGCATTTTTGAGTGTTGATACTAGTATGGCTATTGTTGTAAAAATGCTAGGCATCGAGGAACAAGTCACAAATAAAAAAATAGACTTTCCTAATTTTGTGCATATGAAACCATACATACAAAGTTGGAAACAGCCAACAGAAGATTGGACGCAACGTGTTGGTGCATACATAGATGAAAATTTAAATTTACGTATAGGCAACACACTACAACAAGGTGTATTTCATTACACAAAAAATAGTATTGCTGAATCACATATTTTTGATCAGTACAAGGAGTATCATGGAATTGTTTGATTTCCAACCTGTAGCAGTAGCACCTAGTTACTTAATATTCGATCCTAAGACAGGAAAGATTCTAAGCCTCACTGGACAAAAACAAGAAAGTAATTGTTTAGAAATAACACATGACAAATTTAAAGAATTACGTGATAGTAGCATAACAAGATATAGAATAGAATTTAATCCTACAACTACTGTATATGAAGTAGTTCTTAATAATAAAAATGACGACAGTGAGTTTTTAGTTGATAATCTGTTGCACAAGGTAAATCCTACTGATGGAGAGACTGACATAGTGTTAGAAAAAGACTACACACAGAATATTTGGAGATTAAAGTTTGGAGAAACATTTAGTAAGCAATTAATTGAAAAGAAAGTTCAACTTAGATTTGTAAAGCATTTCAGCATTACTAAAAAGAATGATCCACACGTATTATATAGGACGTTGCAGTTTGATTTAGATAGCAATAATTATGAAATTAATTTTGCAGATATTGACGAAAAATTGGATAATTATTCTATATACACATACAAAAGGTTTAACAGTTATGGACATAAAGTCTTGCAAAATTAAAGACGTTGATATAATATTCTTAAGTTATGACGAACCCAATGCAGAAGAAAATTGGGCAGATCTGCAAAGGAAAATTCCATGGGCAAAACGTGTGCATGGTGTAGAAGGATCAGATGCGGCACACAAAGCCTGTGCAGACTTATCAGACACAAAACATTTTGTTACAGTTGATGGCGATACTATTGTAGACCCTAAATTCATGCACGTTGTACTTGACTATGAAAAGTTAGGTGTAGATGATGACTATCAGTTTAGTTGGTGCGGTAAAGTGAATGCTAATGGATTAATGTACGGCAACGGCAGTCTAAAAATGTGGACAAAAGATTTTGTTAAAAATATGAAAACACATGAAAACACAGACGGCAGTGACGACACACAGATAGAATTTTGTTACTTTGACAATTATTATCAGTTAAATGAAAATTATAGTGAAAGTATTATTACTAGTACTCCTGCACAGGCTTGGAGAGCAGGCTTTAGAGAAGGAGTCAAAATGTCTTTGAATAGAGGCAGTCCAGTGAAGAACCTCAAAGAAATATGGTGGCAAAATTATCATAGACTACTAATATGGATGAACGTGGGTGCAGACGTAAAAAATGGACTATATTCTGTAATGGGTGCAAGAGAAGGTTGTTACAAAACCATGTGTACTGAATGGGATCATGTGGTTACTAGAGATTTTACTTGGCTCAATGAATATTGGGAAACTATTAAAGATGTTAATGTCGCTGATAGAATAGAAGAGTTAGGAGAAGAATTACAAAATCAACTTAACTTACCTATTAGTAAAAACGCATTTGATGAAAAACAAAGTGAATTTTTTAAAACAGTTTACATCAACAGTGACAGAGTAATACGCAAAAATGAGCGAACTAGATAGAATAAAACAAGTTATGCCGGAGATAGATAAGGTATCTCCTACCTTCTGTCTGGCCAAATGGCATCATGTAACAATATATTTACAAACTGGCGAAACACATAGTTGTTATCACCCAGCACCACATAAAATACCTTTAGAAGAATTAAAAGACAATCCTAGTGCGTTGCACAATACTATTGAAAAGAAAAAAGAACGTAAATTAATGTTGGAAGGTGGAAAGCCAAGTGGTTGTCAATACTGTTGGAATATAGAATGTATGGGTAAAGACTATGTAAGTGATAGGCATATTAAAAGTTCCAGCATACACACTCCTGCACGTATAGAAGAAATAACAAGTAACCCTTGGGACTATGATATTAATCCAGAATACATTGAAGTAAATTTTAGCAATGAATGTAATTTTAAATGTGGTTACTGCCATCCAAAATTTAGTACAAGATATTATAACGAAATAAAAAAACATGGTCCTTACAAAGACGTCATTGCACATAGCAATAACATTGATTGGTTTGAACTTTATGAAGAAGATGATAATCCATATTTAGAAGCATGGTGGAAATGGTGGCCCGAAGTAAGTAAAACTTTAAATATTTTACGTATCACAGGTGGCGAACCATTAATGCATAAAAGCACATGGCGTTTATTTGATGAATTAAAAGAAAATCCTAAACCACATCTTAACATAGAACTTAATAGTAATATGGGAATAAAAGAAAAGTTAGTAAAACGTTTAGTTGATACACTTAAAGAATTAAAGAAAATAAAAGCAATTAACAGTTTTAAACTTTATACAAGTATAGATACTTGGGGTCCTAGAGCAAGTTATACAAGAACAGGATTAGACACAGGCTTGTGGGAAAGAAATTTAGACTATTATTTGACTAATACTGGTTGGCCTGTTACATTTATGATTACATTCAATTTATTTGCTGTTACAAGTTTTAATAAATTACTAGAAAAAATATTAGAATGGAGGCACAAATACAATCATAATGATCAAACGAAATGGCAACGCATAAGATTTGATACTCCGTACTTGCGTGATCCTATTCAATTTGACATGAATATATTACCAAAAGAAAATTTTATGCCTTATATGAAAAAGCATTTACAATTTATGCATGATTATCAAGACGATACTGATAGAACTAAATTTACCTCTTTAGAAGTAGAAAAATTTAGACGTGTTGTAGATTATATGGAAAATACAAACTATGATACAGATAAATTACAAAAAGGACGTAAAACTTTTTATAACTTCTTTACGCAATATGATCAAAGGCGTGATATTAGATTAGTAGAAGTATTTCCTGAATTAGAAAAATTTTATATGAGTTGTGCTACTCAAGAACTGTAACATCATTATAGAATCTAGTAATAAGTTTTTGATTGCGTTTTAAATACTTACTCATCTCATCTAACATTATACAAAGTTCTCCTTGGTCTGTATCATTTATCTTTTCAATAATGTCTAAGATTTTCATCATACGTTTAGTATGATCTTCAATAGTATCATAACTTTCATCAATCCATCTGTCCCAAGTACTAAATCCTAATTTTTTTAGGTATTCTAAACTGTAAGGTGGTCCTACTATCAAAAAAGGCCTTTGGAACCACATGGCAGTAAAAACTTTTTCACTTAGATTAGCAGTAGGTTGTGCAAATCTAGTTTCATTTACTATACTAATAAAACTATCATAGTAAGCATCTTTAAGATTTGCTTCTAATTTGTGTTGATCGTCTGGCCATTTAGTACCAAGATGAGGTTCAACGTACTTACTGCTTGTTGGTGCAAGGTCAATAGCCATAGGACTTTTTAAATTAAGTTCTGCTAATCCATTCATTGTTGTTTTATTATGTGTTGACATCCAAAAATCTTTTGTTAAAAATGTATTGTCTTGTAAAAGTTTTTTATCTGCTTTGAATTGCCAACTATAATGTCCTGGTTTGTTATGTAAGTTACACATTATAATATGTCTGTGTTTAGTGTAACGCCAATTTGTACAAACAAACTTTTTTGTAGGCTTAACAGTTTCGTTTATCTTAGATCCTGGAAAATAATCCCTTAAAAAAATATCTAAACAATACAAGTTTAAGTCTGGATATTGTTTTTGAAAATACTCTTTTACTTTATAATCACAAGTATATACGTTTATGTTTCTA